>Ga0099364_10011393_pt1 | contig 12156 bp, 8 predicted proteins | sample TergutTh196P3_FD_73070 | JGI IMG/M metagenome (GOLD analysis project Ga0099364, IMG submission 73070) | Microcerotermes parvus P3 segment gut microbial communities from Pointe-Noire, Republic of the Congo - Th196 P3 | ecosystem: Host-associated > Arthropoda: Insects > Digestive system > Gut ...
TAACGCCCTGCCGTTAATGTTCAGATAATGGCTTATATGTTCGCGAAAAAAATTATCCAAGCTGTTAGAAAAAGTACCGTAATAGAAGTCATCGCCCATAAGAAAAATAAATCTGTGAAAAATTATTTGGATTATCAGCACGGTAAAAAGTATTATTTTATTTTTATGCTTATTTATTCCGGTTATAAAGTTTATATTTAACACTCCTCGCTTATAAAGCGGCTGCAATGTCCGCTTATTTATTTTAAATCTTAATCTTCATATCCTTTCGAAGTGTCAAGCGTTATTGTGTTTGCTTCGCCGTCCCAGCCTACATAAACATCAAAAGCCTCCATAATATCGCGCAGTTTAAAATAGTTGTTCCCGCCGATAAGATAAGCGGTGAATTCTGTTTGCTCGCCGTCAAGATAAATCGTTGACGCAGTAGGCGCCGCCGACAGGTTGTCTGCGGCTGTGCTTTCCGCCATTTCTCCGCCGACGATGTCGTAAGACTCGCTGCTTGTGAGTGAGATTGCGTTGTTTTCGCGGTCCCAGCCCACATTGAACTGCTTGTCAGTGCCGCTTAACACAAATGCTAAATCGCGCAGTTTGAAATAATTGTTTCCTTCGATATTGTACGCCTCAAATGATGTGTCTTCACCGTTGACGAGTACCGCTGCCGATGTCGGACGCGCTGTTTGAGATATTGGCGCGGGATTTGCGGCAGCATTGCCCGATATTTCCAGTATAGACCATGTACCGTCTGCTTTTTTTGCAGCCGATAAGCCTTCATTGAAAACGAAACCGCCAATACGATCATATGTGCCGAAAGGAACAACTATATTTCCTGATCTGTCTATAACGCCTGTTTGCTCGTCTTTGCTCACAACCGCCATGCCATCGTTAAAAGAGCCAATACTATCATATGTGCCGAAAGGGATAACTATATTTCCTGCCTTGTCTATAGCACCAACTTGTCCTCCGTTCTGTACAAATGCCAATCCTTCGCTGAAAGAACCAATATTATTATATGTGTCAAAAGGAACAACCATATTTCCTGCCTTGTCCATAACGCCAATTTCATTAGTTTTTTGTTCCCCGCTTCTTCTCACAACCGCTAAACCATCACTGAAAAATCCTAACCCATATGATTGAAGAATAAAAGCGGGAGGAGCTGTGTATGTGCCGAAAGGGATAACTATATTTCCTGTCTTATCTATAACGCCAACTTGCTCATCTTCGTTCAACACAAATGCCAATCCTTCGCTGAAACGGCTATTACCATATCTATAAGTGCCGAAAGGGACAACCATATTTCCTGTTTTGTCTATGTAGCCAAGCTGCCTATCTTCGTTCTGCACAGCCGCTAAGCCATCGCTGAAAGAGTCTATACCATTAAAAGTGCCGAAAGGAACAACTATATTTCCTGTCGTGTCTACAACACCGACTTGCCTATCTTCGTTCCACACGACCGCTAATCCTTCGCTTAAAGAGCTAATAGTATCATAAGTGCCGAAAGGAACAACTATATTTCCTGTTATATCTATGATGCCATCTTGCCTATCTTCGTTCCACACAACCGCTAAACCTTCGCGGAAAAGGGAAGACTGTAGTGCATACATGCCGACAGGGATAACTATATTTCCTGTTTTGTCTATAACACCAAATTGCCAATCTTCGGTAAATACAACCGCTAAGCCATCATTTAAAGACATAATAACAATATCATAATATTCCAATCCTGTAGCAATTTCCCTTATGGTTATTTCTTCCGCGCTGACTGTTAAAGTCATGGGTACAAGCGCGAGCAGCAGTATTACCGCGAGCGCAAGGCTTATGATTTTTTTTACTGTTTTTTTGTTTTTCATGTATAAATCTCCTTCATTCTCCGTCCGAAAAAGTATACTTTTTCGGACAGGTGTGTTTTGTATAAAAAACCTGTGAAAAATGCCGGAATTTTAAATATTAACACAAATTTAATATAGAATATATATATTTTTCGTACAATATGACTATATAAAAAAAGTGTCCGAAAAAGTATACATTTTCGGACACTTTTTTATTCGTTTTGCCGCAGTTTACCGTTGTTTTTTCGCCTTTTCATAAAACGTGGAGCGGCTCATTTTGCACATTTTTAGTATCTCGGACGTTTTAATCTCCCCGCGCTCCCATTTTTCCACGAGTGCGTTGAAATTTTCCGGCGGCTTTTTTTTCGGTCTGCCGAACCTCACCCCGCGCAGTTTCGCGGCGAATATACCCTCCGCCTGGCGTTTTCTTATGCTCTCCCGCTCGCTCTGCGCCATAAACGCCAGCAGCTGAAGAACCACATCCGCGATAAACGTCCCGATTAAATCTTTGTTAATCCTTGTGTCGAGCAGCGGTATATCAAGCACCGCCACATCAACGCCCATATCTTTCGCTATTATCCGCCACTGCTGTTGAATCTCCTCATAATTCCGCCCAAGACGGTCAATACTTTGAATGTAAAGCAAATCCCCTTCACGCAATCGATTCAACAGCCTTTGATATGACGACCGCTTAAAATCTTTACCCTACTGTTTGTCGATAAAAATCTGTTTCCGAGGAATTTTCAGCTCCTGCATCGCCAAAAGCTGTCTGTCTTCGTTTTGGTCAAAACTTGATACTCTGATATAACCGTATATTTTCATCAAACCTATACCTCTCTCTTTTTTAAACTTTTCAGCTATAATTCTATGAGAAATATATTAATAAATAAAAGCCCGGCGTTTTTTTCGCCGGACCTTTGCGTATTTTTGATTATTAATATTATTGGTACTTTGGCGGGTGTGCCCTTTCCCGCATTTCTTTTGGCCGCAAGGGCGCGTAGCGACACATTCTCTACTTCAAAGCACCAATATATTTTATATAAGTATTATATCATAATTATTTCCGTTTGTAAAGAGTTTTATTATTATTTCTCAATTTTTTTAGAGTACGTTCACGCACACGGTGGAATGTCATTACAGAATTTTTCAAACCTTGTTTATCGGTTTCAAGAGCGAGCTTTATTACTACATTCAGGTTGGTTTCGGGTAATTGTTTTATAAAAAATACGGTTTCTTTATTTTTTCCGTCTTTTAATATTTCGTCCGGTTCATTTACGGTAATTGCCCCATATTGCTTTAAAAACTCGTAATCTTGCGGATGACGTTCCTTGATATGTTCATTACGTTCATTTGTTAATACAACTTCATTCGTTTGCAGTTTTCCGAATTCGTCTTCAAATAACTGAGTGTTTATTTTACCGATATTCCACACTTCCTGCAACCTTTCTGATAATTTATTTGCTTTACCGTGCAAACGTTTCTGTTTCTATTTTTATGATTTTTTCACCTCGCCGTCTGCTTTTATTATAATATTTTCAACAGGATTTGCCATAAATTTATATCAAAACAACCCCTTCGAACACTTCCCTGCAGCCCCCTGTCATAAATACAGCTTCGTCCGTGCAGTTTACAATAACCTCCCCGCCCGCCTGTATAACTTTTATATCTTCCCCTTTTTTTGCGTAACCGTTGAAAACAGCGGCGGCGGCGGCGGCGCAGGCGCCTGTCCCGCTCGCCAGCGTTTCGCCGTTCCCGCGTTCCCAGACGCGTATTTTAAGCGTATTCGAGTTAATTATCTTAACAAACCCGGCATTTGTCCCGTTAGGGAAAAGTTTCTTGTTATTCTCAAGCGACGAACCGGGCGTTTTAACGTCGTATAAATCGAGGATTTCATCGTCCCCCAAAAAAAACACGCAGTGCGGATTGCCTATTGAAACATATGTCATATCATCGGTATTTTTCAGCTCCGCTCTGCCCATATCGACCTTAACCGACGAAACAAGCCCGTTCTGTGTTTCAAGATACAATTTTTTTATACCGCTCTTCATCTCTATGCTTATCTCGTTTTTTGGCACAAGCCGTTTATCGTATAAATATTTGGCAGCGCACCTTATAGGGCTGCCGCACGCTTCCGCTTCGCTTCCGTCAAGGTTAAAAACGCGAATTTTAGCGTCCGCCGTCCGCGACGGTAAAATCAGCACTATACCTGTACCGCCCACACCGAAATTCCTGTCGGACAAATATATCGAAAGAGATTCCGGCGAGTTTATTTCATGCTCCATGCCGTTGTTGAAACAGTCGATATAAATGCAGTCGTTGCCCGTTGCTTCCATTTTGGTGAATTTAAGCTCCATGCGTTCGTTTCTTAAATTGTTTATATCGATAAGCTCGGTGTTGATCTCGCTGTAATTGCTAAGCAGACTGTCCGCTATCGCATTGGCCGTGTCGAGGCTTGTTAAACAGGGAATCCGCAGCATACTCGCTTTGCGCCGTATTTTAACGCTGTCCCGGGCGGGGTCCCTGCCTTTTGCCGATGTTGAGATTATATAGCTGATCTTCCCGCTGTCAAGGACCGTCATGCTGTTGTTTTGTTCACTTTCATAAATTTTATTTACGATAAAAACATTAAGCCCCGCGCGTTTTAAAATATCGGCAGTGCCCTGGGTTGCGTAAAGCTCAAACCCCATAAGTGCGAATTTGCGCGCGATAACGGCTATTTCATCTTTATCGGACGGACGCACCGTTATAAATACGCCGCCTTTTTTGCTCAGTTTATAACCCGCGGCGAGCAGCCCTTTATACAGGGCTTCCTGTAAATTTTTACCGATACCCAGCACTTCTCCCGTGCTTTTCATCTCAGGACCCAGCTGCGTGTCAACATCCGTGAGTTTTTCAAACGAAAACACCGGTACTTTAACGGCGGTATACGGCGGCACTTTAGCGAACCCGTAACTGTCGAGTTTACCGCCGAGGCTTGTGCAAGTCGCCAAAAGACACATCGGCACTCCCGTGATTTTGCTTATATACGGCACTGTCCGCGAAGCGCGCGGGTTGACTTCAATCACGTAAACCTCGCCGTTCGCCACCACATACTGCACATTCACAAGACCCCGTACATCCAAAGCGGCGCACATTTTTTTTGTTATATCAAAAATCCGCTCCGCCAATCTGTCGCCGATCTGCGCCGCCGGATACATGGCGATGCTGTCGCCGGAATGTATGCCTGTGCGCTCTATATGTTCCATTATACCGGGAATCAGTATATCATTTCCATCACAGATAGCGTCAACCTCAATTTCAAGCCCGCTTAAATATTTATCGATCAAAACAGGGTTATCCTGTCTTTGACGCAGTATTATCTCCATATATTCCGTTATATCTGCGCGGGAATGAGCGATTATCATGTTCTGCCCCCCAAGCACGTAAGAGGGCCGCATCAATACCGGATACCCTAAATCCTCCGCCGCTTTAAGCGCTTCGTCCTCTGTCATTACGGCGCAGCCTTCGGGTCTTTTTATATTCAGTTCCTCAAGCAGTTTGTCAAACCGCTCCCTGTCCTCGCATATATCTATGCTGTCCGCCGAAGTGCCGAGGATTTTAACGCCGCGCGCCGCCAGTTTCTGCGTCAGTTTTATAGCGGTGCCGCCCCCGAACGCAACTATGACGCCCAGCGGTTTTTCTATATTTATTATATTCATCACATCGTCGATATGCAGCGGCTCAAAATACAGCCTGTCCGCCGTGTCAAAATCGGTGGAAACGGTTTCCGGGTTATTGTTTATAACGATAACCTCATAACCCATCTCCCGCAGCGCCCAGACGCAGTGCACGCAGGCGTAGTCGAATTCAATCCCCTGGCCGATCCTTATCGGTCCCGAGCCGAGCACCACTATGCGTTCTTTTTTTTCTTTTATGCTTTTGTTTATATATTCAAGCGCTTCGTTTGCTGTTTCTGCTGAATCTTCTGTTTCGCGCATCTCACGCACCGAATAAAAGTATGGGGTAAGCGCGGAAAATTCGCCCGCGCAGGTGTCAACGGATTTATATATCAATCTGCCGTCTTTATATTTTTCCGGGTTATCCGCGATATTTTTTATTTTACTTAAAAACCATCTGTCTATTTTGGTCAAATCAAAAATCTCACCGGCAGAAAAACCCCGCCTCAAGGCTTCATATACTATAAATATACGCTCGTCCGTCACAGAAAGCAGAAGCTCGCGCAGCTTTTGGTCCGGGAGTTTTTTTAATTTAGGCAGTTCAAGAGACTCAAGCCCAAGCTCCGCACCGCGCACCGCTTTGAGCAGCGCGTCTTCGAAATTATCCGAAATGCTCATAACTTCGCCCGTGGCTTTCATCTGCGTGCCGAGATCTTTTTTTGCGTAAACGAATTTATCAAACGGCCATTTGGGGAATTTTACCGCGACATAGTCCAGCGTCGGCTCAAAAGCGGCGTATGTCGTGCCGGTGACGGTATTTGGTATTTCATCAAGAGTATAGCCTATAGCAACCTTAGTCGCAACTTTGGCAATCGGATACCCGGTGGCTTTGCTGGCAAGTGCCGACGATCTTGAAACCCTCGGGTTCACCTCAATTATGGCGTATTCAAACGAGTCCGGGTTAAGCGCCGCCTGCACGTTGCAGCCTCCTTCGACCCCGAGCGAGCAGACTATATCGACCGCCGCGGTTTTCAGCATTTGGTATTCCCTGTCCGCAAGCGTCACCGCCGGAGCGACAACTATGCTGTCCCCTGTGTGCACGCCCACCGGATCAAGGTTTTCCATGGAGCACACCACAACGGCGTTGCCCGCATGGTCGCGCATCACTTCAAATTCTATTTCTTTCCAGCCCGCGATGGATTTTTCTATAAGTACCTGGTTTATCGGGGATAATGCCAGCCCGCCGCTGCCGATCTGCACAAGTTCAGCCCTGTCGCGGGCGACGCCCCCGCCGCTTCCGCCGAGCGTGAACGCGGGGCGGATTATTACCGGATACCCGATTTCATCGGCAAAATCAAAACAATCCTCTATTTTATTCACTATGACCGAAGGCACTGTGGGTTGGTTTATTTCGCGCATTGTTTCTTTAAACAGATGCCTGTCTTCGGCTTTATCTATGGTATCAGCCATTGAGCCGAGCAGTTTTACTCCTTCGCGGTCAAGAAACCCTTCTTTTGCGAGCTGCATGGACAGCGTAAGCCCCGTTTGCCCGCCAAGGCTGGAGAGTATGCTGTCCGGCTGCTCTTTTTTTATAATACGCTTAACCGTTTCAAGCGTAAGCGGCTCGATATAAATCCTGTCCGCGATAGCGCTGTCTGTCATTATCGTCGCGGGATTTGAGTTTACCAGAACTATTTCTATACCCGCTTCTTTTAAAACGCGGCACGCTTGGGTTCCCGCATAATCAAATTCCGCCGCCTGGCCTATTATTATCGGACCCGAACCTATAACCAAAACTTTTTTTATACTTTTATCTAAAGGCATTTTGCTTCTCTCCTCCGCGTTTTATTTATTTTTTTTCATATTTTTCATGGAATTAATAAATCTGTCAAACAAAAACCCGGTGTTTTTATCGCTTCTGTTCCGGCATTCCGGAATAAATTCTGCCGAAAACACCGGTTTGTCTTTATATTCTATTCCCTCGCAGCTTTTATCGTTTACATTTTGGAAAAGAATCCGAGCGATATCCGTGTTTATACTGTCCGGCTCGACTGTATAACCGTGATTTTGAGATGTTATGTATAGTCTGCCGTTTGTTAAATCTTTTACCGGCTGATTTGCTCCGCGGTGCCCGTATTTCAGCTTACGGGTAACAAACCCGTGCGCAAGCGCCAGCAGCTGATGCCCAAGCCCTATACCGAACACCGGAAGGTTGAGTTTAATTATTTCCTTAAGGTTATTTATAACCTCAGGGTTTTCGGCGGGGTCGCCGGGTCCGCTTGAAATAAAAATCCCGTCGGGGTTTATGTTTTTAAGCTGTGCCGCCATTGTATTATACGGCACAACATAAACATCGCATCCTTCTATTAAAAGTTTTGTTTTTATGCTTTTATCAAGTCCCAAATCAATAACCGCGGCTTTAAGGCTGCCCTGCCCGCTTTTAAACTCTTTTATCTCTTTACAGGAAACGCTCTCAACCGCGTTTTGCATACGGTGATTTTTTATCGCGTCAAAATCGATATTGTGTTTGCTGTATGATATTTTACAGTTCAAACTCCCGTTTTCGCGCAGTATTTTGGTGACTTCCCGCGTGTCAATCCCGCACAGCCCAACAGCGTTTTCAGACTTAAAAAAAGTGTCAAGATCGCCTTCACATCTGAAATTTGAAGGTTCTTCACACCATGATTTTACTATATACGCACCCGCCCTGACAGAATCGCTTTCAAAATCTTCGGGTATCACCCCGTAATTTCCGGTAAGCGGGAATGTCTGTAAAACAATCTGCCCGCAGGCGCCGCTGCCCGTAAGGGTTTCAAGATACCCCGTCATACCTGTAAAAAAAACCAGTTCCCCAAAAGTCTCCTTTTCCGCTCCGAAAAATTCACCTTCGAAAATCTTACCGTTCTCAAGTATTAAATAACCGATTTTCGGCACTGTTTATTCCTCCGTTTTCTTTTTTTATTCCTAAATAGATAATTATACTCCTATATTTTTAATTAATCATTTCGGTTTTTTTTCCAAACTGTAAATGTAATACATTAAGAATAATAAAACACCCGTTTGTTACGGCTATGTTACAGGATTGTTACAGAACGGTTACAGTTTTTATGAGCTGTTGAAAAAGCAGTTAAGATGTGGTAAAATAAAAACCATTAAAGACGGTTGCAGCAATTTTTGAATTTTTATGAAAATATTACAATTCCCACCGAATTCAGTATTCCGTCTTGTTTATAATTAACCGGGGAGATAGTGTAATGGCAGCACGCAAGATTGTATGTACGTCTTGTATAAGACGTCGGCAGCAATCAACTTCATTTGAAAAGGCTCTTGAAGCCGAGGGTTCGATTCCTTCTCTCCCCTCTTGTTTTTTTTGATGGAGGTAAAAATTATGTTTTTAGATGAAATAAAAAAAACTTTAAACAGCGACAGCGAGTTTAACGAAAGCCGCACGGAAAACGGAGCCTTAGGATTTAGAACAACGGGCAGAAATCTGCTTGATCTGAGTTATCAAGTGGCTTCGCTCAGGAGCGCGGGTGAAGATTATATAAAAGAAGCGTTTAAAAGAGCGTTTTTTGAGGATAAATTATTGGCGTTAAAATGGCTGTTTTTCGCTTCTGACGTACGCGAGGGGCTGGGCGAGCGCAGATTGTTCAGAGTTATAATAAAAGATTTCGCCGTAAACAACCCTGAATATATAGCGCATCTGCTTGCATATATACCGGAATATTCGCGCTGGGATAATATTCTTGAAATGCTTGACACAACGCTTGAAAATAGAGCTGCGGAAATAATCAAAACGCAGCTTGCTGAAGACATACGCAATAAGAGCGAAAACAAACCGGTGTCACTTCTTGCGAAATGGCTTCCATCGCCTAATACTTCGTCAAAAGAAACCGTTAAAAAAGCGAAAAAGATATGCAAATTGTTAAATATAAGCGAAAAAGAATACAGGCAGACCCTGTCCGGTATGCGTAAATATACAGACGTCATTGAAGTTAAAATGTCAGCGAAAGAATGGGGAAATATAAACTATGAAACTGTGCCGAGCAGGGCAAATTTAATATATAACAAGGCATTTTTGCGCAACGATGAAAAAAGACGCGAAGAATATTTGAGCAGTTTAGAAAAAGGCGAGGTAAAAATAAACGCGGGTGTGCTGTATCCGCATGATATTTTACACTCGTATATTGACGGTGACAGCTATTCCTGCCAAATAAAACCGTATGACGCCGCGCTGGAAAACTTGTGGAAATCGCTGCCCAATCTCGCTCAAGATGACAATAAAGCTATAGTTGTCGCCGATGGTTCGGGTTCTATGTATTGTTCTGTCGGCAATACGGGTGTTACGGCTTTGACCGCAGCTAACGCTCTTGCGATATATTTTGCGGAGAAACTCAGCGGCGGGTTTAAAGATAAATATATAACTTTCAGCGCAAACCCGCAGCTTGTGGATTTCAGCAAATGCAGCAGCCTGAAAGAAAAAATAGAACTTGCGTTTAATTATAACGAGGTCGCCAACACAAATATTGAAGCTGTATTTGAGTTAATTTTACAGACGGCGCAGCGTACAAATATGAGGCAGAAAGATTTGCCTGTAAATATATTGATATTGTCCGATATGGAGTTTGACCGAGCGGTTCACGGAAACATAGGGCAAAAACTGTTTGAGGATATAAAGCAGAGATATTTGACGGCAGGGTACAAACTGCCGAGGTTGGTATTCTGGAACTTAAACAGCCGCACCGGGACTATACCTGTGACAGAAAATGATTTGGGCGTTGCTTTGGTTTCGGGGTTTTCCGTTAATGTTACACGAATGGTGTTAAGCGGCGAACTTGACCCGTATAAATGCTTGGTTGAGCAGCTGACAAGCGAGGGGTACAGTAAAATAACTATTTGACGTACTCCCCACGAGTAAAATTTACAAAAAAGACTTGAGTTTGTTCAATTTTTCATGTATAATAAATGGAGATAATCGCGGAAGTATCAACGAATTACTCATATCAAATTATCAGAGGTGACAGATTATAAATTTTGGGGAGGAATATCATTATGAAAACAGCAAATATCGTATTTATAGGCGCGGGCAGTATGTCGTTCGGTATGCCTACTTTCGGGGATTTATTTACAACACCCGAATTGAGCGGAGCGGTTCTGTCTTTGGTGGATATTGACCCGGAGAACTTGGAGCGTATGTACGGGCTTGCGGTTAAAATGAACGAAGCGTCCGGTATGGGACTGAAAATAAATAAAACGACCCGGCGCAGAGAAGTGCTTTCCGGCGCGGATTATGTTATAAACAGCCTCGCCATTGAGAGGTGTAATTTGTGGAAACACGATTTTCAGGTGCCGATTAAATACGGTGTGAAACACTGCTTGGGTGAAAATGGCGGACCGGGCGCGTTGTTTTTCACACTGCGGACAGTGCCTCTGATAATAGAAATCTGCCGCGACATGGAAGAATTATGCCCCGATGCATGGTTTTTAAATTTCTCGAATCCCGAAAGCCGCATTATATTGGCGGTGAGCAAATACACCAAAATAAAATGCGCGGGATTCTGCCACGGTATTTTCATGGGAAAATGGTCGGTGGCATCTATATTGGGGCTGAAACCCGAAAAAATAGAAGTATCGGCCGCGGGGCTTAATCACTTTCAATGGCTGACAAGCATACGCCGTACAGCTGATAATACCGATTTATACCCGATACTGCGTGAAAAAGAAGCGGAGTATAACCCCGAATTTCAACCTCTCAGCCGTAAAATATTCCGGGCGTTCGGTTATTGGCCTACATGCTCGGATGACCATTTGGGCGAATATCTGCCGTATGGTTACGAAGCGGGTATGCACGGATATGATTTTGATGAAGATGACAGAAACCGCATCGAAATGAAGCAAACCATCCGCGCGGTTGTTTCCGGTGAAAAAGATGTGAAGGAACTGCTGGAAAAATCCGGCGAAAAAGCCATTGAAGCCATCGCCGCGATGCACACAGGCAGGCGTGCTGAAATTCCCGCCGCTATCGTATATAATAACGGCGCAGTCAAAAATCTGCCGGCAGACCTTGCGGTTGAGATACCCGTAGTTGTTGACGGCAGCGGGATAACAAAGCTGCATGTCGGGGAAATTCCGATAGGCGCGGCGGCGTTGATGATGCTTCAAGTCGGGGCGCAGCAAATGTCGGTGGAAGCGGCTGTTCGCGGCGACAAGCAAATGGCACTGCAGGCACTGTTAGCCGACCCTGTAATGCCGAGCACTGATGCGGCTGTAAAGATTTTGGACGAATTATGGGAAATCAATAAACCGTATATAAAAAATGTGCTGTGATAAAATTGTTATGAGAACGCAAAAAATCACGTGTAAAAAAAGACAGTAAGATGATGGGCTTGGTTATATCAGCTTCGACAAATCCGGCAGTGAGTTGCTCTTCAACTTGTTATCTTCTCGTAACGACAAAGGCTCTTTCATTATCACGGCTAATTGGAGAAATGATGAAAGATTTTTCTACTTGTATAATGGGGCTTGTGTTTCAGTGTCACGCAAAAACTTTCATAAAATAAAAATTATTAATAGACCTCTTCGGAAATTAAATCCGAGATTCTAAATTAATTATACCGCAAATTAATGAGATTCGCAGAGCGAATCGTTTACGGCGATTGCGGTATTTGTTCGCC
>Ga0099364_10011394_pt1 | contig 12156 bp, 12 predicted proteins | sample TergutTh196P3_FD_73070 | JGI IMG/M metagenome (GOLD analysis project Ga0099364, IMG submission 73070) | Microcerotermes parvus P3 segment gut microbial communities from Pointe-Noire, Republic of the Congo - Th196 P3 | ecosystem: Host-associated > Arthropoda: Insects > Digestive system > Gut ...
ATGTTGGGCCATGTCCGGGACGCTGAGGAAGCTTATCTGTCCAGGATACCACAAAGCCTCGAAAGCGGCCCTGCCTATGAGTCTGCGGAATCTGCCGTCAGCATGTTCGATGAGGCAATCGCTTTGCTGGAGGAAGCCTTTGGATGAGAATGTACCATTGTTGTCGACTTGCTCGTTTGTAGATTCTCAAATTAATCTGTAGAAATTTCTCACACTAAATACGTCCGAATCTAAGGCAAATCATCCAGATTTATCAAATTCGACAAGCAAATAAGAAGGATGCTTCTCAAATAAAGAGAGCATTCTCCGAGGGCTCTGCCCTCGTGCTCCCGAGGTTTATCGAATAAGTTTTCAAATGAGATATGAGAAAGCGACGCCGATATTGGCGCCGCATATCTCATTTGAAACCATGCATGGCTCTCGGGTCACTCCTCAGTGTATGCCCTGTCTTCCATGCGGGGAAAAGCAAAACCCACAAAATTTCCTATCATTTTTCAAGTTGGCCAGTCATCATCCCAGTCTATGTGACAGATGTTTTCGTACTCAACCTTTCTAATCGTCGCCAACAATACAACAATAATATTCATAACCACATAAATCAAGGCGGAGAAAGAACTCACAATCCTCGCAACTGATATTCATGCAATCAACATCATCCATCATCGCACCCATAACTAGCCTGCTTTAAGATGCTTAGAACTCCCATGGTGGGAGCGCTTCGTCGCCAAACAATTCAATATATCGGTCTATTGCGGGGTGGTCGTCATATGTCCCGTTGAACAGGTTTTCGGCAAGCATATCATAAACTGGCCCATCCGGCGCGAACACATTCACTTCACTGCGTGTTTCCATGACCAAATATACAAGCCTGCGGACGTCGCCCAGAAGCACATGGATCAGGTCGTATGGGATCATCTCATCTATTAACTCTACGTCGTAGTTCATGTGCTCACAAAACCAATTTCTGATTTTTAAGGAATAGCAGCAACTCGTCACAGACATTCTCTCCTTTCCATAATCAATGAATATATGGGGTCATCAAATTGACAACTCCACATTTGCTTGGTATACAGCCTCGTCGTCGACTGTCTCAATATTTTTTGCGGCAGAGTACATGAGGCAGTGAACAGCGAGGTTGTTGATAGCCCTGGGGTAGCCGCCTGATATTTTGTGTATCTGCACCATGGCTGTAGGCGTGAATACATCGGCGTTTACCCCCGCAAGCCCCATCCGCGTTTTAAGGTAATCCTTAGTCTCATTCTCATCGAGGCCTGTCATGGAATACTTGACTGCGATGCGTTGTTTTAGAGGGTAGCATACGTTCAAGGCCAGTTTGTTGCGTATTATCGGCTGTCCTGCAAGAATCAGGATATATGGATTAGCCGAGTCCATCCGGAAGCTGAAGAGCATCCTAAGATCATCAAGTACACCCGTCGACGCCATGTGTATCTCGTCAATGATGATGACAGGCGTTATCTTCTGCTCGTAGTAGAGCGCCTGGACCAACTGCTGGATCTGGGCAAACATATCAATTTTGCGGTATCTTGGCGCCTCACCGAGCATCATGCATAGCGCGCTGTAAAAATCGTTAACTGTAAGCGTTGTCAACGGAAAATAACATGTCTTGAAAAGCGACGGCCCCAGATGCTCGGCAAACTTCCTGACTGCGGTTGTCTTGCCAGAACCGGGCTCTCCGACAAGCAGGAAGATGCCTCGGCTTTCCATCATGTATTTTAAGCGTGACTCAAGCTCCTGCATATCGCGGGACGGATATAGTTTGTCGGCCTCCGTATCCTTGTCAAATGGGTTGAGCCGCATCCCAAAATGCTGCTTAAACATTGTCATCACCTTCTTTCATCAGCGCTGCAAACGAAATCGTTGTTTCAGGCGCTGCTGCTTCCGCATAAGGCTTCTTGCGGTTGCCTGGGAAGCGTCGCTTTGCATGCGCATTATCATAAAACCTTACCATCTTTGCTGATGCTATCCTTTTCCCTTCCAAATAGACCCACAGCTCCTTCAGTTCGTTGCCGATCCAGTCCGGTTCATACCTGATTTCGAGCCTTTTCCCAGCCAACGCCGGGTCTGTCTCATAAAGGACATTGCCCACCTGTACTGTCGCATCATGTTGGATCTTACGGCTTACACGGTAAAGAAAAATCTCATCGATCAGGTTTCTGTCCCCAATCATCTTTAGATTTGATAGTTGTGATATCAGCACGTCATGCGGCGTCATGCCGTCAAGGCTGCTGTGCGACTTGCGGCAGTAGTCCTCCTCAAGCCATTTCCAGTAAAGCGCGTTTAGCTCTTCTAAGGATTCAATGTCATTTTCATCCAGAGTGGACAGGAACCGCATACGTACCGTTCGAAAATGCCGTTCTACCTTGCCGCGATTACGTTAATCTTTACGTAATCGCGGTTACGTAAAGATTCTGTTTATGTAAAGAACTATACCCCAGACTGTATAAAATCAAGGGGATAATCCGAAAACTCTTTACATAAAAATCTGTCTATCTTCGATTGAAAGATTTTAACCATTTCTTTAATTCACTGTTTCTCTCCCATTGAGCATTTTCCTTTGGAACAATTTCTTTACTTGCGGCCTCGATTGCTTTCCTTTTTTTTTCTGTGCTGGCTTTCGCATAAATTTCAGTTGAAGTCACGCTTACATGCCCAAGTAAATCCCTGATGTATATAAGATCTACGCCAGAATCAACAAGTTCCATTGCAATGGTATGCCGGAAGAAATCCGGAAGTTTGGATTTGCTGCGAAATCTTTCCAAAAATAAAATCCAAACTTTCCGGGCAAAGTTAAGAAAACAATGGCATTTAGCCTCCTGAAAGTTTGGATTTCTTTCAGCTAAAAATTCATATACGATGCGCCGAAGGAGGTACATAAATATGGATTTTATTAATTTACGGGAGCATTATTACAAACTGTTAAACTACTTGGCAAAAGACGGCTACACGGAGAGCTATATCCGACGAGTCAAAGAAAACGTTAATTGGATACTAAAGAATGAGAAAAACAATCCGTGGCAAACGTATTTGGATGTTTATGAAGCACGGATACAGAAGCCATACAGCGAATTGTATAAAAAGAATCTACGTCAGGCTTTCACGGCAATTCAGCAATTTGACCTTTTCGAAGAGTATCCGAACCGTATGGCAAAAAACTGCCTCATAAAACACGGAGCTTATCATCAGCTTATCCCCGAATACAAAGAAATAGTCGATTATTACGCATCTTCCACAAAGGTCAGTGATCTTAAGGAAAGTACCATTAAGGGTAACGTATCCTGCGCATCATCCTTCTTTCTGGCAATGCAAAAACGAGGCCTGCTGAATATAGGTAGCATCAGCGAGGAAGATACCCTTTCATTTTTTATAGATGATGAGGGTAATTTATCTAAATGCAGCAACTACAAGAAAAGTATTGCATCTGTACTCAAAATCGCAACCGAATGGCAGGAAGACGGGTGCGTCCTACTCGCATACCTTCCACAAATACGGCCAAGGCGCAAAAACATAAAATTTCTCACACCGGAAGAAGTTGAAGCTATTCGCTCTGCGATTGATGACGAAAATTCAGGACTATCCCTACGAGACAGGGCAATTGGGAAACTACTGCTTTTTACTGGAATTAGAGGATGCGATATCGCTGGGATGAGATGCGATTCAATTGACTGGGAAGCTGATGAGATACACATTCCGCAGCAACAGAAGACCGGCCAACCGCTTGTCCTTCCGCTTACCGCTATAGTTGGCAATTCAATCCTTGAGTATCTTGAAAATGAGCGCCCCGATAGTCCTGATGATCATCTGTTCCTTAGTGAACTGTATCCCCATTATCCATTTAAAGCAAAGGCTGTCTGGTATCAGTCTTCTAAAATCTACAAGGCTGCCGCTATTCGCCAAGTGGAGGGCGACCGGCGCGGAACACATCTCTTTCGGCACAATGTCGCCACGTCGCTACTAAACAACGGGGTTGCGAGGCCGATTATTACCGAAACGTTGGGACAGTCCGATCCTGTATCGCTAAATCCATATCTTCATGCTGCATTTGTGCATTTAAAAGAGTGCGCGTTAAGCATAAGCGAGTTCCCTATTAGTGAGGGGGTGTTCCGCATATGAACCAGTACAGATCATGCTTTTCAAATCTGATAGAACGGTTTGTAGTTTACCGAAAAACCTCGGGGTCGTGGAATGAACCGAACTATGGGCTGAACATCAGGCTTTTCGATCATTTTTGCGCAGAGAATTATCCAGCGGGCGTAGCGCTTACACAAGAAATGATCGATGCGTGGTGCGCTAAAAGGGAATCCGAGACAAATCGCTCACGCGAAACAAGGACAAGGGCGGTCAGGCTTTTTGTTGACTACCTTCGGCGCAGGAATCTCACTGACGTTGCCCCTCCGGCAAAATACAAACCGGAGCCCAAGACGTATATTCCGTACGCTTTTGAGGACAATGAGCTAAAACGATTTTTCCAAGCCTGCGACGCTTATCAGCCATTTCATTTCAGGAAAAGGGAGTCTATACTTAAGAAATTTACAGTCCCGGTCTTTTTCCGCTTGCTATATAGCACAGGCATGCGCACCACCGAGGCAAGGCTGCTTAAAAAAGAAAACGTCGATCTCATACATGGCATCATAGATATCCAAAAATCAAAAGGATACGACCAACATTACGTTGTTATGCACGATTCTATGAAAAGCCTTATGGTGGAATATGATAAAAAGGTTGCCTGCTTACTGCCAATGAGGGAGTATTTTTTCCAAAATAGCAAGGGCTCGCACTATACCAGGGCTTGGGTACAGGATAATTTCCGTCAGTTTTGGAATAAGGTAAATGATGCTTCATCTTCGCCCGTCGCTTATGATATCCGCCACCACTACGCAATTGTAAATATCAATAGCTGGCTGGATGATGGTTTTGAATTTAACGATAAGCTCCAGTATCTATCAAAGTCTATGGGGCATCGTTCAATAGAAGCGACGCGGGACTATTATTCCATCGTCCCGCGTCTTGCGGATACGTTGAAAGATAGAACAGAAAATGGTTTCAACCTCATAGTGCCGGAGGTGTTTGATGAAGAGAAACAATGAAGCCGCCAAGCTCTCCCGGTATATATCGGATTACCTTTATGATTACGCACCGAATATGCTCACAGACAGCAAGCATACCGTTAAATCCTACAAGGATGCCTTGACCCTATACATAAGCTATCTTGAGTCGGTAGGAATTACGCCGTCTTTTTTTACAAAGGAATGCTTCGAGCGGGCGCAAATCGAAAAATGGATCCGCTGGCTTAAGGAAGTCCGAAATTGCAGCCCTGACACATGTAACGTACGCCTTGCGTCCATCCGCATATTTCTTGGCTATATCGGTAGCCGTGACATCGGTTTAATATATCTCCATCAAGACGCCAAGACGATAAAGCGACAGAAATGCGTAAAGAAGAAAGTCTCCGGTTTAACCCGTGATGCAGTTGCTGCAATGCTGTCGGCGCCGGATCTGACGACGATAACCGGACGAAGGGATCTTGTATTCATGATAATACTTTATGCAACTGCCGCGAGGCTTGGTGAGCTGCTATCGCTCAAAATCGGACAGATACACATAACAGGCCAAAAAAAGCCGTACATTAATATTATCGGCAAAGGGCAGAAAATCAGGACACTTTATCTTCTGCCGAGGGCGGTTGCGCACATAGAAAAATATATCCGCGATGCACATGGTATGCAGGCGGACCCGGAAGCATATCTTTTCTATTCCAGAGTTGGCGGGAAATACACGATGCTGACCGATACGGCAATTGATAAAAGGTTGAAAATGTATGCTCAAAAGTTACACGATAAAAACCCGGATGTGCCTTTAAACTGCCACGCTCATCAATTTCGCCACGGAAAAGCCTCGCACTGGATTGAGGATGGCCTTAATGTTTTGCAGATCAGTTTTCTGCTGGGCCACGCCCAATTAGAGACTACTATGGTGTATTTGGACATATCTACAGAGGAGAAACGAAAAGCATTGGCAACTCTCGAAAGCGAAAATGATAAGAAAATCGATAAAAAGTGGAAAAACTCTGATGGTTCACTCCGTGCCTTTTGTGGGTTAGGCAAATAGTTCTGTGTTTCTGGCTGAAAGAAATCCAAACTTTCAGGAGGCTAAACGCCATTGTTTTCTTAACTTTGCCCGGAAAGTTTGGATTTTATTTTTGGAAAGATTTCGAAGATTGTGAGAACTGAAATCTTTTGGCATCAACGCTGGATTTTTCTCTCTTGACATCCCAGCATACTTTTTCACGATATAGTGAATGCCTTGACGTGTAAACTGTTGCCCCATGTGGTTTATGAAAAGCCAATCATTCAAATGTTCATCATTGACTAAGCCTGCGGTGCAGATATATTTATTTAGAGTCGCAATAGATTCTTTCGTAAGTGGAACAAACCTGCTTTTTTGCCCTTTTCCATGTACTAAAAGCGTTGCAGGGGGAAGGAGCGACACATCCTTTACCCTGATGCCAACGAGCTCGGTAACCCTTATACCAGTTGTATAGAAAAGCGTTAATATTGCATAATCCCTGAGTCCGTTTTTTGAATTTATGTCAATTTGGTCAAAGAGCAGCTTTACCCCGTCAGTTTTTAAATATGAGATTTCTTTTTGCGGCGCTTTTTTCACAGGCAATTTAAGTATTTTTTGGAACTCAGCCAGATATTCCGGTAATTCATACATAAGGAACTTGATAAAGCTATTAATAACAGCTTGCCGTTGGTTTCGTGTGGACACGGAATTACCGCGCCGAGCTTGAAGCCAATCCAGATACTTTAAGACGTTGTGCCGGGTCAAATCTGATATTTCCACTTTGTCTGCAGGAATATGCTGTTCTTCCATGAAAGCAAGGAACAGTATGAATACATAACGGTATGAGTCAATAGTCATTGGCGTATAACCGTTTGCATCTGACAGATAAATTGTAAAGAACTTGTTCAGGTATTGTGCGAACTTAGTAGTTTTCATAGTTCACCTCCGCAAATACCTTCTCTAGTTTCTCCCTGAACTTTTCCTCAATGTAAGGGAAAATACTCATCGTCAATCTCACATATTGCTCCGTTGCCGCGATACTCTTATGGCCAAGATAGGCTGAAAGTATCGGCAATGCCACATACATGTCAAGTCCTGAATCGACCATCTGCTTGAATGAATACACTGAAAAACTGTGCCTCCAATCGTGAATCCGTGGGCCTTTTCCGTTCCCTATGTAGGGAATGCCTGCTTTCTTGACGGATACGGCGCGTAGTTTTTGACACCGAGGCCACAAAAATTTGACACCGAGGCCGCAATTTTTTTACATCGCTATCGCAGAAATTTGACAGGCGATTTTTTCATACAAATCTGCATATAAAATGGTTTCCGAGCGCGTCCGGTGGCAATCGTGCCAGCGGATGCGTTGTTTTGAAAGGAGGTCATTTTATGATCAACTATCGAGAAATCCTGAGGCTCGACAGCCTCGGGATAAATCATGCACAGATTGCCATGGGTGTGGGATGTACGCGGCAATCTGTAATCACCGTACTCAAGAAAGCAAAAGAGAAAGGCATCAGATATTCCGAGGTCCGAGAAATGTCTGACAAAGAGATCTCTGCCGCCGTAAGGGATGGCGGTATGAAACGGCTCCAGTTCAAGATGCCGAACTACGAGCTGGTTCACAAGGAACTTCGTAAGAGCGGAGTGACTCTCAGTCTGCTATGGATCGAGTACTGTGAGGAGTGTAGGCGGAGCGGGGATATGGCTTACCAGCTGACACAGTTCAAGAAATACTATGCGGAGTATGCAAGAAAGACGAACGCCGTCATGCATATAGAACGTAAGCCCGGCGAATCGCTTGAAGTCGATTGGGCTGGCGGCAGCGTAGGCATCACGAATGCAGACACCGGTGAAATGATGGATGCATATATTTTCGTCAGCGCTCTTTCATACAGCGGCTATGCTTACGTCGAGGCATTCTGGACTATGACGGGAGAAGATTGGATCCAGGCTCATGTAAATGCCTATGATTTCTATGGCGGCGTGACACGCATTCTAATCCCAGACAATCTTAAAACTGGTATTGACCGCAACACAAAGGTTGAGACTGTCGTCAACAAGGCTTATCAGGAAATGAGTGAGCATTATGGCACGGCGGTGATCCCCGCACGAATAAAATCCCCTAACGACAAGCCGGGCACCGAAGGCGCGGTAAAACTGGCGAAGATGTGGATATTGGCCGCACTCAGAAACAGACAATTCTTCTCACTGATTGAATTGAATAACGCCATACGTGGGAAGCTTGACGAATACAACGTGCGCGAGTTTCAAAAAATTGAAGGTAGTCGTAAGAGTAGGTATTTGGAGGAAAAAGAATTTTTGCTTCCACTCCCGAAATATCATTTTGAACTCTCGGAGTGGAAACTGGTAAAGGTTGCAAGAGACTATCACGTCAAATGCGGAGAAAAATACTATTCTGTCCCATACGAATACATCGGCAGACAGGTGAACCTCCGCACAACAAGAAACATTGTGGAGATATTCTACGACGGGCTGCGCGTATGCTCGCATATCAAGGAGTTAAGCGGCAAGAAATATGTCACCGAGCCGTCACATATGCCAGAGAATCATCAGAAACACGGTGAATGGAACGCGGATCGCTTCCGTGAATGGGCAAAAAGGATCGGCCCTGAAACGTTTGCGGTCATCCAGTTTCTTTTAACGAGTACCAAGATTGAAGAACAGTCATACAAAACATGCAATGCACTTTTGCACCTATCAGGCAAATATTCGCGGGATCGCCTTGAGGCTGCATGCAAACGCGTACTGGAGTTTTCCCCAAGACCAAGCTATAAGGCTGTGGAAAGTGTGCTTAAATCAGGGGCTGAACCGGCGCAGGAAAAGAAGGCAGGGAAAGATGGCGTCGCCATACAATACGGTTTCTTGCGCGGGGCAAACTACTATGCGAACGGAGGTGATGGTGATGCTGAGTGAGAACACAATCTTCAAGCTACGGAAGATGAAACTGGGGACGATGGCCGACGAATATACACGCCAGATGGTCGACCAAAGAACTCCTGGGATGTCGTTCGATGATCGGTTTGGGTTGATAGTCGATCTCGAATACAGCCGCCGTGACAACAACCGTTTAGCAAGGCTCATTAAAAATGCATCCTTTGCTGAGCGCGGTGCATGCCTTGAGAATATCGACTATTCGGCTGAGCGCAAGCTTGATGTCGATACTATTAAAACGCTTTCATCATCAACCTTCATAGATAGCAAGCTGAATGCGTATATTCTTGGCAAAACAGGAGCCGGAAAAACATTTCTTGCGTGCGCACTGGGAATGCAGGCGTGCCGTGATCTCCATGCCGTAAGATATGTCGGACTGCAGGAAATGCTCGGCGAGCTCGCGCTAGCCAGAGAAGAAGGATCCTTCGCTAAGTCATTCGATATCTACAAAAAAGTTCGGCTGCTTATCATCGACGATTGGCTCATGTTCGATGTCGGCGACGCCGAAGCGCTGATACTCTATCAACTCATCGAGGCCAGAAAATATGTCGGCCCGATCATCATTTGTTCACAGATTGGGCCGGACGGTTGGCATGGCAGAATCGAAAACTCCCTTGCTGCGGATTCTATTTGCGACCGGCTCGTACACAGCTCGTACAAGCTCATCGTTGAAGGTGAAATGCGCAAGAAAAATTTGGCGCACATATTCGCCGGAGCATAGCTCCGGCAGGGTTTATCGCTTCCGTTTTCTAGATCGATGAACGCGTAGGTGGGCGGCGCTTCTTGGTCGCCCACCTATCGATCTACAAACCTTGCGCGGCGCTCGGGTCGCACCCCTGCGGAGCCCTATCCTCCACGCAAGAAAAAGCAATTCAAGCTTATCAAACTGATAACAAAGATTTCAATGTCAAATGTGAGCGGCGGTGGTGTCAAAAAGTCAGCGACGAAGGTATCAAATTTTTGCGGCCAAGGTGTAAAGTGCTAAACGGCCTGGGGGTCAAAAACAAACGGCATATCCGCGAGACAGTTGCTGATGATATCATCAAAAATTCTGATTTTCATTCAATTATACCTTTGACACCTTTTGATATATCTCCTCCTGCACCTGTCATTACAATAATTGGCTTGTCTGATGATACAAAACTTTTCTTTGAAAAGCTGGAGAATGCAAAAACTACCTTGGAACAACTGATATCAAAAAAGTCACATAGAGCAACAATACTGGGTGCTATTCTTGGAGCAATTCTTTCGGTCGCAATTGTGGTGGTCTGGAATCATATTGCACAAATTTATAATTTGATTCCATACCCTTGACGGATTTACTAATTATCTTGCGTGTATCTTGCATGGTGACTTGCGTGGTTGTGCCATGCAAGTCATAATTCATATTTCAAAAATACATAAACTCGCTTTATGTAGATCGAAATTCTTCGAAAATCTCTTTTGCAGTTGCAGTAGCATCAAGTCTCTATGTTACTGAAATTCGCTTCCTGCGATTTTTATTTGTTATAGTTATGGTATCCACTAGCAAATGATTAGCAGAATGATTAGCAGTAATCTTGTTCTTTTAATCGTTTCTGCTAATCAAATTATTAGAAAAACGTTGTTTTTTGAACGAATGAAATATAAGCCTTATAAGAACAATCAGCAGAATTCCTTACTCGTCTTTCAGTTTTGCTAATCGCCAGACACCTGTCCGTCTATTGGGGGAGTCCCTTTCAATGACATTCTTTTTATGAAGGGATGTAAGGAAATACCGAATCTTGTTTTCTTTTTGCCTTTCGCCAAGCGCGTCCGAAAGTTTGTCACTAAGCAACTTGATAATGTCTGCCTTCGTTCCACTTCCGAACTGATTCAGATAACTGATAATCAAGTCTAAGTAGTATTTGTCGTCCATCGCCTTGTTTTTTGTGTATTGCTCTTTCTTGTCAACTATTGCAGCAACCTTCGCCGAAACGAACACATGTGGGATTTTGCCTTCTATCAGACCTGATTTCCGTAATTGAAGATATTGTGCTTTTTCAAGCGGTAGTTTTTTTTGAATACGGTCAAGTAAAAAAACAGTCTCAATATCAAGATCCCCATAATTAAATAACAGACGTGTATAGTTTTCGTCCAAAATTTTGCCGTGGATTTTGACTGTAACCTTTTGGGATACACTAAGATCATAATCGGGCATGGGGAAGTAGCGGTTCCTTTGGATATTAAATACTTTGCGAATACCCATTTGTACAGTATCTATCATATTTAGCTTTACCATTGCGTCCGCCAGCAATTGATTCCTGTAATATGGTGCGGTATAGCCGGGTTTCAGTACAACACGGACATCACCTGGCAAGAACGTACCAGGATTTGTAACCATGAGAGCATCATCATATTCATCAAGGTAGACTCGTCCACCAATGGTGTAGTCTTGATGGACAACACAATTATTCAGTAACTCACGCAATAAGTTTGTATCGTATTGCTGTGTTTCAATAGGAAATAGCGTCATCTGGTTTGGCATATAACGATATGTAAGATTGCGGATTTTAGTATAGACCTTATCAACTACTGTGATAAAAGGTATATTGAATTCCTCGTAATCCTTTACCATATAGTCTGCACCGTAAAACCTCCACATAAAGCGTGCCTGCGGATTAAGAAGGCGATCATGATCTGGGTTTCCGAGCAAAACCATTGCAGCATTGGTTAGTTTGCCATCAACAAGCAATTTCAAAAGCGTTAAAAATTGTTTGTCGCTCATTTTGTCTACTTCTTCACTGATATGCTCTCGATTTTGCTTGATTTTATAATTCTTGCGAGCAACAAAGATGGCTTCCGAATCCAAATGTTTTAGGCTTGAACCTTCGATTAATTGCATTGACCAGTCGCGTCGAGACTGCCCACGCAAGCGGTCAAGCTCCTCAATAGACAAAGCGACGAGTGATTCTCCGTCTCTCCCATACCAGTGGTTTTTCCATGCAGTAGGCATAGCAACAATAGCAGCAGGTATTTTGAACATCACTACACGCAAATCGCCATCATTCACTTCGAATATATCAGTGAATGTAATTCCGCCTGTGGTATTTTGGGCAATTTCGTGTTTTAGGGTTTCCAAGCCATGCGAGTTTCGAT
>Ga0099364_10011395_pt1 | contig 12155 bp, 9 predicted proteins | sample TergutTh196P3_FD_73070 | JGI IMG/M metagenome (GOLD analysis project Ga0099364, IMG submission 73070) | Microcerotermes parvus P3 segment gut microbial communities from Pointe-Noire, Republic of the Congo - Th196 P3 | ecosystem: Host-associated > Arthropoda: Insects > Digestive system > Gut ...
CATTGCCAGCGGTAGGTAATTGCTTCTTTCGAATTGCAATTTCCGGTTGCTTTCCAGGTGCAGGGTCATGGCCGGACGGAAGATCGCCAAGCCCTTGTTCAGGCGCAACACTTCCTGCTCGTGCAGCCACAGCAGCGCTCGTTCCACCAGCTTGCGCATGTCCGTTGTTTCTGCAAGGAGCAAAGCATCGCTGGCGACACTGGCCGTAAGTTGGCCGAGCGTGGTTTCCGCCAACTGATCAACGCCACGCGCGCCTTGTGGCAGGGCAGAAAACCAATGATCCAGCAGCCTTTCGGCGGCGCTACGCCGCCGAAGAGCAATCTCCTCCAGCTTGCTCCACGGACGGTTGAGTGTGAGAGGAATCGTTTCAGGGTCGGCGCTACGCTTGAGGGTCAAGCTGCCCTTGCCGTCTTCACCGTCTCGCCCGTCGCCAGCCAACCCGACGATGATCTGGCGCAACCGCTGCGGCAGTGCGGCAATCCCTTGATCTTTAAGACGCTGGGTCAACAGGCGCAAATGCAGCGGTGAGGAGTCGCCTGGGCCGGGATCGGGCGCTTCTTCTCGTAGCGCGGCGATCACTGCCTGCTCCAGCGCGCAGGCTTCATCAAAACGCTTTTTCGACGAACGCTCGACCGCAACGTGGACGTAGGCAGTTATTGCCGTATCGTTGCTGGCAATGTTCAGACGGTCGAAAAGGAACAGCGTTTCGCGCAGAGTGTCGGCGTTGAAGCCGGTGGTCACCATCAACTCGTCGGTGGAGAGGCCCTTATCCGCTGGAGCGGATAGCAGGGTCTGGATCAGATCCAGGCATTGCTGGCGATAGCGTCCCTTGACACCTGTCAACTTCTGCTCTGCATCGGCCAGATTTTTGATGCGCAGTGACGAAGGGAATATCTGTACTGCGTTTTCTTCGCGGCGCACCAGCCCGGCTTCTTCCAGCCACGCGATGGCTGTGCGCACGCGGGTGTCGTCAGTTGCTGCGTCGCGCTTGAACTGGCCTTCTTCATCCTCGTTCAGAATTTCGCCGGATGTTGCGACCAGCGCCTGGCTGCGTTCTTTCTTGCCTTGCAATTGGCGCAGGGCGCGCAGCACGCTCTGGATGTCGCGCCGCGACAGGCGCGAGGCGGCCGACATGCCGTGCTGACGTTCCACGTCCTCTGCGGTATAGAGCAGTACGCAACGAGCCTGCGCGCGGTCACGCCCAGCACGGCCTGCTTCCTGTAAATAGTTTTCCAATGAACCGGGAATGTCGGCGTGCACGACCAGACGCACGTCCGGCTTGTCAATCCCCATGCCGAAAGCGTTGGTGGCCGCGATGACTCGCAACGCCCCCGTGATGAAAGCCTTCTGTGTTTCCTTCTTGGTTTCTGGTGGCAATTTTGCGTGATAGGGGGCGGCGGCCAAGCCTTTTTCGCGCAGGAAGGCGGCCAGATCTTCGGTCTGTTTGCGTGTGGCACAGTAGGCGATGACGCCTCCGGATATTTCGATGGGCAAAAAACGCTCAATCAGGCGGGCGACCTGGGCGAATTTTTCTGTCGGGGTGGTTTCGATCACATCGAAATGGAGATTTTTCCGCTCCATTCCGCCGTCGAGCACGTGCAACTCCACACCCAGCCTTTCCCGGAAATGGTTGACGATATCGGCTACCACCTCCGGTTTGGCGGTGGCAGTGAGGCATTGGATCAGCGGCAGTTCTCCCAGGGGATCGGCCTCGGCGCTTTCGCGGATGAAGCGGGCGACGTAGCGGTAATCGGGGCGAAAGTCCTGGCCCCATTTGGACAGGCAGTGGGCTTCGTCGAATATCCAGGCGCCGATTTCTCGTTGCGCCAGTACCTTGCGTACGCTCTTGTTACGCAACTGCTCCGGCGCGATAAGCAGAATACCGACATCGCCCAAACGTACCCGGTCGAGCACATCGGCGCGTTCGGGCATGGACAGCAGGCCGTTGATCGCAGCACAGCCTTCAATGCCGCGCTCGCGCAGCCCCTTGATCTGATCTTCCATCAGCGCCACCAATGGCGAGATGACGATGGACAGCGCGCCGGTACGCACGAAACGCGACAGGGCAGGCACTTGGTAACACAGGGATTTGCCAGTACCAGTGGGCAGGATACCCAAGGTGTGCTCACCGCGCATCGCCGCTTCGACGATCACTCGCTGCAAGGGCAGATTACGGTCAGGATCCACCGGCTCCGGACGGAAGTCGTAATCCTTGCCGTACCACTGCTGCAACTGGGTTAAGGAATCGTGTTCGCGGCAGCACCACGAGCAGTCAGGGTCGGTGCAGGGCGTGTCGCGCAAGATACGAATCAATCGCCCGGCCTGAGGAAATTGATGACGCACCCACGGCGGCATCACCGAATTGCCGCCCGCCACCGATATCCAGGCGAGTGCATAGGCCAGGGACCAGGAAAATTGCGCCGCTTCGGAAATGACTTTGGCGCTGGCCTGTACGCAGGCCGTATTCGCAAGCAAACGGGCGAGCGCGGCCTGTGCCTGAGCTTGATTTGGAGCGCAGGCGCTACGGACATGCATGAAAAAGCGATCAAATCCGCCAGCACTGCCATCCCGAGTCGTCAGCCAATGCCATGCGAGCAACAGATCGGGCGAGGCATCCAGCATCGCCTTCAGACTGGCGTGCTGATTCTCAAAGACTTGCAGTGCGAGTTCGGCGTCCAGAAGTGGATTGTTGCGGCGGTTGCCGAGCAACTGTCCGTCCTGGTAGTGCTTGATGAGGTGGTGGTAAGGATTGCGCGGAAAAGCCAACGGGTTCAGACGCAGCGTATCGACGGCGGGTTTTTCCAGCAGCCGCAGATTGGGCTGAACGGCGCGCAACTGCGGCAGATCGAAAGCGATCAGGTTATGACCAAGGAGAAAGGCGGCTCCATCGGCAAGCTGGTCGAGCGCGTTGAGCGCTCCGGACAGTGTGCCAGGCGGAAAGGCCAAGGCGCCACCACTATCGCCGCGCACTCCTGCTAACTGATTGATGCGCCCAGTGTTGATGCTAATTTCCAGATCGATGGAAAGGCACTTGCGCATGACGTGCAGGTTCTACACGGACTGAAGCCAGGCCAGCGTAGCGGCTTCCAAGTCTTCAATGGCGATTTCTACGGCGCGCCTGGCGGCGTCGAGGAGGCGGGCGGTTTGCTGGCGAAATGGATTTGCTTGTTGCACGCTTTTTTGTACCTGTTGCTGTGCTTCGGGTGCGATGGAGGGTATGGGTAGTGCGTGTAGGTTGAGGTGAAAACCCCAACATAATAGCGTTTCCAAATGGAAAACTCATCCCATGTCCACATCTCATTCAGTTATTCCATTACCCTTTTATTGGGGTTCGCAAGCTCACCCCAACCTACGGCGAGCTTGGGTGTATGGTGAGTAGGATGAAGTAGCATGACCAGCTTTTAGCTATTCACGATTCTTGCTGACACGTGATGACATATGCAATCAAAAAATGTGGTGTTTCGCATATCAGTTGATCTTGATAACGCCAGAAGTGATTAATGTAGCAGCAAGCCAGGCTGCGGCAACTATTCCAGCCTTTAAGCCGTCGCCATCGCGTAATTTTCCAAGCAAGCCTTTATATATGTAGAAGGCAATCATGGCTCCAAGTGCCCACTGGATAAATTGAAGGATGTGCATGTAAAACCCTAACGTAAAAGGTATGCAGCGGCCAAAGGCTGTCCGCTTGAGCGTAAGATTAGACGCAAGACCAACTGAGCATGCATTATTACTCCAATTGACGCCAGTAAATTGCAGTAATTGTTAAGATCATTGCGAGACCAACCAGCCCAGCACCCCACCGAGATTCATAGCCAAGCATTGCCACTGTCAAGTATTGCAGAACCCACATCACAGTGAAAAATATTACTGACCATCGTTTTAGTCGCCAAAGACCAACACCGCTGGTAAGCACAACACAACCCGATAATGCAATAGCCCAAAGCGGTTTAGCTTGTTCTCTAAATTCAGGAAAAGCAAGAGCTAAAATAGTTGAGCCACCAACTAATATGAAGAGGGCGGCTACTATCGATATAGGAAGTGGTCGCATAATTTGAGCCTGACGTAGAAGTAATCGGCGCTGCACGGTTTTTTGCGCAGCGTTCGGCAGGCTACCGGATAAGGCAGCCTTTGGCCGAGGAAAAATTCTCGCTGGATGCATTGTGAGCAGGATCGGGAAGAGGGAACATCGGGGTCTGCTCCAATCAGCGCCGCTGGACGATCGTCCGGTGTACCCGCTTGCCGGAGGACAGGTTGACCGCTTCAACATCGAGCAGAATGTCCGCTGCGCCAAGAACATCCCTGACCCGCACGGCATCGAACACAGAATAGAGTCGACCGGAAATGTCGCGAATGGAATTCCCCTCCGTAACCCGCCAGCTCAGATAGAGGATACCCGTCGGCTTGAGGATGTCGAGCAATCGGGCACAGGCTTTGGTAACTTCGTCGTGCGGCAAATGCATGATGACGGTCTCGCACAGCACATTGTCAAATGTGTTGCTGGCGATAGTGTCCAGCGCGGGAAGCGCTGCTCGCGCGAAAACCAGTGAGGGATACTCTGCCGTAGCCTGGGCCAGCAATCCGTCGGCAGCATCGTAGCCGACGGCGGGAAAACCATTATCGTTCAGCCACGCAACATCGCGCCCCGCCCCGCAACCGATGTCTGCGGTTTTGCCCCCCGGAGTGAAGTAGTGTTGCAACAATGCGTACATGTCATTCGGCGGCGGTTGGTTACGCCATTCGTCCGCAAAACAGCGGGCGGCTGCCGAGTAGACTTCGATGGTGCGCTCGTCCATGGCGAAAACTGCGGTGAACTGCCCTTCAAAGTTTGGCAGTCCAGGAAAAAAGGCTGGAACCCTCGATTATGGTTTCCAGCCTTTTTCGGAATGTTCGTGGTGGACCGAAAGGGGATCGAACCCTCGACCTCTGCATTGCGAACGCAGCGCTCTCCCAGCTGAGCTATCGGCCCGAAGGGTGGGCATTCTAACAGGAGTTTGCCCTTTGTGGACCCCGGTATCGACACCTGACACCGGGGTTCCGGAACGTACTCAGTTCTTCGACTGATCCACCAGCTTGTTCTTCTTGATCCACGGCATCATGTCGCGCAACTGGCCGCCGACTTTTTCGACGGGGTGCTCGGCAATGAGACGGCGGCGGGCGGTCATGGCGGGGTAGCCGGTGCGGCCTTCAAGGACGAAATCCTTGGCGTAGTCGCCGTTCTGGATGCGCTTCAGGGCTTCCCGCATGGCTTCGCGCGAGGTGTCGTTGATGACTTTGGGGCCGGTGACGTATTCGCCGTATTCGGCATTGTTGGAAATGGAGTAATTCATGTTGGCAATGCCGCCTTCGTAGATGAGATCCACGATGAGCTTCATCTCGTGCAGGCACTCGAAATAGGCCATTTCCGGGGCGTAACCGGCTTCGATGAGGGTCTCGAACCCCATCTTCATGAGCTCGACACAGCCGCCGCACAGCACCGCCTGTTCGCCGAAGAGGTCGGTTTCGGTCTCTTCGCGGAAACTGGTTTCGATGACGCCCGCCTTGGTTCCGCCGTTGGCCGCAGCGTAGGAGAGGGCGAGATCGCGCGCCTTGCCGCTTTTGTCCTGGTAGACGGCAATCAGGGAGGGAACGCCGCCGCCCCTCAGGTATTCGGAGCGGACGGTGTGGCCCGGCCCCTTGGGGGCGACCATGATGACGTCGATGTCTTCGCGCGGAACGATCAGGTTGTAGTGGATGTTGAAGCCATGCGCGAAGCCGAGTGTCGCGCCTTTCTTGAGGTTGGCTTCAATGTCCGCCTTGTAGACCTGCGGGGTGATTTCGTCGGGCAGGAGAACCATGACGACATCGGCGTCCTTGACCGCCTCGGCGGTTTCCTTGACCTTCAACCCGGCGGCTTCGGCCTTTTCCCAGGAGTTGTCGATGCCCTTGCACAGGCCGACGGTGACGTCGACTCCGGAGTCGCTTAGGTTCTGGGCGTGAGCATGGCCCTGGGAGCCGTAGCCGACGATGGTGAGCTTCTTGCCTTTGATGAGGGAGAGGTCGGCGTCCTTGTCGTAATAGACTTTCATGATTGTCCTTCTGGTGGATGTGAGGTGTGGAGAAACGGTAAGCGAGAGGTCAGAGTTTGAGTACACGCTCGCCGCGCCCGAGACCACACGCGCCGGAGCGCACGGTTTCGATGAGCAGCGCCGGGTCGATGGCGGCGATGAAGGCATCCAGTTTTTTCTGGTTGCCGGTCAGTTCGATGACGTAGGAGGCGTCGGTAACGTCGATGATGTGGGCGCGGAAGATGTCTGCCATGCGCTTCATTTCCTCGCGCGCAGCGCCCGTGGCGCGAACCTTGACGAGCAATAGTTCCCGTTCGATGTTGGGAATCTCGGAAAGGTCGACGACCTTGATGGAGTCGACGAGTTTGTTCAGTTGCTTGGTGATCTGCTCGATGATGTCGTCCGATCCGGAGGTGACCAGCGTCATCCGGGACATGGAGGCGTCTTCGGTGGGGGCGACGGTGAGCGATTCGATGTTGTAGCCGCGCGCGGAGAATAGCCCCGCTACCCTGGACAGGGCGCCGGATTCGTTTTCCATCAGTAGGGATATGACATGACGCATGGGATGCGCTCCTGATTTTTTGAACTTCGACGAGGGGAGGGACTAGAGCTCTTCGGAGGGAAGAACCATTTCGGTGAGTCCCTTGCCGCCCGGAATCATCGGGTAGACGTTCTCGGAAGGGTCGACCTGGAAGTCGAGGAAGACGAGGTCGTTCTTGTGGGTGGTAAACGCCTCACGCAACGCGCCTTCCACATCGCCGGGCTTGTCAACACGGATGCCGACGTGACCGTAAGCTTTGGCCAGTTTCACGAAGTCGGGCAGGGAGTCCATGTAGGAGCCGGAGTAACGCTGGCCGTGGAACATCTGCTGCCATTGCCGAACCATGCCGAGATAGCGGTTGTTGAGCAGGCAAATCTTGATGGGCAGGCGGAACTGACGGCAGGTGGAGAGTTCCTGGATGTTCATCTGGATGGAGCCTTCGCTGGAAACACAGACCACCGTGGCGTCGGGATGGGCCAGTTGCGCGCCCATCGCGTAGGGCAACCCTACGCCCATCGTGCCCAGCCCGCCGGAGTTGAGCCAGCGCCGGGGTTCGTCGAACCGGTAGTACTGCGCCGCCCACATTTGGTGCTGGCCGACATCGGCAGTCACGAAGGCGTCGCCCTGGGTCAGTTCCCATAGCTTCTGGATGACGTACTGCGGCTTGATGGTCTCCTTGGAAAGCTTGTAGACCAGACACTGGCGCGCGCGCCATTCTTCGATCTGCGTCCACCATTCGGCAGTCTGTTCCTGTTCGGGTGGAGGGTTCGATTCGAGTTGACGGAGGAGTTGATCGAGAACGTCCTTGACGTTGCCAACGACGGGGATGTCGACTTTCACCCGCTTGGAGATGGAGGCGGGGTCGATGTCGACGTGGATGATCTTGCGCTGTTCGGATGCGAAGTGATCGACGTTGCCGATGACGCGATCATCGAACCGCGCGCCGATGGCGAGCAGCACGTCGCAGTGGTGCATCGCCATGTTGGCCTCATAGGTTCCGTGCATGCCCGGCATACCGAGATACAGCCGGTCGCTGGCCGGATAGCCCCCCAGTCCCATGAGGGTGGTGGTGACCGGCGCGCCCAGCAGGCGGGCGAGACGGGTGAGTCCTTCGGCAGCGTCCGAGAGCACGATGCCACCGCCAGCGTAGATCATGGGCCGACGCGCGTCGAGCAGCATTTGCGTCGCTTTCTTGATCTGGAGTTGGTGGCCGCGAATGACCGGGTTGTAGGAGCGCATCGAAATTTCTTTCGAGAACTCGTTTTCGTCGAATTCACAGCGGGCGATGGAAACGTCCTTGGGAATGTCGACGACAACCGGGCCGGGACGACCGCTACGCGCGAGGTAGAAGGCTTTTTTCAGGGTCGAGGCGAGGTCGCGCACGTCGCGCACGAGGAAATTGTGTTTTGTGCAGGGACGGGTAATGCCTACGGTATCGACTTCCTGGAAGGCGTCCTGCCCGATGAAGGCGGTCGCCACCTGGCCGGAGATGACCACGAGCGGGATGGAGTCGTAGTAGGCAGTGGCGATGCCAGTGACGGCGTTGGTAGCGCCCGGCCCGGAAGTGACGAGTGCAACCCCCGTTTTGCCGGTGCTGCGGGCGTAGCCATCGGCAGCATGCACGGCAGCCTGTTCATGGCGCACCAGGACGTGACGGATGTCGTCCTGCTGAAAAAGTGCGTCGTAAAGGTAAAGCACGGCCCCGCCCGGATAGCCGAACACGTATTCGGCCTTCTCATTTTGCAGGCACCTGATTAGAATCTCCGCCCCAGTCAGTGTCATTTCAAACCGCCAACGATATACAAAGAACCAGAAAATCTACATCCCACTCAGGCGTTGGTCAAGGTCGATGACGCTGAATGAGGCAGGATATTACGCCATGAACCAGATTCCTCCCCCGAAAAATCCTCCTTCCAGTGCGCCGACAGCCCCCGTTGCGGTTGTACTTGCCGGTCTGCGCCGTCGCTTTGCAAGTATGCTGTACGAATTGTTGTTGCTCTTCGGCGTGCTCGTCGTCGGCTTTTTGTTTCCGTGGATGCTTCTTCTCGCGCTATTGAACCTGGAAAATTCTCCCGCCTGGGTGGGCGCGCTTGAGCTGTTGCATGTCCTGGTGATGCTGGGTGGTTATTTCATTTTTAGCTGGTATCGTCATGGACAGACGCTGGCGATGCGAACCTGGCGGCTCCGGGTGGTGACTGCCGAAGGACGCAATCTTTCATGGGGGCGCGCCTGCCTGCGCTACGCGCTGGCCTGGCCCTCGGTGCTGTGCTTCGGAGTCGGCATCCTCTGGGCCTTTGTCGATCTCGACAAACTTTTTTTGCACGACAGGCTGGCAAAAACGCGAGTGGTGCAGTTGCCGAAGAGGCTGTAAGCGGCATGAGCTTGAACGCGAATGGGGTCGTCTGGGCGGTTTCTGGGCGGTTAACAGGCCGCACAGAAACTCTGCGACTACGCTTCGCTTCGCGCTGCAATGACGATGGCGCTTCGCCGACCAGTGCGTTCTCGCAGGGTTTTTGAGCAACCTGTTAACGGCGTTGCTGCGTATACTCATAAGCCGCTTCCAGGCGACGTAGCATAGGAAGATTTAACTCCCTGGTTTGGCGATTCCAGCGGTCTATTGTGCGTTGAACTTCAGCATGAAGACGCGCTGCCAATTCTCTTTCGTCCGAGATGAGTGCCCAGACCAGGTACTCGGCCTTCGCATCAAAGCTTCCAAACTTCGCAATGGCTGATTCAAACTCCGCCTTCGCTTCCATCTGGCGCCCAGACTGAGAAAGCGCTCGAGCAAGCAGCAATGAGATTTGTTCAGCCTGATATTCGGGTTGAACCTTCCGTATCAGTTCAAGTTGCTCGATTGCGCGTGCAAATTTCTGGGATTCAACGTTGGCTCGAGCTGCCCCAAAGAGAATTTCAGGATCGTTTGCGAATAATCCCGTCAGACATGCCTCGTAACTTGTGGCGGCCTCTTCAGCCTGCCCAGCATCGAGGAGCGCCGCAGCAAGACGCATTTGATTTTGGGCTGTTGGCGTGTAGTCGAAAGCAGCACGAGCATCACGCAGTTCCCTGGATGGGTCGAGTGCTTTGGCCGCAGAAGTTATGGCCTTTCTTGCGCCATGTTGCAGCCGCGAGTCAGGGAGATAAACGGCAAGGAAATAGACGATGCTGCCAAGTAGAGGAAAACTAAAGAGGATAAGTAACCAGTACATATTCTGGCCGGAACGAATGGCATGAACCGCGAAGTACAAGGCAACGAGTATATGAAGTCCCAGTCCGATAAATGGCATTTGACATCTCCTTTAAATGATAATTCATACTATACGAATGTTGCATACCTAACGCTAAAAACCAAGCGGCGGCTCGACAGGGCTGTCCGCTTGAGCGTCGGGGTTGGCGCAGCGCCAATTCAGAGCGCGGTTTGCGCAGCATAACATCTGCGTACGTCGGTGTGGGATGCAACTGCGAGGCCAGGCACGGAGCAGATGCAGGGCAGGGGACTTGAAAGTGACATGTGCTAGGACACGAATGCGGCGGCCTGAATGCCTAACGCCGCCGCTGGATCAGGGCGAAACTGTCGAATTGTTTGGGCTCGTCACCGACGACTTCGGATGCCAATGAGAAAATACGCAGAGCCAACAAGAAAGATCTCCCACGGAACGATCCAAGTAAGCCTAGCCAGAAGTGGTGGTCGTTCTATACCACCAGCAGCAACCCAATCTTCATACGTAAATGGCGTGAGCTCGATATACAAGAGAAGCACGGCAAACAAAAGGCTTAAAACACCAGCCGTTTTGAGCGCGACCGGCCTATTCAGAAACACTCCAAGCGCCAGTACCAACAAGCCTATACTCAAAAAGAATCTGTCAGTTGCCCCTGATAGATAAAGCTTAGCCGCGCCAACTGCGTAAAGAATGGCGATGAATTGACGGATACGATTTACGAGTAAGTCCGACATAGACCCTAACTGTATGTGGGCAGACAGCCTATCTTGAGAGAGGGGGGAGGTTGCGCCCCATAACGTTTATGTTAGCCTAACCGAACGCACAACCCGCAAAGCATCATGCTATTTGGGCCGAAGCAGGCGATAGATGGTAACGCAAAGGAAAACTAGTGCAAGCACAGAGAAGAACAGTGCGAATACTGACCAAATAGCGCCGCCTGCGGTTACGTTGCCTCCGTCTGGGGTGATGCAACTTGAATTTGTGAGAGCATCAATACAATCTTTGTATTTGTAGTATCGATCATAGTACGCGAACCAGAAAAATGCAGATGCGAACGCATGCACAACAAATGCACCCGGTGCGTACCGCCACCAGAGCCGGAAGACGAGAACGAAGGTGACAATGATTACAAGTGCGCAAACTGCAATCTGAAAAATCATGCCTGTTGCTCCCTAACTGTTATAGACAGACTGTCTTGAACACGGGTCTCGCGCTTGTCTCCGCCATTTATGGCGGAGACAAGCGAGACAAGCCCTGGTTTCAACCCGGATCCTGCTCGTACAACTCAATTTTTACTATCAGATTATCATTGTTGTAGTGCAGCGTAAGCACTTCAAAGCTTTCAGTACCAGAAATAACGACAACGCCTTCTTTTTCAGAGTTGGATATTTTAAACCTGTCCTCGCCCGAAACTCCAAGTCTTTCTTTCAAATTGAAATCCATCTCAAAATCATAAGGATCACAATCTCCATCCTCTCCTTCTTCACAGTCCCAGCCCCTTCCATCACTATTTACCTTTATTTTGATGGTTTTATCCATTGCATTCTTGGCTAGACCAGTTACCTCTCCCTTCATAGCGCCAGCTCTAGTGTCTGCCCCATAGGTCAATGTCCAATTGTCGCTGAAAAATGAATATAACTCTTTCCCTTCATTGAGGTGTTTCAAAAAATCTTCTTTTGAGTTTCCGTGGATTTGATGGTCGTTCTTTGGTGGATCAATTTTTTGCTGATCTGAGAAAGAAGCAGGAGTATTCTCGTGTTCATCCGTTTGGTTGCAACCAGTTGGAAGCAGGGCTATAGAAACTAATACGAATGCGAAGATGGTGTTTTTCATGGTATCGTGTCCAACTTTGTAAGTTCAAAAACTCCCGCAAAACATCGCCCCGTGCGCGGCGCGATGAACGGACGTTTACAGATGGCATTGAGGCGACCCTGTGTTGTGTCATCCAGTTTAAGGAACCCCTGAACAACCCTATTGTCATTCTGCGCGTTGCGAAGCGAAGTCGCAGAATCCACCTACCGCATGGATCCTGCGACTTCGCGCAGAATGACAAGCGGTGGATGCAGAGTTGTTCAGAGTTTCCTTAACGGCCAGTGCGCGCATGATGCTCTCCGGAGTCGGGGTCTTGCTTGTTTATACCTGTTGATACCCTAGCACACATTCGATGAAATTCAAGCCACATCCGGACGCATGGAACGTGCCGTTCTGGCTATCTGTCGTGGCGGGGATCAACGGCGCGCAAGGGCGCTCCAACTGGCGGAAGAGAGCGTGTTTTTAACCAGCACGCCGAGGGAGGTGTCGCCTTCCATCTGCAATTTCCCGGCGAAGAACAGGGTGTCGGCCTCTTCCTCT
>Ga0099364_10011396_pt1 | contig 12155 bp, 14 predicted proteins | sample TergutTh196P3_FD_73070 | JGI IMG/M metagenome (GOLD analysis project Ga0099364, IMG submission 73070) | Microcerotermes parvus P3 segment gut microbial communities from Pointe-Noire, Republic of the Congo - Th196 P3 | ecosystem: Host-associated > Arthropoda: Insects > Digestive system > Gut ...
ACGGTCGCGCTCGATGTGCGGCGGTTCCAGTCCTTGATCGTCGGCGCGAAGGCCGTCACGGTACTCGTGCCCTCTTCCGCCGATTGAATCGAAATCCACGATTGCCCGGCCAGGTGCGGCACTTTGCCCTGTTGCTCGTCAATCGAACCGCGGTCAATCGTACCTTCGTAGTGCAGCGTGGATGTGACGGCGAAACGGTCGCTCAGTTTTTTGTCTTTGTTGAAATCGAGCGACAGAATATTGCTGCACTGCGTTTTGTTGGTCGTTTGAATGTGTCCGACGCCGCCGAGCGACCATTCGATGCGTTCGCCGGTCCGCAGGTAATCGTCGTCACCCTTGTAGTTGGCGAACAAAATGACCTCGCTGCCGATCAGCGCGATTTGCTCGTCAGGCGCGACCAGCACAATGGGTCCGGTGCCGGGTACAAGTAGCGTCCCGCGTGTTGTTCCGCTGTCGATGACGCCTGTCCCACTTGTGGACGGGGCGATGCCGCTTGCCGTTCCGGGTGTGGCACTGATGCCGGGAATTGATGACTGAGACTCCGGGGAAGGCGTTGCCGGAACGGTCGGAATTGCGCCGGCAGGCTCGTTGGGCCGCAAACCCTGCGTTGCGGTAAACGGACTGCTGTACTCCGGCAAGGTTGCGTCTTCGTTTTTGACGAAAAGACAATTGCCTGACGGGTCAATCTTGTAGGGAAACTGACAGCCGCAAAAGAAAATGACAAGAAAACACGCGCATACAAAAGTCAAGACAACGATTTTTGTGCAAAATCGCTCAAAGGCAGGACGATCATACCGTGGCCGCAGCGATTTGTTCCCGGTAGCATGTTTCATATTCTTCCCATCCCACTTGGTCAGGAGGACACCTCAAAATTTCTACCCTCTGTCCACTGATTCACTAAACCATGTATTTTTCCCAAACAAACTATCACTTATAATATAAACCAACATTCTTAGGAAAATCAACAAAATCTCGGAATGACAGCGTATTTTGCAATAATTTGTGCTTCATGCAAAGGCCAATTTGCCGGAAAATTCGCAATTTTGTGAATCTCGATAAAATTTCACGTCTATACGCAGTGCGAAGTCAAGGTGATATGCAAATTTTGAAAAAAACAAAACTGTTTTGATAAACATTTAAACAGAGTAGTTGAGAGATTATTCATGCAAAGGTTTCGCATCGACGACACACACTTGTTCTAAAGAAATACATGGACTTATTTTCACATTGTTGCCTAGTTACACTTTTTGTTATGATTGCCAATTCGTGAACAATCGTCACTAACAGCACAACCGCTGTAATAATTGAAAGCGAAAAAAGCATCACGCCATTCGGTGGATTTGATAAAATCTATTGCAGATGGTTGTGTCTTTTCGTATTATCAAACCGAAAAATCATGTTGTGACGAGAGGTCATATTTCAGCGATTGACACGAATTTAAAACGGAGCAAAGCTGGAACTTGGGGCTTATGTTTGAAAATAAAACCAAAATCACGCTAAAATGGGAAAAGTTTAGCAGTTTTTCTGTGAAATCGCCGGATTTTTGGAAGTTTTTTTTCACAATTTGTAAATTATTGGTCGATACCGTTATTACGAATCGTGCTGAAGTCTCTGATTGTGCAGCGATGTATCAGAATAACAACTGTGATACGAATGAGATTTTTGACACAGCCTCATTGAATTGAAATGTGATCATAATACAAGCTGTATGGCTTGAATTGAAAACACAAGGGTGAGGAGGAAAACTGAAGGATTCGGTTTTCCGTGCTTATCTAAATTAACAGGAATGGAAGTCTGATGAGTTGGAAAAAATGGATTCCGTTGTTCTTGACAGGGATATTTGTCGTCGGGGCATTCGGTTGTCGTCCACAACAACCGGTTTATCTGGGCGAAAAAGGTAACATGGCAGCCCATTACATTGGCGATGGGACGTGGCCGGAACTTCCTGACACGCATGTCCCTTCACTGCCGGAAGTCGTCAGTTCGGACGCGCCTCTGACGCTGGACAACGGGACTCCCCGCGAGTATTGGAACCTCTCACTCCAGGAAGTCGTGCAAATCGCCCTGCAAAACGGAAAGGTTCTGCGCAATCTGGGTGGTGTGTCGTTTGGTGCAACCGGTGCGAATGGGGCGCCAAGCGTTTTGATCAGCAACCCCTACTCGGTGGGAACGATTTATGATCCCGCGCTGGTCGAAGCCGACCCGCGTTACGGCGTCGAAGCCGCTCTGTCCGCCTACGACGGCCAGTTGAATGCTTCGGCTGCCTGGAACAAAATTGACGAGCAAACCAACACCAATAGTATCTTTATGGCACCTGTATCGCAAGGCGACCAGGGAACATTTCAAGCGACGATTTCAAAATATGCCGCGACCGGAACGACATTCTATGTGCGTAACAACAATGTTTACGATTGGGGTAACTCACCATCACGGGAATACCCCAGCACCTGGTCAACCTACACCGAAGCCGGGTTTACGCAAGCGTTATTGCAAGGCCGCGGCGTGACATTCAACCGGATAGCCGGTCCCGGTGCGATTCCCGGTTATTATAACGGCGTACTCATCGCCCGCATCAACACGGAACGATCACTCATTGACTTCGAAATGGGCGTTCGCGAACTGGCTTACAGCACGGAAAACGCCTACTGGAACTTGTACAATGCCTACCGGAACTATGACACGGTCAAGACGGGATTAAAATCCGCATACGTGACCTGGGGAAAAGTTTATGAATTCTTTATCGCAGGGGACGCCCGCGGGAGTGCCCAGGCGGAAGCCCAGGCGCGACAGCAATTTTTCAGTTTCTATGCCAGCACCAAGGATGCGTTGAGTAATATTTACAAGACGGAAGCGATGCTCCGTTTTGCGATGGGGATCGCGTCCTCAGACGGTCGCCTGATCAAGCCGGTGGACGAGCCGACGGTCGCGAAAATCCGTTTCGATTGGAGCGAAGTCAAATCCGAAGGTCTCACCCGCGCCCCGGAAATCCGCAAAATGAAGTGGGACGTCAAGCAGCGTGAGTTGGAACTGATCGCCTCGCGGAACTTTTTGTTGCCCAGCCTGAATTTCACCGGAACCTATCGATTCAACGGCATGGGACAAGACCTGATCAATCATTCGTCAAGCACGACCAATGCTTACGGGTCGATGACCGGCGGCGATTATCAGGGTTGGCACATGGAATTGGGATTTTCAGCCCCGTTTGGCTGGCGCAAGGAACGTGCCGCCGTCCGTCATGCGGAGTTGAACCTGACGAAATACCGTGTCTTGTTGCAGGAACAGGAACTCGCACTTGACCACAACCTGGCCGACGCGATTCGGGACATGGATCGCTTCTACAACCAGGCGGAAATCGCTTTCAATCGTCGCAGGGCGGCTCAAGAGGAAGTCCGGGCGACGGAAGAATCCTACGAAGTCCAGAAAACGACCCTCGACCAGGTTCTCGACGCCCAACGGCGTTTGGCCGAAGCGGAAAGCTCCTATTTCAACAGCATCGTCAACTACAACCTGTCGATCACGAAGCTGCATTACCTGAAAGGCTCGCTGCTTGAGTTCAACAACATCGCTCTCGCCGAAGGCCCCTGGCCGAACAAAGCCCAGTTTGACGCCGTGCGTCAGGCACGCAAACGTGACGCCGGCCACTACATCAACTACGGCTACACCCGGCCGGGCGTGATTTCCAACGGGGTTTACCGGCAATTCCAGAATCCGCAGGTCGGCATGACAAGCAGTCAGGCAACCTTCCAGGGGACGGAACAGGTGATTTACAACGACCAGGCGTACATGTATGACGGGACGGTGCCTTATCAGCAGGGAATGCCCTATCAGGGAACGCCTTACCAGTACGAATCCCTGCCGGGGAGCATCAACACCACCCCGCAACCGAACTATGGGGTTCCCGCCGGACAGTACCAGCAACCGTATCCCATCCAATCGGTCAATTATCAGACCAAGGCTGTGAGTGGTTCGGCTTTCGCGACGGCCGCGCCGCAACCTGTGCAACAACCCGTTGTTTATTCGGTCAACTATCCGCAGGGACCGGCCCAAACGAATCCGATGGCAACGGCAAGAACAACCGGATACAGGTAAATGGGCTAGGGACGAGTTCAAAGCGCAGAGTGCAGAGTGTAGAATGCAGAATGTTCCGCTTCTTTATCTTCACTTTGAACTTTGAACTTTGAACTTTGAACTTTGAACTCTGCTCCGCTTTGACCGCTTGATGACTCTCGCGGCTCTGATCTTAAACTCTCTGCATTCTGCATTCTGCATTTTCTTACTTTGAACTTTCTTCGTTGGCATGATATGCCCTTTCTCTAACAGGGGTGATAAACGATTGACGGGATCACTTTTTTGAATTCCGTCACGACTTTTTTGACTCACGTTAGGACTTTTTTGACTAATGTTAGGACTTTTTTGACTAACGTTAAGACTTTTTTGACTAACGGTAGGACTTTTTTGACTAACGTTAGGACTTTTTTGACTAACGTTAGGACTTTTTTGACTAACGTTAGGACTTTTTTGACTAACGTTAGGACTTTTTTGACTAACGTTAAGACTTTTTTGACTAACGTTAGGACTTTTTTCCTTATGGGAAGTTCCTGAATTGCGGATTTTGTCGGTGAGCTTCCCGCCTCCTGCCGGCTTGCTTCCCTTGCAACCAAGATAGGTTGAAACTGGAAAGAGTGTCAGGAAATTTTTGAATCTTTTGATTTTTTTGAATTAATTGATTTTTGTCTCACGCAGAATGGCGAGTGGCACTGACTCTGCTCGCTTTGCGCACTCGCCACTAACCACCCGCCCCGGTTGTCTCAGGATTTGAGGAATATCTCCCAATCGAAATCCCAGTCGAAATCGAAAACCGACGGGACGCCGTGCTGCATGGTCGTGGTGAAAAATCGCTTGCTTTTCCGTGAAAATCAACTAAAATTTGTGTAGAGGAGGAATGATATATGTCCCGCTACATCAACCCTACACGGATTTTGGGTTCAAAAAATTATTCGGTGAAGAGGCGAACAAGGATTTGCTCATCGACTTTTTGAATACGCTCTTGCCGGAAAAGCACCTGGTCAAAGACCTTTCGTTCCGCAATCCGGATCACCTTGGCACAACACCGACGGAACGCCGCGCGGTGTTTGACGTTTTCTGCGAAGCGAACAGCGGTGAAAAGTTCATCGTTGAAATGCAGAAAGAAGATCAGGAGTTTTTCAAGGATCGCTCGCTTGATTATACGGCGTACCCGATTCGTGATCAGGGTTGGAAAGGCAAAGCCCCGGAAACGGGTGAGATTTGGGATTTTGAACTCAAGACCGTTTATTTCGTCGGCATCCTTGATTTCATTTTCGATAAAACCGATCCTGAACCGATCCTGATCAATCAAGTATCGCTGAAAGACCAGCGTGGCAGGGAGTTTTACGAGAAACTTCAATTGATTTATATCCAAATGCCGTTGTTCCAGTTGAAGGAATCGGAACTGGAAACCCGTTGTGACAAGTGGCTGTATTTTCTGAAATATCTTCCGGGTTTGGAACATATTCCCACGATATTGAAGGAAAAGGTGTTTGAAAAGCCTTCCACACGGCGGAAGTTGCTGTGATGTCGCCGGCGGAACGTGACCGGTACGAACAGGAGTCGAACGATTACCTGACATACTGGGCAACCCTCACAACAGCGGAAAAGAGGGGAAAAAACATGGGAAGAGCCGAAGGTGAAATCCAAAAAGCGATGGATATTGCCCGGAATATGAAAAACGAAGGTTTCGATTCCGCTATGATCGCTAAAATCACCGGCTTGTCCCCGGACGAAATCGAACGGCTGGATTGATTCTCGTCTTCAGACATACCAAATTTTCGTGCTACCGTCAGTATTTTAAAGTACCGTGGAAACATAGGTGATATGGACAACTTGCTTCAAACCCCGCTTTTTGATTGGCACGTTTCGCACCAGGGTCGCATGGTTGAGTTCGGCGGCTGGGAAATGCCGGTGCAGTACAGATCGGTCATCGACGAGCACATCGCAACGCGAACTGCCGTCGGCCTGACCGACGTGTCGCACATGGGACGCCTCAAATTCGAGGGTGAAGGCGTCTGCCGTTTTCTCGATGGTTTTCTGACGCGGAATATTGCCGCCATCAAGCCGGGACAGGTGCGATACTCGTTGATTACCAACGACTTGGGCGGCATCATTGACGATGTCCTCATCAGCCGATTCGAGAATCCGGACGAAGGCGGTGAGTATTACCTGCTGGTCGTCAACGCTTCGAATCGTGAAAAGGTGCTCGGCAAATTGCGGCGGTCTCTGACGCCCGAAATGCAAGACGGCGTGACACTGACCGACTTGACGTTCACTGTGGCCATGTTCGCCGTGCAAGGCCCGAAAGCCGTTGATTTGCTACAACCCTTTGTCGATATTGACCTTGTTGCAATCAAGTATTACAACGGGCTTCATGTTTCGCTGAAACATCCGAAGGCCGCCGGGCGGAAATTCCTGCTGACTCGGACAGGTTACACCGGCGAGGACGGTTTCGAGATTTGCGTTGATGCAGACATTGCGACAGAAATTTGGGACACCTTTCTGCAAGTCGGGCAACCGCTCGATGCCAAGTCAGTCGGGCTGGGAGCGCGGGACACATTGCGGCTTGAAGCGGCACTGCCCCTGTATGGACATGAGATGTCGGAAAAGGTGACGCCCTTCGAAGCCGGGCTGAGTTATGCACTGCATCTGACAGGGCCGAGATTTCCCGGATTCGATGCCTTGGTGCAAATGGCCGATCAGTCGCCATCCCGGGTACGTATCGGTTTTGAGCTCGAAGGCAAACGCCCGGCACGCGAAGGCTGTGAGATTTGGCACGGTGGTAAAGCGGTCGGCGTTGTCACCAGCGGAACCTTCGCCCCGACGCTTAACCGTCCGATCGGCATGGGCTATGTACCGCCTGCTCTGGCTGAACCGGGTACGAACATTGAAATTGATATTCGCGGCAAACAATCCCTTGCCCAGGTTGTGCCGTTGCCGTTCTACAAACGCGAGAAAAAGTGAGTCATTTTGCACGAAACAGTATTCTGGAACGAAGGACTAAGGACAGCAGTCGGGAACGCAGTGAGCCGAAGGCGAACGGAGTGATCGGACTGAGAACGTGTTCCCCGGTCACTCCGTTCGGTCACTTTGCGACCTCTCTGCGTTCCCGGCTGCTGTTTGGTGTAACGGTGCATGTTCTGCGGCTGGTCGTTTTTTCTTCAGCCAGCCCCCGATGAGATCGACAAGATCATAAACGATCAGAAATGCGATCACCGATGCACAAAATAATGCAAAAAATAACAAGGGCAGAAGAACAAGAATGATTACAGTCAAACAACAGCAGGCGGTAAACAACTTGGAATCGTCAATGACTCCTTGACTGAGTGATTCAACAACACCACCATACATTCCAAGCAACATGCCTATCAGAGCCATCACGATTAATAATTCAGGTGTTTGGCGACCGGTACATTTTCGTTGATGAAGTAATTTTTGCCCCGATTCACTCATGGCTGTTTTCCTTTTGTTCATCGTTGATTTCGCAATCTTTCTTCCGTGAAAACAGGATCGTCATGAAATATTCACATGACAGCCACACGATCACGAACAACGCCATTCCCAATATTGCGAGGATAAAAAACCCAAGTCCTATTCCAAGGTTGATGACGACTGTTCCGAGGTATTCATAAGCGGTCAGTGAAATCTCGCCCCGGACCATCATGCGAAGCGGTTGGACAAATGCCGTGACCACGCAAAGAATCAACCCTAAAATCAGAATGACAAGCGGTAATTCAATATATGCAAAACCTGCCCATCGTGTTTTGATTTTTGACATGTCTCACCGCCTTTCACTTCTTCATCAACTCGCACAGTTCGGCGACTTGGAGTTCGAGGCGTTTGAGTTCGCGGTTGACGGCATTGCGGTTGGTGAGCATCCAATACCAAAGTTTGACGACACAAATCATTACAATGCAGCCGTGCAGGGCAATGCCGCAAAGAATCCGAGTTGCGGTTTCCTCCGCGACCAACATCCCCAAGCCGAAGGTCACCGCCAAGACGAGGAACACGCCCATGGAAAGCCAGGCGATCACCGTGAATTTTCGCATCTGACCGTGTAGCGATCCGACAAGCACATCCTTCACCGGAATCGGGATATTATGCGATGGTTCGATTTTTTGCATTTCGTCGCGCAGTTGGTTTTCAAGATTTTTCATGATCGTTCTCCTTGTGTGTTATTTGCGGAAATCAGAAACGCGATGGTCACAGAGCGTTTGAAGTGTTTTGAGGGCGTAATGAATGCGAGACTTGACCGTTCCAAGCGGGAGGTCGAGCGACAACGCAATCTCCTCAAGGGAAAGCTCCTCCGCATAACGAAGCGAAATCACAGTCCGGTGTTCCAATGACAACTTCGACAGCATCCGCTTCAACGAGTCATCCGGTGTGCTTTCAACCGGAGCAACCGGTTCGATCTCACCGAGCGGTTGCGTCTTCTCTTTTTGCCGGACACGTTGCCGTACGAAATCGGCAGACTTGTTCGTGACAATCCGGTATGCCCAATACGGAAACCGTGCCGGATCGTCGAGCCGTCCGATGGTTTTGATGATTCCAAGCCATGCGTTTTGCATGATTTCGCTTGCGTCGTCATCGGAGTCGGTCAATCGCCGGGCGTGACGCCAGAAGCGTTGGTGCCAGCGGTCAACCAGTTCGGCCATTGCCACTGATTCGCCATCCTGACATCGCATCACCAGAAGCTGGGTGCGAACGCTGTCAGTTTTCGGGTTCCAATGGTCAGGCGGCAAGCTCATGATTTTCCCTTTCACCACAAAAGTCGCCCGACATGGAGAAAAGGTTCAAACAGTTTCAGAAAATTTCCAGGAATCAGGAATATTGTGGACAGACAAGGTGGTTACGCCACGACCATCGCCGGGTGTTGATACGTACAAACAATAGCAACCCTGAACGTAAACGACTGATTGATAACCGTTCAGATTTAACCGGTCACTAACGTTTCCGGTTGCTACTTTCATATGAAAGACGGTGGTTTCAAGCGGCCCGTGTTCCAACTTCATCCACGTACTGCAATTCCTTGGCACGTTCCAGCACGACTTCGGTCGGCAATTGATTAAAGAAGGCGCGACCGGTGATCTCCCAACGATTGGCCAGAGGAAGAAATTTCGCAATGACGGTCAGTTGCCGGAAATACAACTCGTTTCTCGGCCGGTCGAGTCTCCGGATGGGGCGGTTCATCTCGACGATGACAGGGATATAAGCGTAAACCACACCTTCTTTTTTTGAGCAGGCGAGCAGTACATCGTTGCCAAATTCCGCTTCGTCCCAAATCCAGAGGTTGGAATCCAGCCGGGCAAGCGCGTAGGAAACGAATCGGGCTTCAAGCCATTCCCGTTGCCAGAAAAACTGCACCTTGGCCTGACTAAGCAATTCAGACCGGGTGCACTTGCGCACAAACTTCCCCAAGACGATATGATGGGTCACCAACACCGCCAGAAAAAAAGCAACAAAAATCAGCGCAATAACAACCGAAGAAGTTACCATGATGATACACCATCTGAAAAGCCAACTCGCCTCCATTGACAGACAATACTCTATTTTCTATTGTAATCAATAACTGTGGCCAAAAGCAATAACAATTTTTAAATTTTTAGCGCAAAGAGCAAAATTCTGAGGGAAGTTTTGTCACAGTTGCGCGAAATGGACACAACCGGCATTTTTGCGAATTTGCCCAAATCATCTCTTGCCAAAAAACGCAAATCGGGTATCGTGAATTTCGGATAGGATGTGAAGTTGGGATTTTCCAATCAGGGTTATTTTTTCAACACCGAATCCTACCGTAATATCCTCCGTAGAGGCAATAACAGTTTTTGATACGCTTTGCAGTTTTCAAGATGTGTTGATAATTGCTGCTTAAATCGTCCATTCGATGGCCAACAACAGATCAGGATTCCTTTGAAAACAGGTGGTAACGGAATGACGCCACTGACTTTTTGAATGGAGTGACTTCCGCATGAGCAACAAACTATCGTTTAAGCTCTTCTGCATCGAGAAATATGCAGACAAGCATCATATTCCGGGCCACGAGGTCTTTCAACTTTTTGAAACCAAAGGCATTTTACAAATGCTGGATGAAGATTACGAGATTTTACACGGTCATGGATTTGACTATATATATATGTGATATTGAAGAGATTTTGGAGAACAGGGGATGATCCTTTATCATGGCGGAACGGATGTTGTCCAAGAGCCGAAAATCATTTTGAGTGAACGGGGTAAAGATTATGGCTTTGGTTTTTACACAACGGATATCTACGAACAAGCATTCAAGTGGGCAGAACGGCAGGGACGGATCCGTCAAAAACAAGCGATCTTAAACCTCTATGAATTTGACGACGATCAAGCGGCGAGGAACTTGAATTTCAAACAGTTTACCGAATATTCCATGGAGTGGCTTGAATTTGTTGTCAATAACAGATCCCATCCGCAGTTTCAGCAGGAATTTGATATTGTCTTTGGAAAAATCGCCAATGACGATGTCGGGGAAACAGTGCAAGCCGTGGGGGATGGGCTTATGCCTTTTGATTTTGCTTTGCAACGATTGAGTTTTATGCAAACGAACAACCAATACGCGTTCTGTACGGAAAGGTCTTTCGCGTATCTCCGTTTTACCGGATTTCAGGAGATGGAGTAAAAGATGTCACACGGGACAATCAGAGCGACCACATTAAAAACAGCCATACCGCTGATCATGGAATATTTGCATTGTGATGAAAATGAAGCCCTGAAAAGATTTTACGAATCGCACATCGGCGCGTGCTTCGCTGACGACAGCACCGGATTATATGGTCAAAGTGCTTTGTATATTGCAAGTCTGTTTTTTGACGAGTGCTCACGAATTGTCAATCCACTTGAGAAGGAACATGTATGAACAGGAACATTTTCTTTCGCTTATGCTTCGGGGTCAGGTGGATACGAAAAATGTCACGAAACGCTTTTACACTTGTTGAGCTGTTGGTGGTCATTGCGATCATCGGGATTTTGATCGCGCTGTTGTTGCCGGCAGTGCAGGCGGCGCGTGAGGCTGCACGGCGCATGCAATGCACAAACCATCTCAAGCAGCTTGCACTGGCCGCGCATAATCATCATGACACAAAAAAAATGCTTCCGGCAGAATGCAGTTACGGCATGCCGGAACAGGAATTGTTGCCTGTCGGCATGAACTGGCGGGTCCGTATTCTGCCGTTCGTCGAAAAGCAAAGCGTTTCCCGTGTCGTCGATTTCAGCGATCCGGACATTGCCTCCGGGACGCCTTTGGCTTTGAAAGATTTGGCACGCTATCGATGGTCGAACAACCGTATTTCGTTTTATCTTTGTCCCAGTAATGGCACTGACATTGCGGACATTGCGCCGACCTTTACGGACAACGGTGAGACGAAAAGCAAATACACGTCGCATTATTACGGCGTTCCCGGTGCGCTGGGAATCATTCCGGGAACAACGGCCACCTATTATCATGTTGCCGACACAATGATCGCCTACACTGCCATGGGCGGAAGAGTTGTCGTCGGCCCCCATGCGGACAGCGGCACGATCTTCGTCAACGGACGTTTGACTCTGGGGGCGGTTACTGATGGAACTTCCAACACGTTCCTGGTTGGCGAGATTTCCTTGAACGACTTCGGCGGGCATTACGAGTGGTCCCGGGGGACAATGTCCAGTGCTGCTGGTGCCCCGATGGTCAGTGCCAAGGGGATTGCCTATGCCTGGCCGATCAACTATGGCAGGAACAAGCAGGAGACGGATACGTTCAGCAAAACCTTTTTGCTTCCGGACGGTACGACGCTCGACACGCAGAATTATCCGGTCAAAGGCCAAAACACCGCCGGCAGTGGCGTCGGCGGTTTCGGCAGCAATCACACTGGCGGCGCGAATTTTTCGCTTTGCGACGGTTCGGTGCAATTCGTCAGCGATACAACCGACACGAAGGTGCTGATGAGTGCCGCCTCGCGCGACGGCGGCGAAATTGTGACTCTGCCGTAAAACTGATTATCCCAGGACGGGCACCGGACCTGCAATCACATCGTAATCGTCGATTTCCTGCGAATTGCCGCTCTTGATGACGGTACAATGGG
>Ga0099364_10011397_pt1 | contig 12154 bp, 5 predicted proteins | sample TergutTh196P3_FD_73070 | JGI IMG/M metagenome (GOLD analysis project Ga0099364, IMG submission 73070) | Microcerotermes parvus P3 segment gut microbial communities from Pointe-Noire, Republic of the Congo - Th196 P3 | ecosystem: Host-associated > Arthropoda: Insects > Digestive system > Gut ...
GCCGGGAGAATAAATTTCCAAACGGTCATCAAACATATCTACATGAACCTCGCTCCCAATCACGTCGTAGTCACGGTGCATGAGTGAATTTGCCAGAGCCTCAAAAACGGCACGGTCGGCGTAATCGGGTTTGTTGATTCTGTGGTTGGACATCTTTTTCCAACGCACTTTTGAATTTGTTTTTACAAAATCATGGCTCTTATGAAGCTGTGTAATAAGGTCGCCCTCATACTCTTTATCGTCAAGAGCATCATACGTCCCGCCGCTCTTGTCGAGGCCGTCCCAACGAGTACAGAACACCCGCGATTGCAACAGCGGACATTCATCGGAAAACATCAGCCCCGCGTATGTCATCGTGCCGTCCGGCTTGCATAAGCCGAAAGAAATATAATCGTTCCTCGTCAGGATTATTTTCTTTTCCCTCTTGAACGTCGCATCAAGAATCGTAAAAGTTAAATCGTCAACATTATGCTCCGTCGGCATGGCATCGGCGGTAAGGTTCATGCCACGCATAACAAGCTGGCGCAGACGGTTCGACGGCGCGGGTACGCTGTCGCTCCCGACACGGACATACGCAATGAGGTTGCCGTCTGCCGAATAGAAATACGGCGTATCTTTTCCTGCTTCAACCTCGACGATTAAAATATCTTTCCCTTCGTCGGTTTGGTAGGCACGGAAATCAACGGTCGGCAAGGGCGTAATTTTTTCTTTTATCTGCTTGCTGATGATGTCAATGTCGCGCTTAATATCGGCAAGACCGACGACTTCTTTATCGTCAGCCATGCCGAATATCAAACCGCCGCCGCGCTCGTTGGCAAACGCGCTGACGGACTTCAGCCAGCTCTTAGGTCTTTTAACTTCGAGCATCTCTTTGAAATCACAGTCGGTCAACTCCGCGAGAAGTTTTTGAACATTTATCATTGGACATCACCCTCCTTGCTATCTCAACAATCGTATTGGAGCCACTATGTTTTTCGTTTTTCATATATTATTTGTTGTGAATTTGAATGTCCACAGCTTCGTCCTCGCTTCTTATTTCGTAGCGGCGTTCGGGTTCACCGTATACATTCACGGTTTGGTGGCTTGTTGAGAACGAATTGTCTTCAATGAATGATTTGTTGCCCCACATAATATTTTCAATATCATCGGATTGGAAAAACGCGAAGTCACTATCCATTATTAGTTCTTCTACACGCTTAATAAGCGTGAGATTGTCAACTTTTTCCGTATCGTCGTCGGGCATAATAATAAACAAGTAATCCCTTGCGCGACTTATCGAAACATTTATTATATTCCGCTTGTTGAGAAACATATCCGGCGAGGCGGAAATGGACGGCGGCGGGTTAAACACGGAAATAATTATATCGCACTCATCGCCTTGAAATCCGTGTATTGTTCCGACTTGAATATCGACATTATGCGGCAACATCATTGACAGCATGAGTTTATCAATCAAGTCAGACTGTGCGCGATACGGGGCAATGATGCCAATCTTGAATGTTTCAGTGTTGTTCGCTTTGCCTATCCATTCAGCCAGATGTTTTGCAAATTCAGATGTAAAAATAGCCGAGTACGCTTGATAATTACTTTTTCCTTTCAATCGTTTACAACGATATATGCTTTCGTATTTACTCACTGGGAAATGAATTATATTTAACGACTTTAATTCGATAGTGCCGTCAATTCCGAGAGAAATTCGACTTTCCTCCATACGGTCATGCTCCAACACGCCGTCGTATGCGAATTTACTGAAAACTTCGCCTATGCTTGGAACGCTTCGGTATTGTATTGTCAACAGCTTCACTTGATAATCATGCGGTATCGTTTTGGGGGCGATAAATGATTCAAGATTAACCATTTTATATATGTTTTCATCTTTCCACATACTGACGGAGGTTATCGGCTCAATTTGGAACGGGTCGCCTGCAATAATAAATTTATCCGGCGTTTTCTTATATAATGGGTATACAATATTGACGAGGGGTATCATCGAAGCCTCGTCTACGATGATATAGTCCCAATGAATCCCGTACAGATAATTTCGTTTGCCGTCGCTCGGCATAAAAAAGTCATAAGGGAAGCGGGCAATCGTTGTTACTGTAACACTTTTTGGCAAAGACATAATATCGAAAGTTTTATCCCGATATATGCCGCTTTGCTCAATGTTAGCGTCATTTGTCGTGCCGAACCGCACAAGCCAGCTCCTATAACTCTCGTCGCCGTTCATAACATCAATTATACGATTAACAAGAACATCAGCAGCTTTATTCGTCGGTGTCAAAACAAGGATTTTCTTATCCTCATTCGCTTTCATAATAGGGAGTATTTCAGTCGTCGCCAAATACGTGGTTTTTCCCGTTCCGGGAGGACCGAATACAAACTCGATATTAGTGCATAATTCCTGTTGCATATTAAAATCATCGGGGTAATCTAATTGAAAAAAAGCCTTTTTCAATTCTTCTAAAAGAAAAACGGGGTTTTTAGCTTCAATTCGCGCCTCTCTGACAAGGGATAAGTCAACGCCCTCTATATCCTCGTTGGTTTTCAGTTTTGCCCTCAAGGTATATGATTTCACGCTAACGACTTCCACCGCCACGTTCTTGGTAGAAGAATCGCGAAAATGCAACACTAATGGTATATCCGCAAGGTCTTCCATTGACTGAGGGATATAACGTGTTGGGTGCTTCAAAATGAGCGTTCTCGTCGTGCCAGATTCGCGTTCCACTTTAGCGAACCCGATTGAAACCTCGCGGCTGTATGCGTTGTTTTCAACGCTACTTAGTGATTCCAGTTCCAATAATGCCTTGAACCAACCAAATGTATACCTTTCGCTTTCAATCGCTTTCTTCGTTAATGTTTCAAGCTCGCGTATCCGTTCGATTTCTTTGACGCTCTTTTGCTTCTCCTGTTCTATTTTTTTACTATAATCAACAGAAGGCTTAACATATTCGTCCTCATCGTTTTCTATTTTCTGTTCATCCTGATTGGAATCAGATTCTTGTTCATTGCTTCGTTTTGTGGCGCGTTTCTTTATGTCCTTGATAACACGAGAAAGAGACGGCTCCAAGCCAGAAAAATCATCTTCTGATTCGCCCTCTGCATCATCATCTTCATCCTCTGCGTCAGATAATTCCGTAGCTGTCTTCCGTTTTGCAAATTCCATGAGTGCTTTTCGTTGTTCTTCATCAGTCAAACCTAATAATTCGCCAAGTTCAGAAATATCACCTTTGTCCTCGCCATTATTTTCATCTGTTGCATCTTTGATTCCTAAAAGACGTAGAAGCTCCACCGATTCATCACATAATAGGTTATAATGTGAACTTAGCTCTTGAACGGTCAATTCATTTGCTGTTACGAATTCATCGTCCTTGTTAGCAAGCCATGCCGTAGTGCGAAGCCGTTTTGATTCGCTTGATTCGTAGCTTTCACTTTTCGGACTGTAATAATAGTATTCATGTTTGCCATATAAGATACTGTCCCTTGACCATTTGTAATCGTTCAAGACTCCATTCTCGATATATTTGATAAGAAACGACCACAAAAGAACCGACGACACTATATTTTGCTCCGCAAGAATGGACTTCATATGTTCTTCGCAGCCGTCTATGTAGTTTTCATGCCACTTATTTCCTCCTGTGGAGCGTGACCAACTATATGGCAGCCTATTGGCTTCTTGCCAATTCAACTCTCGCGATAAGATTCTTGGAATGTCCTTAACTCCGAGAGCAGATAAAAACTCAACAAGTTCTTCTTTTTTATCCTTGCCTATAATTACTAAATACTCATCGAACGAAACAAATTTAGTATCTGGCTTTGTTTGAAACCATCTTTTTAGATTTTCAAATGGGAAATAGAGAGTGCTTGCTACACCACGATATTGTTTTTCGTCAGATTCAGATTTATATAGAACAAAGGAATGTTCTCGAATTAAGGATAAGAAGGATTTTCCTTCTGTAGGAGTGCAATTCTGATAATATTGAAAAAATTTCTTGAAATGAGGTCTTGTGTTAAGCGCAATGCCGTCCTTATACTGAGGTAGAATTTTATTGTATATTTCATCCCGCAATGATGGTTCTGAAATCCCAAGTTGTTTGATAAACGTGAGTGTGATTTCATTTTTAAGCAGAACATCGTTTACCGTTGAATAATCACTATCCCCCTCAATAGGAAGAAATAGAACCGCTTGACCTTTAGCATCAAAAGCGGAAACAGCTTTCCCAGCCTGATTCAAAAAAATGGGTTTGTTTTTCGCTAATTTCGTTCTATTGGCCGTTTCAGAAATCCACTTATAGAACCGGTGCAACCATTCAATCGGTTGCGCTTCAATAAAAGAAGCTGTAATGCCGTCAACTTCTGTGCCATCATTATAAGAAAATCCGTCAATAATATCATTTTCGTCTATGATGATAGGCGCAATATCATCTGCATAAGAGTCCAATGGCTTGTTCGCGCGTTGAATCTCTGCTCTCGATAACGACGTAAAAACCCATTTGGCGTCTTTATTGCCAACTAACATGGCTAATTGATTATTTGAGAATAACTCAACGGATTGCGCACGTTCAGCCCAATGAGCATTTTCGCTTGACACATACCCATCATTGGTTGGCAGCAAAACATCACTTTCTATTTTGCTTTTTATTGATAAATAAAACGGCTTGTACGATACCTTACGTTTATCGTTTACATCGGCAAAAACAGATTCATCATAAGGAATAATATCAAATATGTCATCATTTATAAGTCTTTGCCTGTTGGTCAGTCCAATATCCCTTAAATAAACAAGGCTGTCAGCCGCCAGTTCTGCCAGAATCTCAATCATATGTTTATTATGCGGAATACCGGCACGGATTCCTTCTCGACTGTCGGTAAGGAGGAATGGTGCATGAATAATGAAGTTAAGGCCTGTTACTTCCTTTGTCGGAAAGAAGCAAAAAGTGGTATGTTGCTTGGCTATGAGGTTTTCATTCTCGTCAATGAAAAAACCAACGGAACATGAATGGCCATCATCAGTCTTGCGGGAAAAAAGCCACAATTTATCATCATGAAAATCATCGCCATCGTTTTGCGTAAGGCAAATGAATTCAACAAGCGTATTGTTAATCGTTTGTATACGGCTTTTCGTTTTGCCGTACAGGCCAATAAACCCGGGCATTTCAAACGATATATCTTTAAGTTCGGAGAGAAAAAGGAGCGGATAATCTAACGTGCGGAGTTTATCGAATATATCATTATACGCTTCTGATGTGCTTCGCGTAGCATGGTCAAAAGGAAATACAAAAAGGGTTTCATCTTCTCGTCTACCCGGATAATCGGAATTAAGTTCTGTCGGCACAATTTCACGGTCAAGTCTAAAAAATAGACCGGGGTCATAAATTTGCGGGGTTGCTGTATATTGGAACACAGCTTTGAAACCAACCCCGAACTTCCCTATTGATGCTTCATATTTATTTGAGTTTGCATATGATGTCAAGGAATTCAAGTCGCCTAATGTGCGATTTTCAGTGTCGAAATCTTCCGTCGCAGGGTTTGATACAGTAAATCTCTTTGTACCATTATGAGCGAAAACAAGTCTGTCGTTAAGCAACAAAAAGCGCGCCGAAGTCGCTTTCGCATCATTAGCATTTTGAAGTAATTCATAAATAAAATGCGCTTGGTCGGAATATTTTTCAGATACGCTCTGCCTTAACCCACGCATAGAACGCTTGTCCATGACGTTAGCATTTTGCGTTCTGTCAATTACAAGTGCATCGAAAAATGCTTTTTCTTGCGTATTCATGTTCAAGCCTCCCACCGTTATTATTTAAGCCGCCAGCACAGCCTTAAACTTTTCGCTTTCAATCGGTATATAACGTCCATTCACAACCAAGTTACGTCCTAATATCTCTGAAAAAGTTAATATTTCTTTATCGTTTATCAACGAAATATTGCTTTCCAAAATCTTGTTGACACTTTCTATAATTTTATTAGCAGTCAGTTTTTCGGTTAATTCTTGCCATTCAATATAATCGCCTGTATTGCCAAGACTTTCATTAGCAAAGGATTTCGACAATTTTTTAATTTTAACGGCGAGAACGGCTGATAAAATCACGATTTCAATTAGCTCTTTTTGCGCTTCCTCGTTACTCACGTTTATCGTATATCTTTCAAGCGCCGTTTCCAATTTATCGGAAAACAAATCAACGGGTAGCCCTATATTTGGTTCAACGGTTTTAAGGGAGGGAGCAATTCGTTTATTGCTTGCGACATTTGTCTTCTGAGGTTTGGTTTTCGTTTTTCCGTTAATATCACTCCAAAACGCTTTTATACTTGGAGTAACGGTATTATTCCACCAACTCTTGATATGTGGCGTGGCGGCTTCGATTAAAACAAAAGTAACTTCTTTAAGAATGTCTGCTAATCCTTCTGCCGCAATAACAGCCATTTCTTCCTTAAAACTTCTTCTTTCTTCATAATTATTTTGGTATTGGAGTTCGCTTTCATCAGCCTTAATAAATTCAGCTTGCCCGTCCATTTGATTGTTGTCATCAGATAATTGTGTGCCACGAACAGCACCGTCGGTATTTTTTGACGGTGCAAGATGCGTTCCTTTTTTTACGACAGCTCGTACTAAATCGCCATCTCTTATTTCGCTCATGTTTATCCTCCTACAACAAGTATTTTTTGATTAAGTTTCGAATTTCTTGCGAGTCAATGCTGCCGTCCAACTTATCCTCCGAAACGATAAGGTTCTCGCCTTCAATGATTCCGTGCTTCTCATAAACTGCACGTTTCGTTTCCCAACGGCGGCGATAACCCTCATCGGACATCATGCCGCAATGCTCCCAATACCATTTAACACCACTTTCAACGTCCTCAATCGTAAAATCGGGGCTTTTGATGCCATCTTCTCCGAGGTCAAGCGGTTTTTCATATTCGTAATAGTCAACACCGAGAGTCAAAAGCGCATCTGCAATAATGACTTCCGATTTTGAACGTACAAGTTCGCCACGGGCGGTTTTGTGGATAAGATTATTTTCGTAGAACCGTTTTTTATACTCCACAATATCGGGCATTTCAAATAGGCAAGTGAAACGCCGAGCAATATCCGAAAATTCCATCAAGGAATAGTTCCTCAAATGGTATGCTTCGGCGTTATACAGGATAACAAGTCTATCTTTTTGCCGCGTTATCGCCGTATAAAGCAATTCTTTCGATACAAGTAAACTTGGTTCGCCGATAACAAGAATGACCTTACCAAATTCGCTCCCTTGTGATTTATGCACCGTCAAAGCGTAGGCGAGTTCTAAATCAGTGTTGCCCTCGTCGCTTACGGACGAAAACCATTTATAACTGTGTTTCGGTTGAGAACTAAACCTTATTTGATGTTGATTAAACTTGTCTTTCGGCTTTTTCCATATACGTTCGACAATACCGACTTCGCCGTTTGCGACGTAATTTACACAATCGTTAGCCGGGTAGCCATCATTCTCTTGGTTACGAATATTTATAACCTTATCACCGTACATGATGCCGTCAGTACCGAGAATATTTTTTGTTCCTTGTTTTCTGAACCTACTTTTACCGTCAATATCAACACGGTAACGCTGATGTATGTAGCGGTTGATTGTAGCCGTTCCGAGTTGCGGGTCGCTAGAATATGCGGATAGAATCTGCCAATCCTCAATCATCTTCGTTTTATCTTCCGACGAGCCGAAATTTATCCAATCGCCGTTTGCGATACCGCCCAACGAAAAATCAAAACCATCTACATCGTCAATGTCTTTCATTCCGGTTTCTTCTGCAATGGTTTCAATGATAAGCATTTCCAGTTCTTCGGGGCTGTTCCATGTCTTAAACGCTATATTTTCGCCGCATTGATTCGCTTGAATCAGGGTAAATATGTCGTTGTCTAAATCCGCGTCGTCGCCCGAATACCACTTGGCAAGCGTGGTATCAAGCCGTTCAGAACCGTCTATGTTTTGTTGACGGCGGGTTATGGTTAATTCACCGTAGCTTTTTCCCACGCGTGGAGCGTTTGGCGTGAACGGAATATTCTTGCTTAAATATTTTACGAGGTCAACAAAGGGTCGCCCTGCGCCGATGGGCGGCAACTGCTTGGGGTCGCCGACGAAAATAATCCTTTCCGCTTTCCTCAGCGCCTGTAATAACGCGCCGAACATCTCCTCTGTCAGCATTGAACATTCGTCAATAATGACTGTGTTTGGCACGTCGGTTGCTTCCTCGCGCGATAACTGATACCGCATTGTAGCGAAGTTAAAGCGCTTATTTTGGATTAAAAATTGTGCGACGGTTTTTGCATTTGCCTTAACGCCTTGCTGTTGCATGGCTTGGCTCATTCTCACGCGGGCTTTCCCTGTGGGGGCAAGCAGAAGCACACCACCGTTTTTGATTTGAGGCGATTTACAAAGCAACGCAAGCAGGGTAGTTTTTCCCGTTCCCGCGCCGCCGATAAGCACGGACAGCCGCGCTTCGGCGAGTTCTTTCAATATTGCGGTTTTTTCCTCGCGGGCTTTCCTTTCGGATTCGGTTAGTTCCGAGGACTTGAACGCTTCATTGACGATTGCCGCCCAATCTTCCGTAATTTTATAACGGACACCGCTTACGCGCTTTTTAATTGAGCTTCGTATAATGTCGTCAAACGCCTGCATACGCACAAGCTGATAGGCAACGCCGCCGTTTTTCGTTTCAATCGGTATAATTTCTGATGAAAAGAAATCGGTTAAGCTGTCTAATATATCGCCGCTCACGAAACAGTATGGGTCGAGCGGAAATTCGTTAATATCGGTAATCATGTTATTCTGCGGATAAACCGTATGACCGTTATCCGTTTGCCGTTCCAACACGTTCACGGCGATTGCGCGTATCCTACGTTCATTGTTCGCCGCCGTTACACATGACGGTTCGGGCAGAGGGTCTAACTTTATTATGCCTTTTGGCGGGAATACCGCCATATCAACGCTTCTCAGTGGTATGTGGTATTCCTGTTCTAACAGTCGCGTCTTTTCGTAAATGATGTATGGGTTCGTAAGCATATCCGCGTTGGAACAGTCAAGATAGATAGTCTTTTGCCGCACTTTTCCGTTATAACCGATGTATTGGTAGCCTCGGTTAAACAATGCGTGGGCTTGATATAGTGATAGCGAAAACCGCGAAAGAAGCCAAAATAAAGATTTGCGTTCGCCATTCAGTTTGGTGAATGAATCCCTTTCTGTTTTTCCAATAGACGCGGCTATTTCGGGTGAAAGATACTTTTTCGGTTCGGCTATCGCCTGTTCCAATTTTGCTATAAAACTGTCATTTTCGCCGAGTTGGTCTTTCACTTCCTCGGCAATCAATATTCCATAGTTAAAGTTCATGGCATATAGCATCATACCCGCGCCGGGAAACGCGCCACGGTCTTTCCACACCTCGGCAAGACGGGCGTTCGCCCACGCTATACACTCGTCCCAATTACCCGGTATACAGTTCTTTATGATGTTTAACGCCTTGATTGATTGCAATAACACGCTTATAACTGCGTCGTATGACAGCCGTTCAGTCGCATACGAAAACTCGTCGAAGAAATCGTCCTCAGCGAATACAGTAATGGAACGCATATCGAAATCGGGGTTTTCGGCGGCATACGCCATCATTTCACGGTAAGGCATTTCAAAACCGTCCGTCCGTTCGTCGCGTATGCTGTGTCCAATCATTGTTTCCCACAAGATTGAACGCAACTTACCCGCACCTGTGTTGTTGTGTTCGGGCGGCGGTGTCACGCTTTCAACAAAACCAATACCCATGATAACGCGCTTCGCGTCCTCAATGAACGGCACTTGCTTTGCGTACGGTACAACAAGGGATTTTCGTGGAGTGATGTTCCTGTAAAAACGCTCGAATATGGCGCGTTGGTTTGCCGCATCTTGAACCCAATTCGTGTTGAACCCTAAATCCGGCTCGCGGCTTTGGTCGTAGTCTATTTTATACATTTCTGCCAAACGAGAGATATTACCGTTATCCGGTTCATCGCCTTTGCGTAGCATCGTCCAACCAAACGGGCGCGCAGGAAGCGAAAACGGAGGGTAGTGCAGTTCAGTTTCAAGGAAATGCCCATGTGATTTTGAATTACTGTTTTTATATGGGTGAACAGCAATTTTCATATATTTATCCGGCGACATGAAAGCACCGCCCTCTGAAATGCAAGGGAGCTCAGCTTCATGCCTCGCCATCGGTTGTCCGGCAAGTTCCGCTTCGCGTTCATCGTTTCTGTTTAACGCTATGTTTGCAAGACGCAAGCAAGCGTTGTTATAACAGGGATTATCGCAAACATAGCCGTTATAACCGTTATCTTTCCACGGTATACGAATTGAAAGGTGTGCCGCCATTTATTGTACCCCCATTCTTCTGTGATAACTTATAAGCCAATAAGATAAAATAAACGCTATGTTTATCACTGCTTTTTCTGTTACTGTGGAAACATAGAAATATCAATCATACCTGAAGATAGCTGTTTGACTTATATTGAATCAATATTCTTTTGGCTTACGTCCCGGTTTATATTTCCCCGTGCGTGTCGGCTTGGGTGTGTTTTCCGGTATAGCCCACGCATTTCCGAATTTTGATGCGCCCTCTATTTTACCATTCTGACATAGCAACTGCACTTGGCGTACCGATACATTCCAACGCTCCGCCAGCACCTCGGCTTTCACATATCCATTCATCGCAGACCTCCATTACACGAACATAAACCAACATTATAATTATATTCGTATTATCGCAAAATGTCAAGAGGAAATTGAAATTTCATAAAAAATTTGCCGTCCGGCCCCGATTGAAACCTCACCTGCCCCCCCTGGAGTAAAAAAACAGGCTCATCGAGAGTCTATCCTGTAAACTGTTGGTTAACCAGACTAACAAGCACAGGAGGGCAAGCGATGAGCCAATACGAAGATACCACACCATCAAAAAAAAGAGAACACCTAAACCTGGAAGAGCGAAAAACAATAGAACGAATGCTGCGGTCGGGCGCAAATAAAGGAGAAATCGCAAAAGCACTGTATCGCGACAAAAGCACCATCAAACGCGAAATCAAACGAGGAAGCGTAAAACAACGCAAAAGAAACCCCTATGAAGGGAAAGCGCCAAAGCACTCGGAATACATTGAATATACGGTATATTTTGCCGATGTCGGACAAAGGGTCTATGAGTCAAACAGGAATAATTGCGGAAGCAAAAACAAAGTAGTAGCTTGCTCGGATATGGTGTCATTTGTTGAAGAGAAAATAGTAGGCTGTGAAAGGTGGTCACCGGATGCCGCCATCGGATACGCCGTAACCAACAATCTTTTCCCCGGGCAGGAGTTCTCCACAAAAACCTTTTACAACTGGGTCGATGATGGGTTGGTGAAAGTAAAAAACATAGATTTGCTGTTGAAGGTGCGTCGCAAGCCGAACAAACCGCGCAAGGAGCGCAAGAAGGTGTTGGGGAAAAGCATAGATGAGCGCCCTAACGAGATAGAAGCCCGCGCAGCATTCGGTCACTGGGAAGGTGACGGTATCGTCGGAAAGGGACACAAAGGGCAGTTAGTAACGCTGGTTGAGCGTAAGCTCGGCGTGGGTTTCCTCTTTAACGCTGGAGACCGCAACAGCGAACGTATTGTTGAAATCATAGATTCCTTGCAACAACGATACGGCAACTATTTTTCAGAAATATTCAAAACGATTACATTTGATAATGGCTCCGAGTTTGCAGACAGCAACGCGATGGAACGCGGGGGCAGGACGGATGTGTATTATGCCCACCCATACAGTAGCTTCGAGCGCGGCACCAACGAAAATTGGAACGGGATTGTTCGGCGGTTTATCCCCAAAGGCCGTAGTTTTGAAGGGTTGAAGGCAGAGGATATAGAGCGGATTAACCATTACATCAACACGCTACCGCGAAAACGCTTCGGTTACAAAACGCCTTTAGACTTGTGGAATGAACAGATGGCGGTTATGATGACGGCATGACCGACCCGCGAGAGTGAGCGCGTTTTTTGCCGCCCTCCACTTCGCTTCGCTCCGTTCCAGGCGGCAAAAAACATGAATATCAATCAACAGTCTACATTCCCCCAAGGGGGCAGTTAAATTTTCAACACACGTATAATATAAATTCATAAAAAAAGGAGCAGGTT
>Ga0099364_10011398_pt1 | contig 12153 bp, 8 predicted proteins | sample TergutTh196P3_FD_73070 | JGI IMG/M metagenome (GOLD analysis project Ga0099364, IMG submission 73070) | Microcerotermes parvus P3 segment gut microbial communities from Pointe-Noire, Republic of the Congo - Th196 P3 | ecosystem: Host-associated > Arthropoda: Insects > Digestive system > Gut ...
CAAACTTTATAGGCACGAAAAATTATTAGATTATTACAGTTTGGTTCTCTCTGTGAAACTTTGTGCCTCTGTGTCTCTGTGTTGAATTATGCAGCACAGAGTTCACAGAGAAATCACAGAGATTCACAGAGCAACCTATCACAAGTTGATTATTTATCATGCCTAAACTTTACAAACTAACAAGACTATGAAAATTTTTGATTCTATTCGTAAAAAACGTGTTGTGTGTACTCCAGAAGAGTTTGTGCGTCAATATTTTATTGATTTTATGGTGCAATCACTTGGCTATCCGGTGGGGCTGATAGGTGTCGAAAAATGTGTTATTGTAAATGGAATGCGACAGAGAGCCGATATATTGTTATACAACCGCAAAGGCAAACCTGTTATGATTGTAGAATGTAAAGCACCTGATGTTGAAATTGGGCAGGCAACAATAGAGCAAGCAGCACGATATAATATCTCATTGGGAGTAAAATATCTTGCCATAACTAACGGGAAAACAAGTTATTGCGTTGAACTTGATTTTTCAGGTCATAATCATCGACTGCTTTCTGAATTTCCTACAGTGGAGGAAGTTATTAGGGGATGAAATGAAACTTTCGGTAGAAAAAATCGCCCCAAGCACCTGCATTCCGTTAGGAATGAATCTTTTCCTCTTATATAATGGTCGCATATCTACGGCATGCGGGATTGTTTGGTTAAGTCCTTATTCTTGAAATATCATCTTTTAAGAAAAAATTTTTTATATTATGCAAAAGATAATAATAAAAATATCTATATTTGCAAAAATTTTAAACAGAAATAATGATATATAATAACCTAACAGTCAATAAGAAGCAGAATTTATTAGATAAAAGATATTTGGCAATGGCTGAAATTTGGTCTCAAAATTCATACTGCAAACGCCGACAGGTAGGTGCTTTGTTAGTGAAAGACAAAATGATAATCAGCGACGGATACAACGGTACACCGTCAGGCTTTGAAAATGAGTGTGAAGACAACGATGTTACTAAACCATACGTCCTCCACGCAGAAGCAAATGCAATAACAAAAGTTGCTCGTAGTAACAATAGTTCGCAAGGTGCAACGTTATATGTAACGTCATCGCCTTGTATTGAGTGCGCAAAACTTATTATTCAGGCGGGAATTGTACGGGTTGTATTTTCAGAAAATTATCGCGTAGAAGATGGAATCAATTTATTGAAAAGGGCTGAGGTTGAGGTTGTTCAAGTAGAATAAGAGTGAATAATAATTTAATAATTAATTTAAAATTTAAATAATTTAAAATTTAAAATTTAAAATTTAAACGATTTAATATTTAAACGATTTATTTAAAATTTAATAAGAATTTTATAAAATATATAACAGAGATGAAATATCAAAACACTATGCGTCAGGTGGTTTTGCCGACAATAATTGCGGTAACGTTGGTATTTGGCATATTTATTGGAAGAGTTGTTTTTCCAAATAGTTCAGGTACAAACTCTTCGGGACGGTTGCAGATTTATCCGCAAAAAAATAAAATTGAAGCCATAATCAACCTTATTTCAGATGGTTATGTGGATACCATTGACAGACAAGATTTAACCGAAAAACTAATTCCTGACTTACTGAAACATCTTGACCCTCACTCTATTTATATACCTGCTGCCGACATGAAATCTACAAATGAAGAATTAGAAGGTTTTTTTGGAGGTATAGGAGTTCAATTTAATATGCAAAACGATACTGTTCTAATTATCAGAGTAATACCCGGCGGACCATCAGAAAAAGCAGGACTAAAAGCGGGCGACAGAATAGTTACTGTAAATGACAGCATTGTAGCAAACGTAAAATTAAATAGCGACCAAATTATGACTTTGCTGCGAGGAGATTTTGGAACAAAAGTCAGAGTTGGCGTAGTAAGACGAACAGTTGATAAAATGTTAGACTTTGAAATCGTTAGAGGAAATATTCCAAGTTACAGCGTTGATGTATCGTATATGATAACAAACACAATAGGTTACATAAAAATAAGCCGTGTAAGTCAAAATACTTATCATGAGTTTTTAGTAGCCATTGCAAAACTAAAATCATCAGGCTGTAGGGAACTGATTCTTGATTTGCGCGATAATTCAGGGGGAGCACTCGATGTTTCCCTTCAAATATGCAACGAATTTATGCAACGAGGCGACTTGATGGTTTACACCGAAGGACGCTCAAGCCCGCGTAATAACACTTATGCAAACGGATTAGGAACATGTCAAGATATAGGTATTACGGTTTTGATAGATGAATTTAGCGCCTCCGCAAGTGAAATCATTGCAGGTGCAATCCAAGATAATGATAGAGGATTGCTCGTGGGGCGACGTACTTTCGGAAAAGGATTAGTACAAAATCAATTTCCTTTACCCGACGGAAGCTCGCTACGCCTTACAATAGCACGCTATTATACTCCCAGCGGACGTTTTATCCAAAAACCATACGAAAGCGGAATAGAAGATTATCACAAAGATTTATTTACGCGTTTTGAACACGGCGAAATGTTCGAACGCGACAGCATTGTATTTGACGAATCGCTGAAACATACAACCCGAAACGGACGAGTAGTTTTCGGTGGAGGCGGTATTATGCCCGATGTCTTTGTTCCAAGAGATACAAGCGACATAACCAATTCTTTTTTCAGAATACGAAATCATATTTACACATTTTCAGTGAAATATGCAGACGATAACAGAAATACTCTTCAAAAATTTACCACAGCAGCAGAATTTGATAAATATTTGGAATCCAAAAATATAACAAACGAGTTGCTAAAATATATAGAGAAAGAAGGTATAATAATTGATAAAGCCGAATTTGAGCGTTCTTATCGTCTGATAAACACACAATTAAAAGCATATATCGCAAGAAACATAATAGATGACGATGGTTTTTATCCCATTATTCATAATATTGATGAGGTTGTAACAAAAGCCGTCTCAGTAATTCGGTCAGGCGAAGCGAAAAGTATTTTGAAATAGGTTGCAAAACTTTAATAAACTTTAAAAACTAAATATATGTGGTGGAGAATATTAATATTTCTGGTTATAATTTATTATGCAATTAAACTTATAAGCGAGTTATTTGTTTCAAACAGAATAAGTAATGCCGAAAGGCGCAGAAAAAAAGCTTACAACGATTATCTGAATCGAAAGAAAGCCGAAGAAGGAAAAGTTACTTTTGATTATGACGATAATAATAAACGAAAAAAAAGATACACAGATGAAGGTGAATATGTTGATTATGAGGAAATATGAAACATGAATTATGAATTATAAATTATATAAATTATGAATTATAGTAGACGTGATTTTTTGAATAAGGGAATTTTTGGGACGGGGGCATTACTTGTCGGTTCTCAAATTCCTCTTTTGTCGTCTTGTGAAGCACCCAAAAAAGATGACAACAACTCAAATGTACAATTAAATTTGTCATTTCAGGAAAATACTCTCGATGGTGATTCCTACAATTCCAAATTTGACCGAATGGAAGAACTCGGTATCGTAGGTTTTGAGCCGTGGGGAAGAGGATTAAGCGACCGTATTAACGAAATGCAAGACGCATTAAAAGGACGCAATATCAATGTAAGCGCAATTTGTGCTGGTTTCAGTGGTTTTATTTTAAGTACCGACGAGGCTATTTATGACGAATTTATGGCAACTTATAAGGAATTGCTCGTCCTTGCTGGCGAACTTAACTCGATAGGTGTTATAATGGTGCCTGCGTTCAATTCTCAGCAGCCGTGCCGTCCACACACAATTGAAACCCGTGAATGGCTTGTGGAGCAACTGACCGAATTAGGCGACTTTGCACAGAAACACAACACTTCCGTAATACTTGAACCGTTAAATCGCCGAGAAGCATTTTATTTGCGTCAGGTTGCCGATGCCGCTTCAATATGCCGAGACGTAAACAACAAAGGAGTTACTTGTATGGGCGACTTTTGGCACATGACTTTCGAAGAAACAAGTGACTATGGAGCATTTCATTCTGGTGGAAACTATCTGTCGCATGTCCACGTAGCGAGCCGCAAAAGAAGAATTATGCCGGGCGAAGACGATGATGCCGACAACTACATCGAAGGTTTTAAAGCATTGAAACAGATGAATTATCAAGGATACGTCAGTTTCGAGTGCGGAACAGCAGGAAATAGAGAGGAAACTGTACCTGCAGCAGTAAATCTTTTGCGGGAGCAGTGGGAAAAGGTTTAATGAACATTGTTTTTATTATTTATTTCTTTAAATAAATTTATCTTTAAGCCCCACCGTTTTATTAAAAATCGGATGTTCTGGTGTAGAATCATAATCGGCACAAAAATATCCTAACCGTTGGAATTGAAATTTTTCCAAAGGTGTGGTATTTTTCAAAAATGGTTCTATTTTGCAATTTGTCAATATTTTTAATGAATTTGGGTTTAAAAAATCTTTGAAATCACTCTCTTTTTGTCCGTCCGGTTCGGGGTGCATAAAGAGACGGTCATAAAGTCTTACTTCGGCATCGGCGCAATGTCGTGCAGATACCCAATGTAAAGTTCCTTTCACTTTGCGATGGCTTTGGGGCATTCCGCTACGGGTTTCAGGGTCGTAACTGCACAGAATTTCACTAATATTACCGTTACTGTCTTTCACAATACTTTCACATTTAATTATATATGCGCTTTTCAATCTTACTTCCCGTCCGGTAGCCAATCTGAAATAATTTTTTGGAGGAACTTCCATAAAATCTTCTTGTTCGATAAACAATTCGCGGCAAAAATGCAGAAACCGTGTTCCTGAATTTTCATCTTCGGGATTGTTAGGAGTTTCTAACATTTCGATTTTATCTTCGGGATAGTTGGTAATTGTTAGTTTTATAGGATTAAGAACGGCGTTCACTCTATTTGCATTTTTGTTTAAGTCTTCGCGTATGCAAAATTCCAACAATGAAACATCTATCACGTTGTCGCGTTTGGCGATACCTATTTTTTCGGCAAACATTCTGATTGATTCAGGTGTGTAACCTCTTCTGCGTAAGCCTGAAATTGTCGGTAGTCGTGGGTCGTTCCAGCCTGAAACAATTCCTTTTTGTACTAACTCTAACAATTTTCGTTTGCTCATAACGGTATAATTCAGATTTAGACGAGCAAACTCTATTTGTCGGGTGCGAACTTCGGGCTTTGGCTTATTTTCAAGGATTTTATCTAAATACCAATCATAAAGCGGACGATGAACTTCAAACTCAAGCGTACAAAGCGAATGCGTGATACCCTCAATAAAATCGCACTGTCCGTGAGTGTAATCATACATTGGATATATGCACCATTTGTCTCCCGTGCGGTGATGCGGTTTGTGAATAATCCTGTACATAATCGGGTCGCGCATGTGCATATTTGGCGATGCCATATCTATTTTTGCACGCAGGATTTTTTCTCCTTCTTTAAACTCACCGTCCCGCATTCTGTAAAATAAGGAAAGATTTTCTTCAACGGAACGGTTTCTGAAAGGACTTTCTATACCCGGTTCGGTAGGTGTCCCTTTTTGGGCGGCAATCTCTTCGGGTGACAGTTCATCAACGTATGCTTTTCCGTCCTTAATAAGTTTTACTGCCCATTCAAAGAGTTGTTCAAAACAGTCGGAAGCATATTTTTCTTCCCCTTCCCATTCAAAACCGAGCCATCTGACATCTTCCATTATTGAATCCACGTACTCTACCTCTTCTTTGACGGGGTTTGTGTCATCAAACCTTAAATTGCAGGCTGCGTTGTAATGTTGTGCAATGCCGAAGTTCAAACATATCGCTTTGGCATGTCCGATATGGAGGTAGCCGTTTGGTTCGGGAGGAAAACGGGTTAATACTTTGCCGCCGTTTTTTCCAACAGCCAAATCATTGTCTATTTCCTGATAAATAAAATTTTTTGCCTCTAACGGCGTGATTTCTAACTCTTCTCGTTCCATAAATATATATTTTTAAAATACAAAAATACAAAAAAAATCGTTTTTTATACAAATAAACCTAATTTTCAACCTAATTTTTTTTAACAAAACAACCTCAATAGCCGAGGATTAATATTAAAAACTTACCTCATTACCTCATTTACAGTGTTTTAAATAATGAGGTAATGAGGTTCAATGATGGGGTATTCATCATCTACAGAGGTTGTTCTGTTTTTTGAATTAGGTAAAAATGAGGTTCTTACACTACAAAGTCGCGACATTTTAGTTTGCGTCAAGTCAGGAGTTCTGAAATTGCAAATTTCTGACACCCCAGCATGCGGGTCGGTATTGTGTAATTCTTTGTAGCAATACCCATTTAGTCCAACATCACAAACCCCGCCCAATAGTACGCGTCTTTATATTTTTGGCGCACTTGTCGTTGTGCTTCGGCAAAGGCGTCGCGTTTGGTTTTGATTTGGTCGGTATCGGTTGTTTTGTTTGCGAGCCACTCTTTATAAAATGTTGCCATTAAGTCGGCTGTTGCGCTGTCGGGTACTTTCCAGAGGCTCATTATCAATGTTTCTACGCCTGCAAGTTTGAAGGCTCGCTGTAAACCGACTACGCCTTCGGCGGTTTGGGCTTCGCCTAAACCTGTTTCGCATGCCGACAGTACTACTAATTCTGTTTTGATAAGGTTCATCTGGGCAATTTCATCTGCGGTGAGGATGCCGTCTTCGATGCCTTCGGGAACATCGGCACCTGTCCAAGCAAGGTTAGAACCTGCAAACATTAATCCTGAACGTGCCAATCTATTATCAAAAGCACCACTGCTGCGCCCTTCACCACCTAAAAGATATGCCAAGTCGGCTCCCTCTGTTTCGTCAATATCCTCAAAAAAGAAACCATGCGTCGAAATATGAATAATGCCCGTATTGGTTCCACTCAACTGCTTGAAAGTTTCTTCACTACCCGATGAATACAAATAGAGACGACTATCAATTTGACTTTCTGTTAAATAGCCCATTATTATTTCGGTCTCTTTTTCTGTACCGGGGAGGAAACGCTGACGGATGCCGAAGCCGCGCTCGGAGGTTTGAATGGTTTCGATGGTTTTGATGGTTTTGTTGGTTTCAGGTTTGAGGTTTGAAGTTTCAGGTTTGTTTTGGGTTTGGATGGTTTGAGTGGTTTCGTTGGTTTGTTTTTGGTTTGAAGTTTCAGGTTTGAGGTTTGAGGTTTCGGGTTTGTTTTGGGTTTGGATGGTTTGAATGGTTTCGTTGGTTTGAAGTTTCGGGTACCCTGTACCGTTCACCGTGTACCGTGTACCGTTGGTCTTGTCCCTTTCGTAGAATAGTCCGCCGTATAGAATTGCGGTGCCTTGGAGAAGGGTGCTGGCAATTTCGTTCTTTAATCGTAATATTTCACGGGTGCTGGAAACTAATTGGAGGTTGTATTTGTCGGATAATAGTTTCAGGTTTGAGGTTTCAGGTTTGGGGGTTGAGGGTTCAGGTTTGTTTTGGGTTTGGATGGTTTGAGTGGTTTCGATGGTTTCGGTGGTTTCGGTGGGTTGAGTGGTTTGAATGGTTTCGATGGTTTCGGCGGTTTCGATGGTTTCGGTGGGTTGAATGGTTTCGATGGTTTGAATGGTTTCGTTGGTTTGAGTGGTTTCGTTGGTTTGAATGGTTTCGTTGGTTTCAGGTTTGAGGTTTGAAGTTTCGGGTACCGTGTACCGTTCACCGTGTACCGTGAACCGTTGGTCTTGTCCCGTGTACCGTTCACCGTGTACCGTGGCTTCCGGTACTGCTGCAAAGGATATCAGATGTAACATGCCTGATGGTGCATAATATATTGTACGTATGCCTTCTAACTCTTTTTCTAATGGTTGCCAAATCAAATTGTAAAGGGCATCGCCATTGTCGGAATATAATTGCTGTGTGAACTCTTTGTCGGAGATGGTGCCTTTACGGTGGGTCAATGTTTGTAGTTGGTTTTCGGCAAAGAGTGGTATCCAAATTGGTGCTTGTGAGTTGTGTTTTAGCAGGATGGCGCAGTAAAGGACGCTATCGGTAAACTGCTTACCATCGTGCAGCCTGAAATGAACAAATTCTATTGCTACTTCATTAGGTTTCAGAACGTTACGTATATCTTGCCATTTTATTGATATATCGGCATTAAAATCTCTGAAAGCGACCGATGCCTGCGTTAGTGCTTTATCAAGGCTGTCGGAGCGGTTTTCTAATATTTTAATCATCTCAAAATCAGGGGTTTCGTTTTGTTGTAAGGCTGTTATGGTTAAGCGGTTGCTTCGTAACTGTTCGTATTTATCTATTAAGTCGTCATTTTCAGATGAATAGAGGGCATCGCGTATTCTATTTGTTGTGCGGAGCAGTAATCCTTTTGTGAAAAGGGTGTTGTCATAAGCGTGCTCTACTATTTTATTTACAGGGAGCGCAAAAGTGTATGAATAACCCGCTTCAAAGTTGTTTTTGTTCATATCCCAATATAACTCTCTTTGCCGCTCGGAAAGGAATGCAAAATTTTTGTCTATTAAACTAATTGTAATTTTGTCGGCATCAATTTTGTCGGCTTGCGCCTGATTGAAATCTTCTACGGTAAGCCGTAACCCGCTCAAATTGTTTAAAGAGGTTGCATAGTGAGGATGTGTTTTGCCTAAAACTTTTTCCTGTATTGCTTTTGCTTCTAAAAAACAGGTTTCAGAACGAAGATAATTGCCTTGATTATGGTATAAAATACCCAAATTTCTTAATGTTTGAGCATAAAGAGGATGTTCTTTGCCAAAAACTTCTTCTAAAATGGATTGTGCCTCTATAAAAGAGGTTTCGGCTTTCGAGTAATCGCTTGTATTATAGTACAAAATACCCAAATCAATTAATGCCGATGCATAATTTTCTTTTTTTCCAAAAACTTTCTCTTGAATAGATTTTGCTTCCAAAAAATAGGCTTCCGCTTGGGTATAATCTCCGATGTTGAAATACAAACTACCCAGAGTAAATAAGGTAAGTGCATAATCAGGATGCTCTTTGCCAACGGCTTTTTCAATTATGGTTTTTGCCTCCAAACAGAACGCTTCGGCATTGGTATAATCGCCGATATGGTTGTACATGCTACCTATAACGTATAACGATCTTGCATATCTCAAATGCTCTTTTCCTAAAACTTTTTCACGTATTGATATTGCTTCCAAATAATATGCTTCCGCTTTTTGATATTCGCCCAAATTATCGTATAAAATTCCTAAAATAAATAATGCTTCGGCGTAATCATGATGTTCTTTGCCTAAAACCTTTGCAAAAATAGGTTGCGCTTCCAAATATAAAGTTTCGGCTCTTTGAAAATCACCCATATTGTTGTATAAATTTCCCAAAGTACTTAAAGTTCTTGCATAACCAACATTTTCTTTGCCAAAAACTTTTTCTTGTATTGATTTTGTTTCCAAATAGTATGTTTCGGCTTTTACAAAATCGCCTTTCATGTAATTAACTATGCCCAAATTTCTTAAAGAAGATAAATAGTCGGGATGCTCTTTTCCAAGATACTTTTCAAAAATTGAATTTGCTTGTGAATAATATGTTTCTGCTTTATCATAATCGGCATTTTGATAATACAATATTCCCAAACTATTTAAAGGCTTTCCATAAAATTGGTTTTCAGTGCCAAGAACATTTTCCCATAATAATTTTGCTTCTATCAAATGTATTTCGGCTTTTTCAAAATCACCCTTTCTATTGTATAAAGAACCCAGATTATTTAAAATAGTAGCATATTCATTGTTTTCTATTCCCAGAAATTGTTGGTATATTGATTTATTTTCTAACCAATATGTTTCTGCTTTTGCAAAATCACTTTTATAAAAATATAGGGTTCCCAGTCCGTTTAACAGGGTTGCATATTTTGCAGATGTTTTGTTTTCAAAAATTGAGTATGCTTTGTACAAAAGGTCTTCGGCATTCTTAAAATCACGTAGATTGGTGTATGCTCGTCCTAACAGTGTTAAAAATTCGCCGTATAATTCGGGGTGGGCGTTTTCGAAATCTTGCTCGTTAGTTTTCAGGATGTCAATCAGTTCGGTGTATTTTGCGTTGTCGAAAAGTTGATGCCCTTGGAGCAAGAGGGTGTCTATGTTTTGGGCGGATAATGTTTGGAAGGTGAGGATGAGAAACAATAGTTTCACGGAGTTACACAGAGGAGACACAGAGAGCCACAGAGTTTTTATATTTTTTCTCTGTGCACCTCTGTGTTTCTCTGTGTATCTCTGTGTAATTTTTTGTTTCACGGAGTTGCACAGAGGGGGCACAGAGGGGCACGGAGTTTTTATATTTTTTCTCTGTGTACCTCTGTGTTTCTCTGTGTATCTCTGTGTAATTTTTAGTAGTTTCACGGAGTTTCTCTGTGTAATTTCATGTAATTTCACGGAGAGCCACGGAGTTTTATAGTTTGTATCGTTTAATGCCATTTTTTAAAAGTGTTACGTCGAAATTGATCAACAAGCCTGTTTTTATCTTTCCAAATTTCAGGTAGGTCAAAATTTGAGCTTCATGGACAGGTGTGAACGCTTCAACAGTTTTTAATTCAATAATCACAAGTTTTTCTACTAAAATATCTATTCTGTATCCATATTCTAATTTTATTTCTTTATAAACAATGGGAACAGGGACTTGCCGTTCTGCATTTAAACCTGCCTTTCTTAATTCGTATATCAAACATTCTTCGTAGGCAGATTCTAATAAGCCCGGTCCTAATTCTCGGTGGACTTCAATAGCACAACCAATTATTTTTTCAGTTATTTCATTTATGTTCATAATATTATATTTTTTCTCTCTGTGTACCTCTGTGTCTCTCTGTGTGCCTCTGTGTATTTTTTTTTGTTTCACAGAGAACCACAGAGGGTCACGGAGTTTTTTATTTATTTTTATTGTTCTATTCTAAATTCATTTAACACTCATTTTTCTCTCTGTGTAACTCTGTGTCTCTCTGTGTGCCTCCGTGTAATTTTTTTTAGTTTCACAGAGAACCACAGAGAACCACAGAGGGTCACGGAGTTTTGATTACTTTTGTCCAAATTCCATTTACGTTAAAAATATAGACCCCTGTTGGGTATTCAAATAAATCTACTTTGTTGCCATAAGTTTCTAACAACAAAATACCCTGTATGTTATAGACTTTTATATTGCTTTCGGTATTAAGATATATCATTCCTGTTGTAGGATTTGGATAGAGTTTGGTTATATCTTGCGATATTTCATTGATACTTCCTTCAAGGAATAGGATTACTTCGGCTTCTTTTTTCATCGGTTCTCTATTTCCTGCTAAGTCGGTTGCTATTGAAAAGAAATAGTATGTTTTTCCTTGTTCTCCATCGAAATATGCTCTTGTTTGCATGGTCCGGGATTGCCAAAGCCTATAGTTATCTTCTTTTTCTTCGGACATATATATATCGTAATACCATATTCCTGATCCTACATCTGTACCTTTCCACTGCATTAACGCACCTGCTTCGTCAATATACAATGGCTGCTCTACCTCACTTACGGGCGGAATATTATCTTTCTCGTTTTCCCAATCATCTGTAATAAATGGGTCGTTTATGTCGAACAAAATTGTGGCTCTGTTCTTTACTTCTGTACCGTTTGGCAAATTATCTTTCAAACTTATCGTGAACGACACCGACCCTTCACCTCTACCTGTTTCATCATTTGGGGGCAAAAATCCACCCGAAATATCAGTTGCCGGCTCGCCACTCTGCGGATCAATGGAGGCAAAATGCCAATGGGCAATGCCTTTCTCTACATCTAACGTTAGATTTACACGGGCAACTACATCCCTATCTGGACGCATATCTATATCCCAACTGAAATCCTGTACATCGAAAGGCACCTGCTCTATTTTGTTATGAACTCGCACATGACCCGCACGGAAAGTGGCTATGTCAAATACCGACATATCCAAAGTGTCTGTAACATAAGCATTATGAACTATTGCCAACTCTTCCTCGGAGGCGTTACCAAAATTGATTATGTAGGTCATATTTATTACGTCATCATTAAACCAAGCACTACCCGACGGCGACCGATAACCTATCTTGTAACTCGGCGCATAAGTGCTAATCGTTTGAACAACAAAAGCAGAGGCATCAGGTGGAGGGGCGCAGAGGTCGGGATTGCGGAAACTTTGGGTTTTGATGGTTTTATTGGTTTCGATGGTT
>Ga0099364_10011399_pt1 | contig 12153 bp, 8 predicted proteins | sample TergutTh196P3_FD_73070 | JGI IMG/M metagenome (GOLD analysis project Ga0099364, IMG submission 73070) | Microcerotermes parvus P3 segment gut microbial communities from Pointe-Noire, Republic of the Congo - Th196 P3 | ecosystem: Host-associated > Arthropoda: Insects > Digestive system > Gut ...
AAGCGGATGACATTCAGTCAATTTTTATTCATACTGCCGCTGTTGTTGATCGTCGGGGTGTTTTCACTCTATCCGATCGCGAGTTCGTTTGTGTACACGGCGTTCGACTACCGCATAAACGATCAGCGGTACAACCGCTTGAACTTGCGCGGGTCATTCAACGCGGGACTGTTTTATCAAAACGGGGATTACATCGATTTTTATCTGGGCGATGAGATATTGGCCGTGGACGCCGAAGGGGCGGAGGTTATCGAGGCGCTGCAACAGCGCGTGCGCGATTTCATCGCGCCCTACAAGGGAGTAACTCAGCCCCTGCCGATCAGCGGCGGCGAAGCTGATGCGCTGAACGCGTTTATCGACGAGGTGGAGGCCGAATTGAACGCGCTGTACTCTCGTCACGCCGGGGCGGGTTTCTATAACGAGGATAGTATGCCCTATTTGATCGAGGATATGCGCAAATGTTTCATCGAGCCGAACTTCACGGGGCTGGAAAATTTTCGCCTTTTGTTTAAGGACACGAGATTTTTCAGAGCATTGAGAAACACGACGTGGTTCACGGTGATCTCCGTATCAATAGAACTCGTGCTGGGCATGGGAATGGCGCTGATCATGAACCGGGCGATGCGCGGCATCGGGCTGATAAGGACGTCGGCGCTCGTTCCCTGGGCTATACCCACCGCCGTTTCTGCTATTATCTGGAAATACTTGTATGATGGCACAAGCGGCATAATTGCCTTTCTTTTCACGCAGATCGGGCTGATCGAAGCGCCAAACCTGATGCTCAATTCGGCGGGCGGCGCAATGGCGGCGGCGCTCCTGTCGGACATTTGGAAGACGACGCCGTACATGGCCCTGCTGCTGCTGGCCGGGTTGCAGACCATCGACCGCGAGTTGTACGAGAGCGCGTCGATCGACGGTTCCGGCGTGTTCAGCACGTTCTTCCGCATCACGCTGCCTCTTATGAAGCCTTCCATACTGGTCGCGCTGTTGTTCCGAATGCTTGACGCGTTCCGCGTATACGATTTGATTGCCATATTAAACAGCGGCATACCGGAAACGCTTTCGATCTATTCCTATACGCGCATGATCGCTCAGGGGAATTACGGGTACGGGTCGGCGATTGTGGTGGCGATGTTTGTGTGCGTCGCGCTGATAGCGTTCTTCTTTGTCAAAATCATGGGCGCTGAAGTTGTCGGTGACGAAGGTTAAGGGGGAAGAGAAAATGACCGGGAGGAAATCATACGCGCAGATAGTGGTTTGGGTGATCATCGCGGCCTTTCTGTTTTTGAACGTGTTCCCCTTCTTGTGGACACTCACAACGTCATTCAAACCGAGTACCGAGATTTTCGGCAGAGATGCGTTAAGGCTGATATCGCGGTCACCCACGATGGAAAATTATACGACGGTGCTGTTCGAGAAGAATATCCCGCGATCAATCCAGAACAGCTTTATAGTGGCTGGCATTACCACTTTGTATGTGATCGTCGTGGCGTCCATGTCGGCGTATATCATCGCGCGGTTTAGTTTCAGGGGCAAAGGGCTGCTGATGGGGCTGATACTTGGGATAGCAATGTTTCCGCAGATGATCGTCGTCGGGCCGACGTTTATGATGTTTTACCGGCTGGGACTGCTCAACAGTTATTGGGTGTCCCTGCCGTTTTCGACGATCACATTGCCCAGCGCGGTTTGGATCATGGTGACGCACTTCCGGCGCATCCCCATATCCATCGAGGAGGCGGCAAAGATCGACGGCTGTTCGGTCTGGCGCACGCTGTGGCAGATAGTATTCCCCATAGCCGCGCCGGGGGTGTTTGTCACGGCCATCATTACGTTTATCGCGGCATGGAACGAATACTTATTGACCGCGACGTTGAATGTCGATTTAAACTACCATACCGCGCCTGTGGCGATCAACGCGCTGCGGACGCAGTTCGGCATACTTTGGGGTGAAATTACGGCGGCGACGATCGTGGTTGTTATACCGACGCTGATTATAGTCCTGATTTTCCAGAAACAGATTGTGGCGGGACTGACCAAGGGCGCGGTAAAGGAATGACGCTCTCCGTCGAAAGGTTCGACCTTGAACAGGTCCCCGCGCAGGAATCCCTGTTCCACGTCGCCAACGGGTATATTGGTATCCGAGGCAATTTCGAGGAAGGCGCGCCTCGTGGCGCGCGCAGTGTGCGCGGTGCGTACATCAACGGCTATTACGACGAAATAACGCTGAGTTACCCGGAAAGGCTCTACGGCTTTCCGGAACGCGCCCAGCGCATGGTGAACCTGCCCGACCCGCAAACCACGCTGATACGCATTGCGGGCGCGCCGTTCAACTTAACGACCGGCGAGGTGCTCAGTTACAAACGCACGCTCGACACGGATCGCGGCGTAACCGTCCGCCACGCCGTTTGGCGCGCGCCAAACGGCGTATGCGCCGAGTTGTGTTTTACGCGCATGGCGTCGTTCGTTCATCCCGAACTTTTCCTCACGCGCGTCGAAATAAAAGCGCCTCCTTCGACCGACATTCACGTATCCGGCGGCGTATGCTGCGACGTCACGAATTTCACCGACCCCGACGACCCGCGCGTCGCGTCCGAAACATTGCGCCATATACGATTCGACGGAGCGGAAATACACGGCGGGTTTGCCGTGGCGCGTTGTCACACCGCTGAATCAAATATAGGCGTCGCTGTGGCGCAGAGTTATCAATCGAACGTTACCTTTGAGGTCCGCGTCACATCAAGCGGCTTCGTATTCGAAGCGCATGCGGTCATGCCGCCGGACGGGTATTTATGCATCGACAAATACACGATATTCAGCGACGCGCGCCGCAGGCCCGATCCTGCCGCGCACGCGCTGGAGGTTGGGCGCGCCTGTATTCAACTGGGCGCGGAGCGGCTTTTTAGCGAGCAGGCGAAATACCTGCGTGAATTTTGGGCGTCGTCCCGCGTTTCCATTGACGGCGACGACGAGACGGCGCGCGGCCTGGAGTTCAGTTTGTACGGCCTGTTGCAGAGCGCGGGCCGGGATTCGGTCGGCAACGTGGCGGCCAAGGGCCTCTCGGGCGAGGGGTACGAGGGGCATTATTTCTGGGATACGGAAATCTACATATTGCCTTTCTTCCTGCTCACTCAGCCGGATATTGCGCGCGGGTTGCTGGATTTTCGGTATTCCGTACTCGGCGCGGCGCGCGCGCACGCGCGATTGATGGGACACGAACGCGGCGCGCTGTATCCGTGGCGCACCATTTCGGGCAGCGAATGTTCCTCCTATTTCCCGGCCGGCTCGGCGCAGTATCACATCACCGGCGACGTGGCTCACGCGTTCATGCAATATTATTACGTTACTGATGATCTGGACTATATGGCGCGAAAGGGCGCGGAAGTGGTGCTGGAAACCGCGCGTTTATGGCTGGATGCGGGGCATTGGGACCGCGCCGGGCGTTTTTGCATCGATTCCGTGACGGGGCCGGACGAGTACAGTTGCATAGTGAACAACAACTATTACACAAACCAAAACGCGAGGCATAACCTGCTCGCCGCCGTCGAGATCTATGAGGATTTGCGGCGCGCCGGTCTGGAGGCTGGTGTGCGCGACGCGATAGGGTTTGCCGACACCGAACTCGCGGATTTTCGGGCGGCGGCAGATTCGATGGTATTGCCGTACGACGAGAAACTGGGCATTTGCGCGCAGGATGATCGTTTCCTGGACAGGGCCGTATGGGATTTCGCGGGCACGCCCAAGGAAAAGTATCCGCTGCTGATGCATTACCATCCGCTGGCGCTGTATCGCAAACAGGTATGCAAGCAGGCGGACACGATACTGGCGCATTATCTTTTTGGCGACGAAGTCGATTTGGAAGTACGCCGGAGGACATACGAATATTACGAGGGAGTCACAACGCACGATTCATCGCTTTCGGCCTGCGTGTTCAGCATCATGGCGGCGCGGCTGGGAATGCTTGAAAAAGCGTACCGGTATTATTTGCGCACGGTACGAACCGATTTGGACAATGAGCACGGAAACACGCGGGATGGGATTCATACCGCCAACATGGGCGGGGCTTACCTGGGTTTGGTAGCGGGGTTCGCGGGATTGGATATCCGGCGGGAGGGACCGCGGTTCAGGTTCCGGCTGCCGAAGGAATGGACGGGATACCGATTCCGGGTGCGGTTTCGCGGGCGAACGCTGGAGATTCACGTAACGAAGGGACAAGCGGAAATCGTGTTGCTGGAGGGCGAACCGGTACGGATATTTATAGAAGACGCGCCGCATGAAATAACCGATCGGATGGTCTGCGGGACAAACGCATGAATGTACGAAATTGAGTAATATGATAAACTACCATCGATTGGAACATCGCGAAGGGAGCAAACCTTATGAAGCAAACCCAATGGTGGAAAAAGGCCGTGGTTTATCAAATTTATCCCCGGAGCTTCAACGATTCCAACGGCGACGGAATAGGCGATATTCCCGGTATTACGGAAAAACTCGATTACCTTGAAAATTTGGGCATAGATGTTATATGGCTGTCCCCCGTTTATGCCTCACCGAACGACGATAACGGATACGATATTTCAGACTATCGCGCAATCAATCCGGAATTTGGCACAATGGCGGATTTCGACGAGATGCTGGCGCAAGCGCACGCACGAGGAATTAAAATTGTCATGGATCTTGTCGTAAATCACAGTTCCGACGAACACGAGTGGTTTATTCAAAGCCGAAAAGACAGGACAAACCCTTACCGCGATTTTTATTTCTGGCGCGACGGCAAAAACGGTAAGCCGCCGAATAACTGGGGCAGCGTGTTTTCAGGCCCGGCGTGGGAATTTGATGAAACAACCTGTCAATATTACTTACATCTTTTCACCAGGAAACAGCCGGATTTGAATTGGGAAAATTCCCGCGTGCGCGGGGAAGTTTACGACATGATGCGCTGGTGGCTCGACAAAGGCGTGGATGGTTTTCGCATGGACGTCATCAGCGCTATCTCAAAAGTCGAGGGATTGCCTGACGGCCCAATCGAGGAGGGCGATTTGTACGGCAATTTCGTTCCGTATGCTTTCAACGGGCCCAGAATGCACGAATTTATTCGCGAAATGAATCGCGAGGTTCTGTCCGGGTACGACATAATGACTGTGGGCGAAACGCCCGGGGTCGGCGTCGAAGAAGCGAAAAAATTTGCTAACGCGGATATGAGCGAGCTTTCAATGATATTCCAATTTGAACATGTAAAACTCATCGACGAAAACGGAATCAAATGGGGCGACAAAAAGATATGCGTGCGCGAATTGAAGCGCGTCATGGCAAAGTGGCAGAATGGTCTTGAAGGCAAAGCATGGAACAGCCTTTATTGGGAAAACCATGATCAGCCGAGAAGCGTATCACGATTCGGCGGCGAAGGCCGGTATTGGGAAAAGAGCGCGAAAACGCTTGCGGTTTGCCTGCATATGATGCAAGGAACGCCGTACATCTATCAGGGGCAGGAGATCGGCATGACCAATACGATTTTCGAAAGCGTCCGGGACTACCGCGACGTGGAGCAAATCAACGCATTCCGCGAATATACGGAAGAGCTGGGAGTGTCTGAAGAAGATATGATGCGGTGGATTGCCAAAGAAGGCCGCGACAACGCCCGTACGCCGATGCAATGGAGCGGCGCACATGCGGCGGGTTTCACCGACGGCGAGCCCTGGATAAAGACAAACCCGAATTATAAGCAAATCAACGCGGAAAAACAGGCCGGCGATCCTGATTCTATTTTTTCGGCATACCAAGCTATGATCCGTCTGCGTAAAAAATTCGACGTTGTAACCGACGGAAAATTTACTCTGCTCGACCCGGACAGCGATAAAAATTTTTCTTATACCAGAGAAACTGCCTCTGAAAAACTGCTTGTAATTTGCAGCTTTTCCGAAAAACCAATCACGTTTGCCGTTCCCGACGATATGATTGATTCGAAAATCCTGTACTGCAACTACTCACCCGCTCCTTCCGCGACAAAGGAACTTGCTTTGCGCCCTTGGGAATCTGTAATTTTTTATAAAAAGCGCGTTTTTACGGACAAATGATGTAATAAGTAAAATTTCAGTATATAATTCCAAATCCAAATCAATATGCGAAGCATTTTTCGCACATTGAGAATGGCGCGAGCGTTACCATACCAAAAACTTGCGCATATACGAAACCCCTCTTTTTTCCTGGTAATCTGCGATAATCCATAGAACAATTTTAGGCGAATATTTGCGTTGAATTACTTCGCGTTCATTGTTAGACTACCAATTGTAACAGAAAGGTAGTCGGCGCTATATGAAACTGAGGCTGACGGGATTTCCAACATCAGTAATCGGCGGGGGTGCAATGATGATGAATGCAACGGCAATAAAGAGAATAATTATTAAAAATATGATAATTGCCGCACTAACGCTGATGTTTATCCTTCCTGTCGCGGATTGCGCGGCATCTGAAGCATTTAATGACATTCCAGGCGTAACTGATGATGAAATCAATGCTATTGATGAATTTCGGAAACAAGGCGCCTCTTTTATCGTAAGCGTACCGCACAGTATCGAATTGTTTATAGATGAGAACGGGAAAGCACGCGGTTATACGGTCCTGCTTTGCGAATGGCTGTCCGAGCTGTTTGGAATACACTTTCAGCCGGAGATTAAAGACCTTGGCCTTATTGTGCAAATGCTCGACGCCGGCGAGGTTGGTTTCGGAAGCCAGGTTTTTACCGGGAACCGCCCGCAAAGATATTTTATAACCGACCCCATCGCCCAGCGTTCGGTTAGAATCATGCGTCTTGAAGGCAGCCGGCCTGTAGATTTAATCGCACAGTCAAGACCGCCGCGCTATGTTTTTTTGGAAGGCGCTATGCTGATAGAAATGTTTGCCGACACAATGGAACCCGGCTCATATGAAGAGATCATTGCCGGAGATTATGAAATGGTTTACCGGGCGCTGCAAAGCGGTGAAGCTGATGCCTTTATCGGCAACAATATCATGGAAGCCGCTTTTGATCTTTACGGCGGCGTGATTGGCGAAGACTTTCTCCCCCTGACTTTTATCCCCATTTCCCTGGCGACGGGAAATCAGGGCCTCGAACCTATTATTTCGGTTGTCACCAAGGCGCTGCGGAGCGGCGCTTACAGTCATCTGACCGAATTATACAGACAAGGGTATCAGGACTACAGAAAGAACAAATTCCTTATGCAACTGACCGACGGCGAAAAGGCGTATTTAAGGGATAATCCCGTAATACCCTTCGCCTCCCAATATATGTCTTATCCGCTTACCTTTTACAACAGGAACGAAGAAAAGTGGGAAGGGGCGGTCTTTGACGTGCTGAACGAAATGGAACAGCTTACGGGGCTTGCCTTTGAACTGGTCAATGACGCCGCTACAGAATTGCTCGACTTGATGATGTTACTGGAAAACGGAACTGCATATATCATTCCGAACCTGATTCAAAGCCCTGAACGGAGAGAGAGGTTTTTATGGCCGAATACCATGTACATAACGGACAGGTTTGCCCTGCTTTCCAAACAGAGTTACCCGAATATCGTACTGAACGACATACCGTTTGAAAGAGTGGGGTTCGCCAGAGGTTCCGCCTTTACCGACATGTTCCGGGCATGGTTCCCTAACGCTGTAAATGCTACCGAGTATCCCAATACGGACGAGGCTTTCGCGGCTCTTGACCGCGGTGAGATTGACCTTGTTATGTCCAGTCAAAGCAGGCTTGCCTCCCTGACCAATTATTACGAGTTTTCGGATTACAAGGCCAATTATCTGTTTAACGCCGCCTTTGACGCTTCCTTCGGAGTAAACAAAGATCAAGCGGTTCTGTGTTCTATTATCGACAAAGCGCTTCTGCTGATTGACACCGACAGAATTATTGAACAATGGCAGACCAAAACCTACGATTATCAGGCAAGGAGGATGAGAGAACAGCGGCCGTGGCTCATCGGCATGTCCGTTTTGGCTTTATGCGTATTGTCTCTTGTATCCGTTTTATTCGTTAGGAGCCGCGGCGCCGGAAGGAGACTGGAAATACTTGTCAGGCAGCGGACAGACGAACTGGAGCTTGAGGTAATCCAGCGCAAAGCGGCGGAAGAGGAAGCCCTGACGTCTTCCGCGGCCAAAAGCCAATTTTTGGCAAACATGAGCCATGAGATCAGAACGCCCATGAACAGCATCATGGGTTTCGCGGAACTTGCGATGGAAAGCGATACCATACCTAAATTCCGGGAATATTTAAGTAAAATCACGGACAGCACAAGCTGGCTGCTGCGTATTATAAATGACATTTTAGACATTTCAAAAATTGAATCAGGAAAAATGGAATTGGAAAATGTGCCTTTCAGCTTGAATGAAGTTTTTTCCCGCTGCCAGTCGGTTATTCTTCCGGCCGTCAAAGAAAAGGGCCTTGACCTGAGAGTTTACGCGGAACCGCCAATCGAAAAAAAACTGGTGGGGGATCCTGTCAGGCTTTATCAAGTGCTGATGAATCTTTTGTCCAACGCCGTTAAATTTACCGAAACCGGAACGGTTCATTTTTTATCATCGATAAAAAATCCTGATAACGGCAAGATAAGCGTATATTTTGAAGTAAAAGACAGCGGCATAGGCATGACTCCCGAGCAAACCCAGAGGATATTCGAGCCGTTTATCCAGGCAGACTCCAGCACGACGCGCAATTACGGCGGCACCGGGCTTGGACTTACGATTGTGAAAAACATTGTTGAAATGTTGGGCGGGAAACTGGCTGTGGAAAGTTCGCCCGGCGCCGGCAGTAAGTTCAGCTTTGAGGTAGTGTTTGAAACAATAGAGTCAGCTGACGAACAATCCGACCGTGAGAATTTCCCGCTTCTCGGAAAACCGTATTTCGACGGTTTGATTTTGGTCTGCGACGATAACTCCATGAATCAGGAGGTAATATGCGAGCACCTTTCTCGTACGGGGCTTAGGACGGAAGTGGCGAAGAACGGGAAAATCGGCGTGGAAATGGTCCGGGAACGCGCGCGCAAAGGTGAAAAACCCTATGACTTGATTTTTATGGATATGTTTATGCCGATTATGGACGGGATGGAAGCCGCGTCGGAAATATTGGAGCTGGATACGGGAACTTCCATCGTGGCTATGACAGCTAACATAATGGCCAGCGAATTGGAAAGATACAGAAAGCATGGAATGCCCGACTGTTTGGGCAAGCCTTTCACATCACAGGAATTGTGGCGAATCCTGCTAAAATACCTTGCGCCTGTAAACTGCGACTCCATAGATGAGCATGAGACTTGTGATGATGAACTTCAAAGGAAGCTCCGGCGAAATTTTGTTAAAAGCAATCAAACCGTACATACTGAAATCGCCATGGCGATCGAGGCGGACGATATAAAACTCGCGCACAGACTGGCGCATACGTTAAAGACCAACGCGGGCACTCTTGGCAAAACCTTTCTGCAGCAAGCCGCCGCGAATGTCGAAAGCCAATTGAAAGACGGGAAGAACCTGGTTACCCGGCAGCAGATGGCCACGCTCGAAACGGAACTGCGCGCGGCGCTTGCGGAATATGCGCCGATGCTCGATGAACTTCGGCCCGGGCCTGCGATTCCAACCGAACCCTTTGACGCGCAAAACGCGCTGAAATTGATTGAAAAATTGGAGCCGATGCTTGAAATGGGCAACCCTGAGTGCCGGGAACTTATTGACAGCCTGCGCATGATACCTGGAAGCGAGGAATTGATTCAACAGATGGAGGATTTGGATTTTGATACGGCAGTTGAAACGCTTTTCGCTTTAAAACAAAAAATGAGTACGTTTTCGTAATCATAATATTGTTATCCAGGCCGTGGCGGTAGTCTTAAGTGTCCGCGCGTTAAGGCTATTCAGCTTTAATAACCGCCTGACTTAGCGGTAAATGATTCGACTTCGCTTATTTCTTTAATCTTTACGCCGCACCATGGGCATTGAAATGAGTAGATTCGGCCTTCTTTATAGCATATCATTTTACCGCAGCCGCATTGAACAAGCTCGTCATCTCCGCAATACGGGCAGCCCGGATAGCCGTCAATGGAACGGAACGAACCCTCTATCTTCGTCTCATCAAACCCCTCGCGCTTTGCTTTAGCTTCATCAATGGAAAACGCCCATGTCCTGACCCAACTGTTCTCGCGCTTTTCAACACGGATGCCGAACGTGCCGCTATTTACGCCGCACTTCGCCAATATCACACTCGCTGCCATCAGGTTCTCCGCCTTCCGTAACTTGTTCTTGTTTTTTGGTATCTATCGTCCGTAGTATATTCATATCAATCATGATTCCAATAGATATATCGTCGCCGCTGCCTTTTTCGGAAAGGCGGGGGAGATAGTCGATCAGTTCCGTTTTGGCGGCGTTCTCGTCTTTTTCGGAAAACGATTTGAGAATGACCCGGTAGAAATCAAACAGCTTTTCCGTTCCGGCAAAACAATCGTCAATTCCATCCGTCCCGATCAGCACGGCGGCGAGGGGAACATCGACAAAATCGTGATGGAAAACATCAATGGCGTCTTTATCACAGAGGGATGTCGTCACGTTCAAAACACATTTCTTATCGAGGGGAACCGGTTGCGCGAATGTCCCCTCGGCGTCCACCGTCACGATGCTGCCGTCGCCGATTTGCAGGGCGAGCGAGAAAGTATCGGTCAACAGAGCCGCAATCAGCGTAGAGCCGTAAGCCGTTTCGATTTGCGCCCCGGCGCGGTACTCATCTGCGTGTTTTTCGGGAATACCGTCAAGCTCGTCCTCTGTGAACGGATTGTCCTCGGCGTGTTCAGCGACAAAGGCATTCCACAGGCTGACGATGCTCTTTTTTAGTTGCAGAATAATACGCTCCCTGTCTTTTTCCCGCTTCACTTTTCGGAGCGCGTCAATAACAGCCGGGTCGGTCATGTAATCCCGTGCGGTTTCCACGGCAAAACGGCTGCCGACGTCCGAACGGAAGTACCGCTCACCGCCGTGACCGTCCGCAACGGCAATAAAGGTGTAAGATTTTTCCTTCACGCACAGCGAAACATCCTGGCAGGGCTGTTTATTTTTTATGTGGCTTGCGCCGATAACCGAATGAGCGAAAGCTACCTGTGTCACTGCTACCACTTTAAATCCTCATCATCTTCAAGAATGTCCGAGCCTTGTACTTGCTTAATAAATTCTTCCTGTTTGGACGCGGCCTCGTCAACGCCCGCCTTGCCGACGCTGCTGCTTTTTGAGCCGATCTGCGAAGCCGTGACCGACACGAAGCGTATCATTTTCCGCAGGGCTTCGGGGCTGTGGACGGTCAGCACTGCCTCCATACTGCCGGTAAACTCTTTCAATACGTTCTTGTTGGCGTCGTCGCCGATGGCGACCGCCGCTTTGATGGCTTTCTTGAACCAGTTATTGTTTTTCAATTCGGAGAGCGCGCCTTTGTAATCGTCGGTGGGTTCGCCGTCCGAGAGCAGGAAGATAGCCGGGGCAAAAGAACCGGCGACATCGCCCATAAAAGCCTCCCGCGACAGTTTGGCGTTCAGTTCCTTGCAGGCCGCGCCGAAGTCGGTGACATTATCCGCGTTGAGGTAGTTCCATGAATAATCGGCAACGTCCATCGGCGCGGGGGTAAGCCATTTCGCGCCCTCGGAAAACTCCAGCACGGCGATTTTGATTTGCGCGTCGGCGTTCTCGGCTGAAATCTGCCTGATTTCGGGGATTACGTCCTCGATAGCCGAGTTGAGCGTCCCAATTTTCGCGCCCTCCATACTGCCCGATGTGTCCACCACGAAAAAGAGTACCATTGTGCGCCGAGCCACCTCGACCGCTTCATCGTAAATATTCTTAGCCATTGTTGCAAACTCCTCTCAGTCGTTTGAGTGATTAGTGGTTAGTGAACAGTGAATAGTTTTTTCTAACCACTAACGACTGTACACTAATCACTAATATTCTTGGTCGCCGCAGGAGCGACATTTTGCGTTATCATCATTACGTCAGAATTACTAACCTCGTTTGTTTCCCCAAAAATCTCTTTGGTTTCTTCTATGGTACGCAGCATCAGAGGCTTGCTTCTCAGCTTTTGCCCGTGCGGCATATGTCTCTGCGGCTCTTTGACTACTCGATTTGTAGCTTGTGTTTGGTGAA
>Ga0099364_10011400_pt1 | contig 12152 bp, 9 predicted proteins | sample TergutTh196P3_FD_73070 | JGI IMG/M metagenome (GOLD analysis project Ga0099364, IMG submission 73070) | Microcerotermes parvus P3 segment gut microbial communities from Pointe-Noire, Republic of the Congo - Th196 P3 | ecosystem: Host-associated > Arthropoda: Insects > Digestive system > Gut ...
GACGCCCGCGAGCTTCAATTCCGTGAGGAGTTTGACGTCGTGCTTAACCTCGCCGACGGAGCGATCGGTCATCTCGAAAATGACGCGGAGAATATCGCCGTATTCGACAGGATCGCGCAAGCGTTAACTTTCGTTCTTACGCTGGTTCCTGTTTCCGCGCAGGGTGCGGGGTATACCGAAGTCGTCCCGCCTAAGTATGATTATGCGGGCAGTTTCTCTGAGGGCTTGGCGCAGGTACTCTCTGACGACTTATGGGTATTTATCGACAAGACCGACAAAGTGGTCGTACCACCACCTGAGTATGAAGATGCGAGCCCTTTCTCCGAGGGCTTGGCGGTGGTCTCCCTTGACGGCAAATATGGATTTATAGACAAGACCGGCAAAGAAGTTATACCATTAAAGTATGATAACGCGGGCAACTTCTCTGAGGGTTTAGCGGCGGTCGAACTTAACGGCAAATATGGATTTATAGATAAGACCGGCAAAGAAGTCGTTCCGCCTATGTATGATGATGTGGGCAATTTCTCCGAGGGCATGGCGTTGGTCGTACTTAACGGCAAAGGGGGTTATATCTCCATAGACAGCGGCACCCCCGCCCCTCAACCTCAACCCCCAACCTCAACCGTCACCGCGACGCCCAACGCCGCCACCGTCTATGTTGACGGCGAATCGGTCGCGTTCGACGCCTACACGATAAACCAAGAGAACTATTTCAAGCTCCGCGACGTTATGTACATTTTCATGGGCACCCGCTCACAGTTCAATGCAGTGTTCGACACAAGCGTCACGCCAACCGTGATAAAGCTGACCAGCGGCGCAACATACACCCCCGACGGCTCTGAAATGCAGGCCAAAGGCACAGGCAGCAAGACGCCGAACCTGAACCCATACACAATCACGCTCGACGGCAAAGAGATAAACATAACGGCCTATGAAATCGACGGTAACAACTATTTCAAAATGCGCGATTTAGCCATTGCGCTTAACTTCTACGTCGGCTACGACGGCGCGATTACCATTGATACCACAAGAGATTATGCAGGATAGTTAACACAGCAGACACTGAGCGTTAAGGCAATCAGCCTTGACGCTTTTTTATGCCCTCTAATACCACAGGGTGACAACGGAATCAAGCGACTTTCGCGGCATAAAACAGTGTTCGCACTGATTTATTCCACGGTTCGCTTGACACCGTTGTCACGCTGTTAGGTGCGTTGTAATTAAGGCGTGAACGCTCCACGCGCTGGCGCGTCCACCCAAAAAAAACAGGAGGGCTATCTCATGAAAAACTACACCTACTTCATCCCCACACCGAAAACCTTAGAGGAACTCAAAAGCGCATACCGCAAGCTGGCATTTGAACATCACCCCGACCGCGGCGGCAACCATGAGGCCATGAAAACAGTTAACGCCGAGTATGACATACTCTTCCCGAAACTCAAAGACACTCATAAGACCAAAGACGGCCAAACATACACGGCGCGTCAATCCACCGCCGAAACCGCCGAGCAATTCAAAAAGCTGATAACGGAGTTGATGAAAATGGACGGAATCATTATCGAGGTCATCGGGTGTTTTGTTTGGGTGACGGGCGACACCAAGTCCAACAAGGACAGGTTAAAGGCTCTGCACTTCCAATGGCACAGCAAAAAATACGCTTGGTATTTGAAGCCGGAAGACTACCGCCGAAAGAGCCGCAGGGAATACGGGCTTGACGAAATCCGCGACATGTACGGCACAAGCGGAGCGGTGAACAGCAGGGGGGACAACGAAGCTAGAGGAAGCCACGGCATAAAAGTAAATCCCGCCCATGTGAAAGCACACGGGCGGGGTTGACATTGGGATTATAACCCAAACGGTATCAGTGACGGACTGTTGTTTTTGTTCTAACGCCTTTCTAAAACTTTAGCTGTAAATTCTCATTTTGCGGTGTCGGTTCGGGGACAACGGCTTTGAATTGCCAACGGCGCAAACCATTGAAATCATAGGGTTTTTCGAGGACGGGACGAGGGCAAATAGCACTATATAATCTCGCTTAATTTTGCCTTAAACCCCCTCATAACCCAAAGGTCGGGGGTTCAAATCCCCCTCCCGCAACCACCGGAATCCCTTGAGCCGTAATGGTTTGGGGGATTTTTACTGCCAACAGGCAGCTTGCGTTCCCTACGAAAACGACGGCCGATGTCGTGAAATGTCCTGCCCACCAAATGTTTCACGTGAAACAATTCCGCCCATCCCGCACCCACCCACACACGCAAACGTACCACACCATAAAAATCACGGGCGGCAGGTTGCTGCCCCTACGTTATATACGTCCGCGTCGCAACGGCGTGCCGGGGGCGTCACGCCCTACGACATACATTGTGCCGGCACATTTTTGCGGGCGCAGTATTCGTCCCACACTGCGGCCCATGGGAGGGTTTTGCTCTCCTCCGTCAGCGTCAGGCATGCTGTGAAGTCGAAGGCGTACTCCGCGTCTTTCATCTGGTTATACGGCTCCAGCAGGGCAATCAACAGGGCTTTGCGCATATTGCGCATCCCCACCGTCCACGCGGTCACGCGGTCAATCGAGCCGTCGAAGTAGTCCAGCCCGATATGTACGCGGTCAAGCAGGTTATGGCGTATAATCTCTTTGGCGATGGCGATCAGCTCGTCGTCCAGCAGGATGACATGGTCGCTGTCCCATCGCACCGGGCGGGAGACGTGCAGCAGCAAACGCCGTACGAACAGCGACGCGGCGCTGATTTTCGCGCTGACGACCTCTGTGGGGTGGAAATGCCCCGCGTCAAGACAGAGGGCGAGGTTGTTCTTGATAGCATAGCCCATGTAGAACTCATGGCTGCCGACGGTATAGCTCTCCACGCCGATGCCGAACAGCTTGCTCTCAACGGCGTCTATGACGTTCAGCTCCCCGGCGAAAATCTCGTCCAGCGATTCAACCAGACGTTTGCGCGGGGTCAGCGTGTCGGCGGGGACATCCTTGAACCCATCGGCGATCCACAGGTTGCAGACTGACGGGCTGCCCAGCTCTTTGGTGAAGGCTGCCGCGATTTTACGGCTACGCTTGCAGTGTTCAACCCAGAAGTCGCGCACGGCTTTGTCGGGATGGGACAGCGTAAGCCCGTCGGCGGACTTGGGGTGGCTGAACAGTGTGGGGTTGAAGTCCAGCGCGAGCTTGCGCGCTTTAGCCCAGTCAACCCACGCGGCAAAATGCCCGGGTTCGATTTCGTTACGCTCCACACCCTTCACGTCGCCGTACATGGCGTGGAGGTTGATTCGCGTCGTGCCGGGAATCAGCGTCAATGCGCGGTCGATCATCGCCCGCAGCTCGTCAGCGTTTGCCGCCGCGCCGGGGTGGCTGCCGGTGGACTGAATTCCGCCGGACAGCGCGCCGCCGCGCTGCTCAAAGCCGCGCACGTCGTCGCCCTGCCAGCAGTGCATGGAAACGGGAATGGTATCCAGCGTCTTGATAGCCGCCTCGGTATCTATGCCGAGCGCGGCGTACCGCTCCTTCGCTAAGGTGTAAGCGTTCATGACAGCACCGACTTTCTATATGATTCGCCTTCCCAATTCTTAATGTAGTTCATCGCCTGATTGCCCATGGATTGCGCCTGCTCACCGTTATTCAAAAGCGTGTGGTGAATGAACATCACCGCCGCCTGTATCTCCTTTTGCACATCGGTCATTGTGAGGTAGACCTGCTGGTCGGGATACAGGGTTGCGTTCAGCTCCCGCGAGATAACTTCAAAGGACTCCCGCGTCACGCCGTACGCCCTGCTGATACGCTCATTTATGTCGCCGTGAAGCGTCAGGCACTCCTCGGCCGTGTCCGCCGTCACAACCAAGCCGTGGTTTTGCAGGAACACGGCTTTCGTGTCCGGCTTCAGCCTCTCCTTCATCGCCGCGCACAGCTCCGCGCCCGGGTTGATATACGGCACGGTGATGAACGGGATGTCGTCCATCAACGCCGGCAATCTGTCCAGACCGCTTTTGGAACACAACGCCAGGTTGGCATATACGGGATGCGTGTGCAGTACAAATGTCCCCAGCAGGGCGTGGAACCCGATCTCTACCGAGGGGCGCAGGGGTTTATATCCCTGCTCTTCGGTGACGTCCTTGAGCGTGGCAACCTCCACGACGGCAAAGCCGTCTGTTTCGGTGACTTGGCGCAAGCGGTATCCCGACGCCTTGATTGCCATCAGGCCGTTGCCGAGCTTGACCGACGTGTTGCCGCCGCCTCCCTGCACATAATCGGCGCGAGAACCGGCGGTTTGAGATAAATACGCGAGTTTTTGCAACATATTTTTTGTTTTAACAAGCTGGTCTTCGGTACGCGGCAGATTATTATTCATGGCAGATACTCCTTTATATCAAAGCTGTTCCTTATGATTTTATGCGCTGTTTGTATATCGGGCAGCTCGCCGCTCCGCAGCATTTGCGACACGATGTTGCCCAGTGCCGTACCCTCGACGGGTCCCGCGTAAACCGGAAGACCGGAGGTTTTCGCGGTGAGTTCGTTGAGGAAGCTGTCCTGAGAACCGCCGCCGATGATATTAATGCTTGTATACCTCCTGCCGGTTAGGGTTTCCAGTTCGCGGATACTTCCGGCATATTCACGCGCCAAGCTGCGGTAGATACACCGCAGAATATCCCCTGTATTGTCGGGCGGAGCCTGTCCGGCTTCAATACACTTTTGCGTGACGGCGCGGGACATGCTTTCCGGCGCGAAAAAGACGCTGCTGTTTACATCCACAAGCCCGTCATACACGGATTCACGCGCCTGCTGTTCCAGTATAGCATATGAGGGGTTATCTGGCAATTCGCTCTGTACCGACTGTATCATCCACAGCCCCATGATGTTTTTGAGGAAACGGAACGTTCCGCCGTATCCCCCTTCATTGGTAAAGCCGGCTTTGCGCGCTTCTTCGGTGAGGATGGTTGTATCGGATAAAACACCGAGCAGGCTCCATGTCCCGCTGGAGATATAAACGGAATGTTTGTCCTTTGCCGGAACCGCCAGAAACGCGCTGGCGGTGTCATGCGACGGCGTAAGGCCATGCGCGATCGGCTGAAATATGCGGCGCGGGAAGCCCAGACGGTCAATAATCGGCCAGGCCCAATCCCGTGTTTCCGCGCTCACAAGCCCTGTTGTTGACGCGATCGTGTATTCCGACCTCTTTTCGCCATATAAGCGGTAATGCAGGTAATCCGGCATGAGAAGCATACAGTCCGCATTTTCAAGCAAGGCGGAGTCATTGATTTTCAACGCCATGAGCTGATATACGGTGTTGAACAGCTGCTTCTGGATGCCGGTGATTGTATAATGCTCCTCATAGGGAACCAGACGCTCGACCTCGGCGTCCATGCCGTTGGTACGGCTGTCCCTGTAAGCCACGGTGTCGCCGAGTATGCCGCCGTCTTTGTCCAGCAGGACAAAGTCCACGCCCCAAGTGTCGATACCGGCGCCGCGGCAGCCGCATTTTTCCAAGCCGGTCTTGACCTCGGCAAGCAAGCCCTCAACATCCCAGCACAGCGTTCCGCCGCGTTCCGCCGCGCCGTTTGGAAAACGGTGAACCTCCTCAAGGGAAATCCTCCCGCTATCAAGCGTTCCTATAATATTACGCCCGCTGGAGGCGCCGATGTCTATAGCCATATATTTCATTATAACTCACCGCCCCTCACGTTCAATCAGCATCCATGTCGTGTCATAAAGGTTTTGAAACAACGGGTCGCGCAGCGCCTCGCATACGAACGGCTGCCCCGGCGAGTTGATGTCCTCGCCGGATATTTGCAGCATGTCATAACGATTGCACAGCGCGCGCAGACGTAAAAGCTGTTCCCGCGTATTGCGGGAGGGCATATAGGTTATGGCGCGTATGCCAAGCTCATATAAAATATGTATCAGCTCGTCGAGATATGAGTCCTCAAACGCCTGAGCTTTTTTGTCGCCCGTGACGGAGTTTACCACATCACCCAGATACGGATACGCCGCGATCAGGCCGTTTTGGGCCGTGAAATCCAGCACCGCGTCTATATCCGGGCACTCGTCGCGTCCGGCGGGGATATAGCCGGCAAACTCGCTTTTGAGCCGCGCCAGCTCGGCGTAGTCTTCTTTCGCCTTAGCGAACAGGATATGCCGCTCCGTCACCGTGCCGCCCTGATGGTACATAGACAGCGGCAGCACGTCGTTTTCATAATCCAGTTCCAGCCGTTTGCACATCGCGCGGTTGCGCTCCCCCCGGGCTTTGCGCACAGGCTTTAGAAATTCCGTCACCGCGTCAAACTTGTCGCTTGGCACGGCATGGACCGTGAGATAGGACAGCTCGGCCTGATCAGGGTGGTTGGTGCGGCGGTTGCCGATGGCGGTGTGGGCGTGGTAGACCCGCAGCTCAAAGCCCACGGTCACGGGGAGATCCATGCGGCGGCCCTCCGCGATAAACTCAGGCGCGCCCGCTACGGTGTCATGGTCCACGATCCCCGCAGCCGCCAGACCGGCGGCCTTCGCCTCCCGTACCGCCTGAGCAGGGGTATACGGCGAAAAGGAATAGGTTGTGTGTATATGGTTGTTGACATCGCGGCTCACCTGAGCATCACCTGCCCTCCGGTTACGGGGATCGCCTGCCCTGTTTCATACCGCTGCTCGACGCAATATAAAATAGCTTTTGCCACATCTTCAGGAATACACCCGCGCTTCATAGGCACTTTGTCCACATAAAAACGCCGTACATCCTCCGCCGTCATAGCGCCCGGCACCTTGCCCGCTTTAAGATACTGCGCGAAAAGGCCGCGTTCGGGATCGCTCCACAGAGGCCCCTCGAAATAATTTCCGGGACATACGGCATTTACCTTTATGCCGTATTCGATAAGCTCCAGCGCGAACGACTGCACAAGCCCGACACCCCCGAACTTGCCTCCGGCATACGCGAAGTTATTTTTTGAGCCCTCCAGCCCCGACTTGCTGTTTATCTGGATTATATCGAACATCCTGTCGGGATACCGTTCACGCTGTATTTTCATAACCCGTGACGCCGCCCTGGCGCAGAGAAAGAAAGCGGTATAGTTGACCTTGGTGACTAGCTCAAAGTCGCTGATTCCCATTTCATCAAGACTTCCGGCTTTTAATACCCCTGCGTTGGAAATGAAAATATCCAGCCTGCCGTGACGTTCCATAACCGTGTCGCAAAGATTTTCCACATCGTGTTCTTTGGTTACATCGGTTATTATGCCGCCTTTCAGGTCCGCCACGACGACGACCGCGCCCTCGTCGGACAGGCACCGCGCGATACCCGCGCCAAAGCCCTGCGCCCCGCCGGTTATAACCGCCACTTTATCCTTCAGCCGCATAATAATCCTCCCCTATCTATCTTCAAACCAGTTGGGATCGGCGTATTTCCCGTTCCGCAATTTATCAATCGCCGCTATATCCTCTTCCGTAAAGGAGTATCTCTCGTGGTCTTTGCTTAATATATCGCTCAGGCGCGAGATAAATTCCAGCACATCCATACCGTTCAGCCGGCGCGAAAGGTTCTCCACACGCGACGACACGGATTTAATGCCTTTTCCGCGGTATTTTTCCTCGCTGTATCGCAGAAGCCGCTCCATTTCGGAGAGATCGGCGGAGAACAGAAGCGTGCCGTGATATATAGCCCGGTTCTTAACGCAGGCGTGGGCGCAGCCGGAAACTTTTTTTCCGTCCACAAGAATATCGTTGCGGCCGGACAGCTCCGCCTGAACGCCCATCCGGCCGAGGGCCGACGTTAACAAACGGGCGAACGGCGCGAAGTCCATTTCGTGTTTGCCCTCAAAGCTGAATATATATGTGAAATTGACATTGCCCAAGTCGTGGAAGACGGCGCCGCCGCCCGTAAGCCGTCGTACAACGGGAATCCCCAGCTCAGCGGCCAGTTCCGTATCGACCTCGGCCTCCAAGTCCTGACTTTTCCCTATGATCACCGAGCGGCTGTTGCGCCACAGCATGGCGATATTCTCACTCCGCGCGGTGAGCAAATATTCTTCCGCCGCCAGATTCCATGGCGGGTCCGTCCGTTCGCTGCCGATCCAGAGGTTCACAGCAGTTCACCTGTTTCGAGCAAGCGCCGCTCGCGCTCCGGCGTCCACAGTCCGTCAATCCTCGTAAGCGGCATGGACAGATGTGTGTAGATCAATTTTTTACCGCCGGGTATGCTTGGCAGGTTGAGCGTCGTGTCGATGACGGCGTCAAGCCCGCCTATATGCGTCACCATAGGTGACGGGTCGATTGTTTTTGCAGCCATCAGCGCAAGCGACTCTTTCAAGTCGTCGGTATTGCCGCCGCTGTTGGCCGCGAGATGATGTGCGTTATAATGCACATCATAGAAGTTGAGCTTCGCCGAAAATTTCGGGTCGGTCGGCCCCGCGAAGAAATTGAGGCAGCCGTTGTAGCCCAGAATTGCGCCGCCCTGCTCCACCGCCGCCGCAACGGGCGCGTAGATAAAAACATCGTCATAGCCCGTCCCGCCGGATAATTTCATCAGCTCCGCCGTGTCAGGCGTGTTGATATAAATTAATTCCACGCCGTTTGCCTTCGCGTACTCCGAGGTGTACAGCGCCGCGGCGCGCTCAAGCCGCGCTTGGTCAATATCTGTCACAACCAGCAGCGACGGGCGGCGGCCGCAATGCAGCGCGTAGTCTATGGCGCCCAGTCCCATGGGGCCGCCGCCGGCCAGCAGCGCCATCTTGCCGTTCGGTTTTATGCCCATTTCATGGACATAACTGCCCGCTTGGTGATGATACATGCAGTTAAATCCGCCCACGATACAGCTCATCGGCTCCGCCAGCGAGCCGTGGTAAAAGGCGTCGCCGTTATACGGCAGCAGACAGCCGCGTTCTATTACAATGTTCGGGATGATGATATACGTCGCCGCCCCGCCGATATGGGGAAAGCTGTAACCCGGCGCGGCGTAGACATTCGCGGGGTCGTTTATGGCGGGCTGGACGGCGAATTTGTCGCCGGAGTTGAATTGCTCCTGCCATTTTGCACCGATTCCGACAAGCTCGCCGCAAAACTCGTGTCCGATGATAACAGGATTTTGCGCCACGCCGTCAGGCACGCGCTTATGCGCCGCGCCCTGCTTCGCCGCTTTGTACGACGACATGCAGACGCTGTCGCTTACGACTTTGGCCAGTATTTCGTCGTCCCTGACCGGCGGCAGCTCAAAGGTTTCAAGCCGCAGGTCGTCTTTTCCATATAAACGTACGGCGGTTGTGATCATATTCCTAATTTCTCCCGTCTGATTTTTTCGATGTTCGTGAAGTTCATCTTTGCCGTATGCCCCGGCAGCGGCAGTATTTTCTCGTGTATCGCGTCTAAAATCCAGCCGGCCTGAGGATAATACCACTCCTCCAGCTCAGGGCACGGGCATATGACATTCGGCGCGGCCACCACCACCGGCGGCGCGTCGAGGTAATCGAAGCACATCTCTGTGATATTCCGTGCCATGTCGCCCACATGCGCCCCGCGCTCGCAGGCGTCGGAAACAAGGACGATACGGCCTGTTTTCCGCACCGACTCAATCACGGGCATATAGTTGAACGGCACAAGGCTGCGCGCGTCGATTATCTCGGCGCTCATGCCGTATTTTTCCTGAAGCAGCTCCGCCGCCTCAATCGCGGGATATAGCGACGCCCCGACGGTCAGAACGGTTACATCGGTTCCGGCGCGTTTGATGTCCGGCTCTCCTATGGGTATTTCATATGTTTCCTCCGGTACGCCGCCCGCATGGAACAGCTCGCCGGTGTCATACAGCTTTTGCGCCTCGAAAAACACTACCGGATCGCTCCCGTTCAGCGCCGCGGTCATAAGCCCCTTAGCGTCATACGGCGTTGCGGGGTAGACTACTTTCAGGCCCGGGATGTGCGCGACAAGGCTGGTCCAGTCCTGCGCGTGCTGCGCGCCGTATTTCGAGCCGACCGAAACGCGCAGAACCACCGGCATGGTCAGCGCTCCGGCGCTCATCGCCTGCCACTTGGAAAGCTGGTTGAACACCTCGTCGCCCGCCCTGCCCAAGAAATCGCAGTACATCAGCTCCGGTATCGCCCGCCCGCCGCACAGGCCGTATCCGATGGCGGCGGCGACGATGGTACCCTCGCTGATCGGAGTGTTAAAAAAGCGGTGGTACGGAATACTCTCGGTTACGCCCCCGTACACGCCGAAAGCGCCGCCCCAGTCGCGGTTATCCTCGCCGAAGGCAATCAGTGTCGGGTTTTCGTAAAACTTGTCGATGACGGCCTCGAACAGCGCGTCGCGGATGTTATACTGTTTGAGTTTGGAAACCCCATGCGCGGAGCGCGATTTCGCCTTGAGCTTTTGCAGGCGGGAGTTTTGGTCCTTAGGAATAAGAACGTCGGGTACGGATGCGCAATCGGTAGATGCCGTACCTGTGCCGCCGGAAAACATATACTGCCTTATTCCATCGGGTTCCTTGAGCAGGTCGATACGCGGCGATATACTTTCGTCGATCGCAAGCCGCATAATCTTTGTAATCCGTTCGCGGATGTCGTTTTCTATAGCGTCACAGTCTGTATTCATAGCGAGGTTTTCTTTGAAAACCCGTATGGAGTCGATCTCCTGCCATGCCTCGATCTCCTCTTTTTCACGGTAAGTGGACGCGTCCGTGGCGCTGTGCCCGACATAGCGGTAGGTCACGGTATCGAGCAGGACGGGGCCTTCGCGGTTTTCGATGATCTTGCGCTTGCGCTCAAAGGCGTCAATGACGGCAAAGACGTTATAGCCGTCTACGCGCTCGGCGTGGAGCTGCGTGGGAGAGATACCCGCGCCGATACGGGCAAGTATGTCGAACGCCATCGTTTCGCCGGAGGTCTGACCGCCCATGCCGTAATGGTTGTTGAGGAAGTTGAATACGACGGGCAGGCCGCCGCGGTGTTCCTCGTCCCACAGCTTGGTAAACTGCCCCTGCGCGGCGAAGTTCAAGGCTTCCCACACCGGGCCGCAGCCCAGCGAGCCGTCGCCGATATTACAGACGACCATGCCGGGCTTGTTGTTCACGCGCTTGAACAAGCCGGCGCCCGCCGCGATACCCGCGCTGCCGCCGACTATAGCGTTGTTGGGGTATATGCCGAACGGCGTGAAGAACACGTGCATAGAGTTGCCCAGCCCGCGCGTAAAGCCGTTGTCACGCCCGAACAGCTCCGCCATGAAGCCATAGAGCAGGAAGTCGTTTGCGAGGTCTTTGACATCGCCTGTTGTGTTGTGTTTTTCGACGACCGACAGCGCCGCGCCGCCGATGAAGTTTTTCATGATATTGTACAGGGTATCGTTATCCAGCTGTTTGATTGCGGCGTATCCCTTGGCCAGCACTTCGCCGTGGCTGCGGTGCGAGCCGAAGATAATATCGTCGCCGTCCAGCGTATACGCCATCCCGACCGCGGCCGCTTCCTGTCCGGTGTACAGATGCGCGGGGCCGGTGTAAACGTATTCCACACCGTTATACTGCTTCGTCGTGCGGACGGAATACAGCATCCCCTCGAACTCGCGGATGACCCGCATATCGTGGTAGATACCCAGCAGATCGGTTTTGGAGAACCCTTTAACGGATTCGGCAAAGGGCTTTTGGTATTGGTTCAGGGTTATACTGTCAAACGACAGCTCCCCCTTAGCGCGGACGGCGGCGGGGTCGATGAATTGGCTCTTAGGCATGGAACACGGCCTCCTTTATAATTTCCGCTACCGTCGGGTGCGGGAATACTATTTTCTTGATTTGCTCAGCGCTCATTTCACGGTACAGGACAGCGGACAGCGCGGAGATGATCTCGCTCGCCGGGTTGCCCAGCAGATGCGCGCCGATCAGGCGCTCCCTGTTCCAAACCAGCTTGCACAGCCCCTCGCCGCGCTCGTTCTCCGCCATGAACCGCCCGCTGTACATCATCGGCAGCTTTGTTTCATGCGCGTCGTAACCTTTGGCTTTGGCGGTTTCCAGCGTTTCGCCGATAGCCGCCGCCTCGGGGTTTGTGTATATAACCGACGGGATAGCGTTGTATTCCATGCGGTCTTTGCGCCCCAGTATGTTGTTAACGGCGACCTCCGCTTCACGGTACGCCGTGTGCGCCAGCATTGACTTGCCGTTGACGTCGCCGGCGGCGTATACGTTGGGGAC
>Ga0099364_10011401_pt1 | contig 12152 bp, 13 predicted proteins | sample TergutTh196P3_FD_73070 | JGI IMG/M metagenome (GOLD analysis project Ga0099364, IMG submission 73070) | Microcerotermes parvus P3 segment gut microbial communities from Pointe-Noire, Republic of the Congo - Th196 P3 | ecosystem: Host-associated > Arthropoda: Insects > Digestive system > Gut ...
CGATACCGCGCTCCCGGCTTTCGCGCCCAGCGATTCGATTCTAGCGTTGATGGATTCCCTTGTGAAGTGTTCGAGTTTTCCGGTAACGACGACCGAACGCCCCGTGAACTGATTGCCGGCAGCCGTCGTTTCCGTGTTAGCGCCTTTCCCATTGATAGTAGTCATTTTCTGTAGCTCCTTCCATAATTTCATATTTTCATTTTTGCTGAACCAATCGTGGATGTTGCCATGCAGGACCTCGCCAAAGCCGCCAAGCATGGTGAAGTCATGTCCGTTGCATACGGCTGTTTCAAAAGCGTCAAGGCTTCCATCAAAGTGACGGCGCAGTTCCCGGCTTGCCGTGCGCCCCACCATAGGTATATCCATAGCGATGACAAACCGCTCGAAGGTCGTGTTGCGGCTCCGCTGTATTGCGCCCCAAAGCCTCTGCCATGACTTTTCTCCAAAACCGTCCATAGCAACTATTTCAGACGTATGTTCATCCAGTCGGTATATGTCAGTGAACTCCCGTAGCCAACCTTTGCCGATGAGCCTTTCCAGCGTCGCTTCCGACAAGCCCTCTATGTCCATAGCTTTCTTGCCGACGAAATGGGCGAACTGCCTGAGACGTTGTATGGTGCATGTCGTATTGTCACAGTGAAGCGTTTCCGCAATACCGTTGATGTCTACCCGCACAGGATGGCCGCAGCAGGGGCATGACACCGGCAACAACGATTTTGCGTCATAGCGCCCACGGTCAAGGTTGTCCTCGACATGGGGGATGATCATGTTGCGCTTGCTGACAAGGATCCGGCAGCCTGGCATCAGTTCCAGTTCTTTAATGAACGTCAGGTTATGAAGGCTGGCACGGGACACCTCGCAGCCGTCTATCTCAACGGTATCGAAAACCGCAACGGGCGACAGTTCCCCGGAACGTGACGGCTGCCACTCCACATTTCGGAGGATGGTTTCATAAAGGTCATCCTCAAACTTGTAGGCTATGCCGTCCTTATAATGATGCCCTGTCCGTCCGCATGTCAGCGAAAACGGGATGTCGTCATACGTCACCACTATGCCGTCAATCGGTATCCCATCCGCCTCTGCCATAGACCGGAGATTTGAAATGATATTGCCGGTGATCTGCTCCTGTGCGTCTATATCTTGCAGGACAAACTTGCATGGCGAGAATCCAAGCTGTTCCAATGCCCTCAGCTTACGGGACTTCCTGATTGAGATTTCTTCATCCTCATCTAAACCCTTGATGACGCTAAACGGCGAGAAAACGACGCCTCGCCCCGCACAGGCGCCGGCGTCATAACAGCGGATGGAGCCTGCGGCCATATTGCGGGCGTTCTTGTACGAATTGCCGGAACTGTCACGCAGCGAGCTTTGAAGCTGCTCGAATGTTTGTTTCCTTATATACGCTTCCCCGGCTACGACAAGCCGACGATGATACGGTATCCGCATGGGTATGCCCTCGATTGCACGGGCATTGTGAGTGACGACCTCGCCCTCATCGCCATTGCCGCGAGTGGAAGCACGGATAAGCGCACCGCCTTCATATTCGAGCTTCACGGTCAAGCCGTCAAGCTTTTGCATTAGCAAGACCTGATTAGAACCGATAAAACTCGATATATCGCTCATCTGTTTTGTCTTTTCCAATGACAGCAGCGGCGTTGCATGGACGGTCTTTTCCAAACCGTCAACCACTGCGTAGCCGACTGTCTGAGTGGGTGAGTTGCTCATGGAGCAGCCTGTTTCCAGTTCCAGACGTTTCAACTCGTCATAGTGGCGGTCATATACGGCGTCTGTGACCGTGGGTGCGTTCAGGTTATAGTATTCGTATCTCCATAGATTGAGCCGGTCAGTCAGTTCCCTGACACGTTCGATGGGATTTTTGCTCATGATGCTTTTTCTCCTACTCCTTGATTATTTCGTACCCGCATGTGATCGGCATGTCCGGCTCGCCTTCAAAATCGTTGTTTGACGCGCTATGCAAGCAGGGTTCTCCATTGCCAAGATTTACATTTTTCCATAGCTGCCCGGACTCATCGCGGTATACCGGCCTATCCCAACTGTCTATGCCGGCGAAACATAATTTTCTCATATGGACCTCCATAATAGGTTTTTTTGATTACGTGCAGTTCTGGGTACCTGTACTGCATGCTGTCCGCATCCTTACCCGGCTGCCTGCATCTCCGGCCCGACCTCTGCCGCTTTCAGAATTTCCGTAAATTTCTGGCCGAACGCCCGTGCATTGGCTGTTTCTTCCGGGCTGAGAGCGTCGATGGCCTCAAAGCTGTACATGGCGTATGGCTGCCCTGTTTTATTTACTGCTTTGTCCAAGGTGATCTTCGTTACGACTCCAGAGAGCGGTATCATCTTCCCGACAAGCCTGGTCATGTACCGAAGGAATATCGTCTTGCTGCTGACCGGAACCCTGACAATGACCGGCATGATATTATCTTGCCGTAGCAAGAGCAACTGCACCGATTCTTTGCAGGCTTTGCCGGAAGAGTCACCGTTGCCCTTGGAGCCGAACTCGTTGAACTCGCAGCGGTTGCAGGGGTTCCCGTCATGCGAAATCACGCTGTCTTTGCTCCAGCATACAGGAGGGGTGCCTTCAACCGGGTCCGGGGTGTCCCAATATGCGCGTGGGGTCGTGTAGTCCAGTATGATACCAGTCAACTCTTTTTCAATTTCATCCCCGGACAAGCCGGGGACCGTGAAAGCCGTGGCGCCGCCGGACGGGGACTTTATAACGTCAAACAACGCAAAAGAGAGCTGCTGTGATTTCAGGTTCTCGTTGATGATGTCGAGTGCATTGTTCGTCAGGGCTATATACTCTGAATTGATTGGCGCCAGTTCGGTATTTGCTGTAGGCATGCTTATTATTTTTCCTTTCTTCGGCTCTTGTTTCTGAGCCTGCAGTTTCCCGCCCATGCGGTCCTTTAATATCGCGTTGTCCATGCTTAACCTCCGTTCAACTTGCCGCTTTTATTGAAAAGCGGCGGTGTGATGATTTGGCAGCATACTTCCTGTATAGTGTTGGGTGTTCCGCTTTCAACGTCGTGCTGTCAAGGCGTTCCTGCATAACTGTTTTCCATGTAATAATATGATTTGGTGTAGTGGCTGCTTCATTTTCCCCGATCATCTGTTTTAACAGGTTCTCGGCTTCCCTCTTCTGCTCGGCGATCCGTTCAAGCTGCTCGCTGGCATCGTCGTACTGTTTGATCAGGGCCTCGGCATCCGGTGGCAGCTCAATTTTCGATTTGGGCACGCTGTCTGGGAACCGCTTATTAAGGAACTTTGCCGATGCGTCCGAGCCGTCAATAGGCGGGGGCGCCATTTCCTGTACATGGTCCCAGAAACGTGTCTCCAGACTAATCAGTATTTCCAAAAGCTCCTCGTCGCGTTCAATGAATTTCCACTTGAACGTGTTGCCGCCGACAAGCACTGCTATGTATGCCCCCATGTATCCAGTGACGGCCATGTAGTGCTGTACCTGTAATATGTATTCATCCGGGATGGAGTCCATCCACTCCACGCCCCTGTACGCGCTGGAGGTCTTGGCCTCAAAGATGCATTCCCCATGTATAGGGTGCTGGCAGATCCCGTCAAGGTTGGCGAGCATAAAAGGGTAGCTCTCGCTTTGCAATAGCTGTTTTACAAGAGTCACTTCGATTCCCGTCCGTTTGGTAAACTCTGCCCGTACCAACGATTCCAGTTGAGTGCCCCAGTAGGCCGCTTCGCCTGCCTCGTCGCCATTGAGCTGGCCCGTTTTCTCCATCCACAGTTCAACCGGCGATTTCCAGCGGTTGAACCCGCATACGACTGATGCGTCTGAGCCGCCGATGCCTTTTTTTCGCCAGTCAAGCCACTCGCCATAGGGCATGTTCTCGGTGGATGCTAAGATAGTTGCCGGCATATTGATCCTCGCTTTCTTTAATAAAATACGAGGGCACGCAACAAACAGCTACGCGCCCAAAACTCCCCCGGTCGCCGCCGGGCCTTCATGTGACAATTCCAAGCCACCTGCCAAGCTTTGCCAGAGGGCTGACAACCAGCAAGTGCAACCCTCCGGCGATGGCGCCGATCAGCCCTCCTGCAATCATTCCGGGCGCGCCAATAGCGCAACCCCCGATATATGCTCCACGCTCCGCCCCATCCAGAACATTTTCCAGAAGCGAACCCCAAAAACTCTTTTGAATTGCCCCGGAATAATCCTCTTCGCCGTCGTCAGAGGCCCAATTCTCCTTGTCGCTGTTCAGGTTGTCCACCAGCGCCAGCCTTTTTTCGGAAGGGATTGCCATAAGGATATAGTACAGAAGCTTTGACAGGTTATAGGGTTTTTGCTTTTGCTCGCCGTCCGTATACCCGGCGCAGTAACAGGCAGGCTTTACGGTGATCCCTGTGGCTTCCCTCACCCTCCGCTTGACCGATGCGGCTTTCCTGTTCAGATAATCGTTAAGCGCCGGCTCCGGGGCGTTCGTTTCGTGGTTCCAGTTCCGGCCTTTCATTGCCATGTCGCTCTGATTTATCCCAATCAGGATTCTATGGGAATTGTCTTTGCCAAGGCAGGGGATGAGCGTGTTGTTGATTACATCGTATGAAACTGCCAGGTCCCTGCTCCCTGCATCCAAAACGACCAGGACCAAGTCAATCAGCATATTTCCATCATTGTCAACTTCAGATAATTTCCTAACAATCTGCTTGATATGCTCGTGGTCATGGGCTACGGTGTCGCCAAGCCCGGGGCTGTCCCAAATGGTGAGGTTTCCTAGGTCGAATTTTGCGATTTCTTTTGTTTCCGGGTCTACGCCGGTGCCGACTTTTGCAACGCTCATATCGAAAAGGGCATTGATCGTAGATGATTTTCCGCTTCCGCTTGCGCCAACCAGCATTAGGTTGATTCTCCGGCTGCTGGCTTTCAGGAGCGCTGAAAGCCTCCTGTTCTTCTCCGCTTCCGGCAGATCGGATTGTATTATTTCTTCATGCAGGGACTCATAAATGTTCCGCTTAGCATCGCCGCTGTTATCGGTGTTCAATAGCTTCTCCTCCGTATTTATAGGTTTAGTCACGCTGCTGCTTGTACGAGTTCATAGGCTTTGTCTATCAGCGGGTTTCCCTCGATAGTCTTCCCAAAGAGGTTTTCCCGATAATTGGCAGTCTCCCGCAGGGGTTTTGAATGCGTGGCGAAATCCGACACGGCACAGACGAATCGGTATGCGCTTTTAGGAACATAGCGAAGATCGGGGGCGTCAAAATAGCGTATTTTCAAATCCTCCCGGATACGGCTGATATTGTTTTTGTGCTTCTCGGTCGGCGTATCATCCATCGGCAGAAGCATTTCGATATATTCCATGACCTTCGCATCAGATAATCTGGTTCGGTTCAGGCTGTGGAGCTCAGCGCCGAGTTTGCCCATATAGCTTTGAGCAAGCGACAGGGTGCAGTGCGCTTCATCCATCTTGCTGGCTAGATCCCCGACATGGATAGTTGACCATACCCGTTTCGATGAGCTTAGCGCGAGGTTCAGCGTGTTCTGGCAAACCACCCGAACCGGGGTCATGGCGACTTTGATTGCACCGCTGCCGTCATGGGTGTTGCTGAACACCAAAAAAGGCTCAATTTCTTCTCCTTCGAGGAAATACTTGTCGGGCAGCTTAGCCAATAGCCAAATCTTTTTGCCGTCGTTTAAGCTTCCGGCTGTTTCGTAGCGCACCCCCTCGCCCAGCAGGGCATCGGTGAAAGCAAAGGCTTCGTGGTTCTGCACGACTTTGTAGCGGTCTGTGACTACGCCAAGAACTCGGTTGTCGGTGCTGCGCATATTGGCGCGATAGCCCGGGATCGGCTCATAGGCGCTGGTCATGATAGGCCGCTGGGTCACGCTCCAGTCAAGCCCTGATTTTTCAAGGGCATCATACGAGCTAAGGGCTTCCTCTACGCAGATTCCCAAGCCATGCCAAGGGGGAACACGCACATAGAACATAGTTTCAACATTTGCTGGCATAAATAACACTCCTTATTTTTTTTGCTCCGGATATCAAACAGTGATGATACCGGAGTATCATAGTTATAATATACGGTTGAAAAATAGCATTTTAACGGAAACCGCGAAGCAGCTAGTTAGGGCAAGCACCAAACCGATGCCAGCGAGAAACGCAATGTGATAATAAAGGTTACTGCTAGTTCGCCGCTACATCGCACTTGCAAACCCGCCTCCCGCAACGACGATGTGGTCGTCAAGCCTGATGCCGAGCAAATCGCCGGCTTGCTTGATGCATTCGCTAACCTCCCTGTCCTGTTCGCTTATATCGAGCATCCCGCTCGGGTGGTTGTGGCCCACGATGATTGACGCGGCACGGTCTTCTATCGCAGGGGAAAACACCTCTCTCGGGTGCACAAGCGATGATGTAAGCGTCCCAATAGTGATGATCCGGTACTTAATGAGCCGCCTTGCCCCGTCAAGCGTCAGCAGGCAAAAATGTTCTTGGCTCTTGCTCCGAATCGGCTCAAATTGGGCGGCTGCAGCCTCCGGCGTATCTATAAGCGGTTTGACTTGCGGCTCAAACTTTCTCCGGCCCAATTCCAAAGCGGCGATTATAATGGCTGCTTCAGCGTCTCCAATGCCGTCTACGGATTTTGCATATTCCACGTTGATCTCGTTAACGCTAATCTCGGATATGATGCTGTCCAGCTTCTTAGCGGCTACGCGCGAGTCTGTGTCGTCTAGTCCGTGGCCTACTATTACTTGTAGGAGTTCCGTATCTGTGAGTGCCGAGGCGCCTCTTTGCATTAGCTTTTCTTTTGCCTTGATTGTATTGTGCATTAGTTTCCCGTCCTTTCTGCTGGATATACTTTGCTGCCCGAGTCAGTGTGTCGCCGGTTAGTTTGATTTGGTATGCTTTCCTTCAAATAATGGGCCTTAGTCATTCGCAAGCTCCTTCCAAATGCCAAAAGCGAGCTTTGCACCGGCGAGAAACGCCTCGAATGTTTCGAGCGCGACGGTAAAATCCTTCTGTGCCTGCATTTCGTCGAGCATTGATAGCTGCTCTTGGGATAGGCTCTCTTTTAGTCGATTTTGTGTCTCAATCAGTTTTTGCATTGCCCCTATGAACTCCTCGGAGTCGGGCTTGACGTTCTCAGACGGATTTAACGTCCCTGTAAATATCTTCGACAGATATCCTTCCATAATACTGAGCCTCCTAAAAAGTAATCGCCCTGAACGTTGTGTTCAGGGCGTATGGCTTCGGGTATGCTGCTGGCAGAGCGTCGGCATGTCCGAAGCCTCCTGTTAATAATATGCAATCATAGTTTACGCGATTTACAGGAGGGTCAGTCAGCCTTAATCAGAAACAATTTCAGCACCTTTTTCGCTAATTTTATTTCCCGATCGTCACAGTTGCGGAGAAGCTCTATGACCGGGTCGGGGTTTCCGGGCTTATAGTCCGTGCCGAACAGTATATATTCGAGTGGTAGGTGCATGGAGCGGGATACCTTTATCAGCGTGTCAATCGACATCTGCGAGGTTCCGACCTCAAGCTGGCCGTAGTAACCGGCACCGATGCCTGCAAGCTCTGAAAATTCCTCTCGCGTCAGGCCAAGCTCTGTCCTCTTTTGCCGGAGCCTATGGCCTATCTCGGCGAGCTGTTTTTTCTCCATTATCCTATACCACCTCTTTTTTGATATTCTATAGTGAAGAAAAGGTAGTATAAATATGTCATAAGATATTGATTAGCGTTATCTTGTATGGTATATTAGTGCTTGAGAATGTTAGAGTTGCACAATTAGGAGGATAATATTAATGATATGCCAAGGATGCGGCTTTAACGAAACAGGTGGCACGGCCTACTGCCCGTACTGTGGTACCAAATTTTCTGTTAAAGAAGTTAGAGACTCGACAAGCAAAGAAACAGGCGGAGTACCTAACGCTGCGGTAACAATAACCACATCGTCTGAAGGAGTGGGTAGGCATAGAAAGCAAGTTAAAGGCAGGGGCGAGTTTGGCCACGTAAGGATAAGGGTTGACCCAAATGTAGGCAAGGGATACGAGTTTTTTACCGCTGATATCGATAATAGCGTGCCAAAGCAATTCATCCCTGCAATAGAAAAGGGTGTAATGGAAGTTTTAGATAAGGGCGCAATGGACGGGAATCCTGTCACGGATATTAAAGTTACTCTTATTGACGGCTCATATCATGCCATTGATTCAAATGACCAAGCGTTTACGGCAGCCGCTTCAATAGCTGTAAAAAACGCCTTAAAAGAAGCAAAGCTAGTTTTGCTTGAACTGTAAACGGATCTGTACTTCAATAAGAAAATGGAGGCGTGGTAGAAATGGCTATTGTAGAAGTAGTCAAGTATGACGGTGGGCCGGATGTTTTTGCGTGGAAATTCCCGAGCGAAGAACTCGGTACATGGACACAGCTTATAGTGAACGAGTCGCAGGAAGCAGTTTTGTTCAAAGGTGGTCAAGCGCTTGACGTGTTTGCTGCCGGACGGCATACTTTGTCAACAGCAAATATCCCAATACTACGGAGAATAGTGAATTTGCCATTTGGCGGACGCTCGCCATTCACTGCGGAAGTTTGGTATGTAAATAGGATTCACTATTTAGATATAAAGTGGGGTACCCCAACACCGATCCAACTGCAGGATCCGAAGTATAAAGTATTCATACCTGTACGGGCATTTGGTCAATTCGGTATTCAAATTGGAGAGTCGAAGAAGTTCCTTACTAAACTCGTTGGAACGATGTCGATACTGGATAAGAATAATATCATAGATTACTTTAGGGGTTTATATCTAACTAAGGTCAAAGATTCTATTTCATCATATTTGATTAATGAAGGCGTCAGTACGCTTGAGATAAATGCTTATCTCAACGAGCTTTCGGAGCACCTGAAAGATAGAATTAGGCCGGCTTTAAATGAATATGGCATCAAACTACTCAACTTCTATGTCAACGACATCAGCGTGCCAGAGGATGACAGCGCTGTAAAAAAACTCAAAGACGCTCTGGCAAAAAGAGCGGAGATGGATATACTTGGATATACCTATGTGCAAGAACGCTCATTTGACACGCTTGAAGGAGCGGCAGCAAATCCGGGTTCGGCACAATCCGGAATTATGGGGGCAGGAATTGGGTTGGCGATGGGCGTTGGCGTTGGCGGCACGATAGGTACCCAGATTGGCGGTATTGCACAGAACATAAACACCAAAGAGATGAAACCATGTCCCGATTGTAACACCAGCATGGACATAACAGCTCGCTTTTGCCCCGCTTGTGGGTTTGACACGCAGAAAGCTAAGCCTTCAGAAGCTAACCCAGGGGTAGCAAAACCGGATGAAGATAAGCTTAGTGATACGACGGAATGCAGCGCGTGTGGGATTGAGTATTCAAAGAAGTCCAAGTTTTGTCCTGAATGCGGCGATCCATATAATCCATGCGTGTTTTGCGGTGCAGATATGGAAGTAGATTCATCATTCTGCCCGGAATGCGGGAAACCCGTGCCTAAACAGTGCCCAAAATGTGGATTTTTACTTGAAAATGAAAAACTTAAATTCTGCCCGGAGTGCGGTGAATCGCTTATCAGAAAGTGCGATGAATGCGGAACACAGATTGACGGCAATCCGAAGTTCTGTCCAGAGTGCGGAAATAAGCTGGAGGAACCAAAGTGAAAAACAGAAAAAGCGTTGTTCCAATTGGAGTTATTGGAGTTATTGTTATAATGCTTTCATTAGCTGTGTTTTTTTTGCTGAAGATTGAAAGAATCGCTGTGAACGTTTGGGCATTGGCGTTTCTGTTGATTTCCGAATTCACTCTGTTCGGAGGGCTGATTGGCCTTCGGCTTACGAACGCAAACCATAACAGGGTCTTTCTTAAGGCGGGGATTACATCGGCATTATCGCTATATTTTATCGCCACATTGGTTAGCATAATTATCGCTGGGGTGTTCAGCGAGAGGGTAAATACATTCATTCTGATTGAGCTTGCCATCATAGCCTTATTTGCGATCATCACAATTGCACTAATCGCTTGCTCACGAAGTATTGAACAGCGCAACGTAGAAGATATAAAGAAGGTCGGAACTACCGAAGCAAAAAGAGGGGGCTTTTAAGATGAATACGTCGAAATCTGCGATTATTGCGAGTGCAGCAAAAGGAAAGATTGCAAGCATAGTTGGTTATTGTGGAATTGCTCTTTTCCTTTTAGGCGCAGTACTCATGTTACTAGATTCAGGGCTAGGAACCGCTATTGTCGGTTTCGTAATTGCTGCCCTCTTTATCCCTTTTATTCGTATGGGGTCTACAATCAAGAAGAGAATAAAACGATTCAAACAGTATGTTTCTTTGATCTCGAATCAAAAAATGATACTGATAAGCGATCTTGCCTCCGCTACCAGGCAATCTGCTAGTTTCGTTAGAGACGACCTCGCAACGATGATAAGCAAAAACTTCTTTACCGATGCATCACTCGATTTAACAGCGAATGAGCATAAAATCGTTATCGGCAGGAAGACCACCGTACCGATAGCTTCTATACCAACTAAAACTCAAGCTGAAATGGAGGACATTACTTGTGTTGGATGCGGTGCCGCAGTTGCAAAACTTAAGGGTGAATCAGGTAAATGCGATTATTGCGGTTCTGCGTATAAATAGTCAATTTTTTACAAACATAAGCTGAAAGGATTTTACGCGATGACTATATATATCACCGATGATATAAAAAATAGAATATATGAAATAAGCTCACAGGAAGGCGTCGCGCCTGATAATCTGTCTCTGTTTGAGCACATACCACCGAAAAAAATCAAAAATGCAATTAGTAAATACGCTTCTTCACTTGGCAGTGACGAAACCGTAATTCTGCTTCATGACGCTACTGTATTTGGCTCAGCCAAAACTGGATTCATTCTTACCTCGAAGCGATTGTATGGTAAAGGTACTTTGGAAAAAGCGGGCGATGCAGATGTTGACAGCATTATTGCTATGAGTTTGATCGGGAGCGATATAACTGTAATTACCCAAAATCGAGAATTCAAAATCAATGTAATGTCAACAGCAAAAGACGGAAAAATTGCATTGCTAAACATTCTGTATAAAACAATCAAGCTGCTGAGAAATGAGACAATAGGTGAGGTAACAGGCATTGGGCAACCGCATACAGATCAAATACTGAAATGTACAGGGTGCGGTGCAAGTAATGACAGTAACGCCAATAACTGTGAATACTGCAAGGCAGATCTCGCTGAAGCGAGAAAGGCTATGCTGTCAACCGCTATTGTTCTTGAAAAAAGCATCGAATATATTCTCGAAGTATTTATTAGCAAGTTTTCTTCAAGCTCGGAGAGAAGTAATCCTCCGCCAGAGCTGATAGAACAAGCAATCGCTGATTTATTCATGGATAGAGCCGATTCTGTTAAGTTAAGGTCAAAGTCCCCGATAAACGAGTGTATGGCTATTCAAGCGACACCAGTAAAAGATGCTGAGAAGAAAATAACAGGATGCCGCGTAGTAATAGATTTCCGATATAACAAGGCTACTTCTCAACAAAAAGAAACCTATGTAACAAACATCAACTTATTGCAGGGGTTATTTAAGGAGATTGTGCAGGGCATAGTGCCGGATGTTTCGGATTGGAAAAGTATCTTTTACAATGTCCGATTATAATGTCATAAACACGAACGAAAGGCGGTGGAATAATGGCAGTTGTGGCAGTTGTTAAATATAACGGTGGACCAGATGCCTTAGCATGGAGGTTTCCAAGTGAGGGTATTGGCACTTGGACGCAGCTTATCGTGAACGAGTCACAGGAGGCCATCTTATTTGCGGGCGGACAGTCACAGGATATATTTTCACCCGGTCAATATGAATTATCTACCGACAAAATTCCGCTTCTGAATGCACATCTGAATCTACCAGCCGGGAAACGAAGTCCACTGGCAGTAGATATATGGTATATAAACAAAGAGCGATCTCTTGTAGTCAAATGGGGAACTCCCGCACCTGTCGAGTTGCTCGATTCAAAGTATAACGCGCTCATCCCTATTAAAGCTCTTGGTCAGTTTAGCGTACAGATTGGCGAATCAACGTCGTTCTTAAACAACCTTACAGGGATCCTGCAGACGTTTGACAATGACAGCCTTATTAAGTACCTTAGAAGTCTG
>Ga0099364_10011402_pt1 | contig 12151 bp, 10 predicted proteins | sample TergutTh196P3_FD_73070 | JGI IMG/M metagenome (GOLD analysis project Ga0099364, IMG submission 73070) | Microcerotermes parvus P3 segment gut microbial communities from Pointe-Noire, Republic of the Congo - Th196 P3 | ecosystem: Host-associated > Arthropoda: Insects > Digestive system > Gut ...
GTTAGGAGACGGGGGGTTGTCCCTGCGGGGGAATTAGCTACTTGATTCGGCGGTATATTGAAGGGGCGATTTGTTGGAAATTTCCCTCAATGCCGGAGAGGGTTTCGCTCAGACCTATGAACAAATATCCGCCTACTTCAAGCGCGTCATGGTATTTTCTTGCTAACGCGGCTTTGGTGGGGACGTCAAAATAAATCATTACATTACGGCAGAAAATGATATGGAACTTTTTGCGAAAACGTGAGAAATCACCCATGAGGTTAAACTGGGTAAAAATAACCTCTTTTGCCAGCATATCATTAACTTTGTATTGGTTGTTGCCGATTTTGTTGAAATATTTGGTCTTCCATGTCTTAGGAACGTGCTCAAAATGCTCATCGGGATAGACACCTGCTTTAGCCATTTCAAGGACTTTGATGGAAATGTCTGTCGCCAGTACTTTAGAGTCCCAATTCTTTGCCGCAGTGCCGAACCATTCTTTGAGCACCATAACCGTGGTATACGCTTCTTCGCCCGATGCGCAGCCCGCGCTCCAAATCCTCAAATCGTTGTTTTTGATGACCGACGTCCAATATGGCAGCGCAACCTCCTGCATGAACTTGTAATGTGTTTCCTCACGCATAAAATAGGTGTAATTCGTGGTGAGTTTGGTCATAAGGGCGTTCATTTTGTTGCCGCTTTTGTCATTATAGATATCTTCAAGATAATCATGGAAACCGTCATATCCCGCCTGTACTATAGTATTAGTAAGGCGCCCTTCGATAAGTGTCTTTTTTTTCTCGAGATTGACACCAAATTTGCTCTTAACGTATTCGTGCAATTTTTTGAAGTCTTTCTCGTCAATATGCATTTGCATGATGAAAGTTTCTCCTAACAAAAGCGGTTTGTGTGGGTTGGCTGATAAACGGCGAAAAAGGGCAGGGACAAGCCCGCCCCCTCCTCAGACGAACAGACTCTCCCCCATTATTCTCTATCTTCGTGATTGACCTCAAAGACTCTGTATACATCAATAAGCTGTTTGACTTCTCCGGCGTAGAGACCAACCGCTTTGATAAAGAAATTCTTGATGGAGCTGCCGGTCGTCGTCGGTGGGTCTTGGATATTGTCGTCTTCAATATCCGCCACATCCTGCACGCCGTCAACAAGAATACCAACGCTCATCTCGTCCATACTGAGCACGATGATACAGGTTTTTTCGGTGTATTCAACCTCACCCTGCCCAAAACGCATACCCATATCAATCACGGGAACAACAGTACCGCGCAGATTGATGATGCCTTTTACATACGCGTGGGTGTGCGGGACTAACGTAATCTCCTGTACGCTGATAATCTCAACGACATAACTGATTTCGATCCCATACGCGACATCACCAACTAGAAACGTGAGATATTTCCCTCTCATCACGTCCTCTATAACAATATCGAGACCTTGCATATCCTGCATAATATACTAACCCTCCAAATCAAAACATTAAGTCTACTAATAGCCCTCTAATATCGTCAATCTTGCTCAATATCTCGATATTATCAGACTGTTCTCCCACAACTTCCTTACCGAGTTCATCAAGTTTTTCGTCGATTATCCTGACTGTCGCGAAGAAACGATGCCTCCCTCTGGATGCATAGGAGTCCTCTCTTTCAAAATTATAGCCGTTACTGACGATTTCGTCAAGGAAATCTCGTATAAGTCTTCGATATTTTTCATATTCCTTCACACATACTTTGTCCGCAAGCCGATTTGCCTGCTCATCAATGCCCTTTTTCAGCTCCGCAAGACGGGTATGGTGCTGTTCGCGAGTCAGGTCTGTTAAGGTTCTGCGAAAGACCGGCGCCGCATTTTCGCGTGCGCCGGGTTTTTCCGGTCCGCGAGCCGCGAATCGGCTTGTATCCAAATTTTTAGAATCATGTATTTTCATTATGTCATCTTGTCAAACAGCTCGGCGGAGTTTACGCCGCCTTGGGCATAGAGACCGAGGCTCTCTCTGCTCTGTCTCATCTTCTCGCTTTTTTCGGAATGGGTTTTCATCTTATCTTTCAACATTTGCATATTACTGTCATTCAAAACAGCACATTCGTTTATGAGTTCGGTCAGTTTCTTGCTCGCCTTTTCTATCTCCGAGTCTGTTGCTCCTCCGCCGGATTCGGCAAAAGAAACGTAGGATTGCATCAGGGGTGCGAAATCCCGATGCAATCCATTGATTTTGTCTATGACATCCTGTCTTTTTTGCAATGATTCGTTTAATGCTTCAAAATCATCTTCCGCTATAAGATTCTTTTGATTGAGGGAAATCTCGCGGACTTTCCCAAAGAGTTTTAGGTTTTGCTCCAATGATTCAAAAAGTTGTTTTTTATCTATCATGCTTGTTCTTCTCCGTAATAGAGGCTGCCTCTGTTTTGTTGGCTGACTTCCTGCCAAGCGCCTCTCAGATTTTCCACGATGTCAAAGAGAGGTTCGAGCGGTTCGGAATCTTTATGGATATTTGCGTCTTCGAGCGCTCTGTACATGAAATCATACAGCGCAAGCAAATCATCAGATATTGGGTAAGTCATATCGAGAGAGTTCATCAACTCTGTGACTATCAGTTGCGCTTTGATGAGATAATTGTGGGAATTCTGGATATTCTTCCTCTGAATTTCCCTGCGTCCGAGGAATATATTCTTTTTTAACGCGTCGTAAAGCATAACGATGAGATCGGTCGCACTGGCCGTAAGCACATCCTGACGCCGATATGCATCCTGCGGACGCGTGTTAATCATTATCGTTTGCTGTGCTTGCATATAATCACTCGCTTTCTAAGTAACATCATATCGGCGTATGGGAATTAGCCCTAACTCCTAACTCCTCATTCCTAATTCCTAATTGAATGAACTAAATCCTATTTCATGCCGCCTAGCATGGCGGAGAACCAGTCGCCTTGTGATTGCATATTTGATAATGCTGTTTCCATCGCCGCGAATTGTTTGTAGAGCCTGTCTTCTTCACGCCACATTTTTTCCTGAAGCCTTTGGATCTGAGCATTCGCCTGCCTGATTGAGCGGTCTAAGCTGTCGAGGGTGTTTGTCGCGCCGTCACTTAGATAGCCGCCCATGATGTCGCTCATACGATAGAGCAGGCCGCGTTCTTTATAGTCTGTAGAGCTCGGGTTTGCCATAAAGACGTTCATTACTTTTTCGGGGTCTTCTTCAAGAGCTTCCCTGAGCCTGTCTTCGTCGAGCACTATCATACCGCCGGTGCCGTCGAAATAACCGCCGGTCGTAATACCTATCTGTGAGGGGCTAAGGCCAACACCTTCGATCTCATCAAACAATGCGCGTCTGAGGCTTGTGACCATGGAGTTCAGCGCGTTATCGTTTCTGAGAAGGCCTTTTTTAGCTATGCTTTCCCATTCTTCGATCTGTTTCTCCGACATCTGGGATTTTTCTTCATCGGTGAGAGGCGCATATCCCGCTTCCGAGCTTGTTTTGCGCTCTCTGAGAAGTTTCTCAAGCTTGGAGATTATCGTGTTATATGAATCGATAAAGCTTTTTATCTTGTTTACAGCCGCATCGACATCGCGGGCGACTTCTACGTTGATGACATCATCGATATTAGTAGTGGTTGGGGTAAGTTCGTTGAACGTGTTGTTAAGCGTGATGTTGAGCCTTCTGAACTCGAAGGAGTTTGAGAACGATACTCTGGGGTTAATTTCACCGTTTACGTAGAACTCAGCGTTTTGGGCATTATCGAATGTTTGTGTACCGCCGGTAATAAGCCCCAGTTCCTCAAAGAGCTGACCACTGAGTGTAAGTGTCTCGCCTGTTCTATCGAGCACTTCCCCTGTGAGCGGGTCACGTCTCTCGTTGGTCTCTATACGAAACTCGTCCTTGAGCGCGTCATATGCCATCGTAACGCCCGAGACTTTTTGATTTACTTCCCTGACCATGTCGTTGACAGTCATGTTTCTGTGGAGCGTGACTGTCGTGGGAGTGCCGTCGCCAACGCCGATTTGGACGTCCGCCGTCCCCCAGCTCTGAAGGGATATCGCCGTAAGCGTTTCCTGTTGGATTTGAAGGGGTTCGAGTTCTTCCGGGTCGAAACCTGCATCTACGGGGTCGCCATTTTGCTTAAAATACTCGTCTCCGTCTTTGTAATAGATGTTATTATCCGCATCTGTGAACAAAGATTTACCGTCTTTATTGATTGCGTTGATCATTACAGGTTCGCCGTCTTTATTAACGGACGGCGTGACACTGTAGATATTGCCGTTTAGTTTTTGAAGGGTTACGCCGCCGCCGGTCCATCTTTCAGACTGGATGCCTGTAACATCATCGGTATGAGTCGTGAAAGTGACAGATGTTCCGCCATCCGCCAATTTGAGATTACCATCGGCATCTCTCTTAAATTCCACAAAATCATCATCGCCGGGGCCGGTTCTTGCCCTCATAGTATCATCTGTGAACTCAATATTTCCGCCTAATATGTTTCCGAGACGCGCCGTGGACGAAAGCCCCGTGCCGCTCGCGCCTGTGACGTTTGAAGCTGTCGCTCTCGCGCCTTGTGCAAGTCTTGTTACGCTATTGATTGTCAGATTACCCAACATGGAGCTGGAGTTTGTTTTGATCGTGACAGCCCCCGCGTTTTTGCCGGTGATCTTCGTGGTTGACGCGTTATAAACATTTGAGGACATCATAGCGTTTGGGCCAATCGTGGTCAAAAAGCTCTGCCTGAAAGCGCGCAGCTCGTCTCTAATGCCCGTGTGCATTTGCTGTTTCCATTCGAGATTCGTACGCGAACGCATACGAGAGTCGATTTTCATCTGATGGATTCTCATCGATTGCTGGATAATGAAATCTGTGTCCATACCGGAGGACATCCCCATCATACGAATCGGTGAATGTCTGTTCATTGGGTTAATCATAATAGTACACTCCTTAAATCCTTTTTTTGCGCCTTTTAGTCATCCTTGACCTCATAGCGAAAATCGGCGCATTACGCCCTACATCTTTATAATCGGAATATTTGTAAAATACTTTAGCGTTTTTAGCCGCTATTTACAAGTATTTCTACAATTTTTTTCCAAATTTCATCAGCAGACTATTCATAGCGTCTTGATTTGCCTGTTTTTCTTTTGACCATGATTCAAAAGCAACCTCGATTATCGCATTTTTGCCAAGCTGCGCACCCAAGTTTTTGCGGATTTTCTCTTTGAGGCGCATCAAAATCAACTCTGCGTTTTTCTTACGTAATTCAACCAAAAGAAGGGCGAAAACACCGTTTCCGACATAAGCGGGAGTGTCTGTCTCGCGGAGCACGGCACAAATCGTTTTTGCGGCTATGCGCTGAAGATGTTCCTGACCTTGAGACTGCAACTCTGAAGTTTTTATTGACATTACGGCAAGCGTCAAGTTTCCGCCATAGCGGCTCTGTCTGTAAATCTCGCGGGAGACGGCATTACGCAGACCTGCCAAACTGAGCATATTATACTCAGGATATAAGCCGGAATAGTATTCATCCCAACGTTTTGACATATCCCGCTGCTTTGCTTCGCGAAATTGTTTGTCAAAGCTGCGTGTCAGCTCTCCGATATTTCTGTAACCGAGAAAAATCTTCCATTTCCCATCTTCAAAGACGACATATTTTTCAACTTCACCCGAACGGGTCTTATTATTTTCCGTGTCTTCCTCTGTCACCATAACGCGGAATTTACGCGCTCTCATAAATGTACCGTCATGTTGCGGGATAGCCGCTTCAATGGAGCCGCTCATAACAGAAAACTTCTGGATTGGGAAAAGACGCGAGACGGAATTGCGCCATTCGATAAAGACCTCCGGGGTCGCTTTACGTTTGTCAAAACTGCATAAATACTCATATGCGGCTGTATAATCAAAGTCTTTTATCGCTTTGAAATAACTGTTGAGGACGGCGGATGATAAGGCTTCAGCTTCTTTGTTCTCTTTGCGAGACGCGGCTGTTTGCGCACGCTGCTCGTAGGCTGAGTGTCTTCTCGTTTGACGGACATATTGGATGCGTTCGCGGAGTGCCGCTTCGCGTTTTAGTTTTTCCCGTAAGACCGAATATGCCATATTTATGGTTTTCATAAATTCTTCGGATTCCGGGTCATCGCTGATGTCGGGGTGATAAATCCGGCATAACCGTCTGTATGAGTTTGACACATCGGCTATGCTTGCTCCCGCGCTGACACCAAGAATTTTGTAACATTCGTAAAGATTAGTCATTCACAAAATACCGTACCTGTTTCATACTGTTACCGCTGTATATTTTGGTGATGTGTGTGTAGTTTGAGACAATCCGTCCCGCCTGTGCTATCGCAACACCAAGTTCGGGGTCATACTTGCCGTCTCTTGAAGGGGCAACCATCTGAACATGACCGATAGAACCCGCCGAAGTGACCGCAGGTTTACCTTCATTGGCATATCTTTGGGCTGTCTCGGCATCAACTTCACGCCAGCCATGTTCTTTTCCGGTTGTTCCGAGCCAGTTGCACATAGCTGTCGCCCCCATCTGTTGAAGATGGACGCCCATCGCTCTTGTAACATCAACAACAAATATGTTGCAATATGTAAACCCATCACGCCCGGGGCGGTAACGCGGAGCTGTCTCGACCCTGAATTGGTCGAGAACTGCCCTGTACAGCTCAGGATTTCTATCTTCCTGAGAGCTTGTGATAGCGGGTGTCGCCGCGGTCCATACGGCAAGCGGAAGTTTTACAAAACCCGTTTCGCCGCTATCCGGCAGCCATGTTTGGAATACCTCCTGAGTTGATATTCCTGTCACATCAGGCGGTTCAAATTTGGGCGCGGACTCTGTTTCCAACTGTTGAAGCAGAGCTGTCAGCACCTGCATCATCATACCTGAACTATCACCGCCGCCCATGCCGCCGCCTGATGACTGCATGATCATCAGCACCATCAGCAACGCCATTTGCGAGTTTGTGGCCTCACCTTCCGCCGCCGACGCTAATATCATTTGTTCCATGCCTTGACTGCTTAGATTTGACATTGAAAAAGCAGGGTCTATACCGGAAGAAGAAACACCACTATTACTCGAATCGCTTGCGCTTAAGCCGGAAGCTGTTCCCGAGATGGTCATTCGTTGTATTTGCTCCCTGAGCACCTCGGTAAGCATATTCGCAAAATCAGGAGCCTCTGCGGCGGTATCGGGGCTTGGGACGGCGACGGTATCGTCGTTCGGGTCAACAGCGGTTTGTTGAGGTAAATCAACATGAGTTTCGTCATCAAAAACATTCCTAACGCCAACCTGAGCACTTGCGGAACTCCGGTCGAAAACGTTAGGAATATTAGTTGTCGGTAAGATATTGGTCATTTTATGTTTCTCCGTTATTCAGTGGCTTACGGACTTAGTTCTACAATAAAAACAAGAAAATCGTTCCCTCGTCTCCTAAATCCTAAATCCTAAATCCTAGCCCCTTGCGCTCCGCAGAGCGCAGTAGTAAATAACAGATTAACACATATCGTCTGAGTAATCAATAACTCATTTACATTTCAGTTTGCCTTTTTACTATGTTCTCTCCGCTGTACTTGACGCGGAGCTTGGGTTTTTCGATTTTTCCCGTCGGATTTCTTGGTACGGAGTCGAAGATGATCCTGCGCGGGCGTTTATATCTCGGGAGTTGTATGCAGAAATCCATAATCTCCCGTTCTTCACATTCCAAACCCGGTTTTATTTCGATTATCGCTATCGCAATCTCACCCAATCTGGGATCCGGCAAACCGATAACGGCAGCGTCTTTGATTTTATCGTATCCGCGCAGATAATCCTCGACCTGTACGGGATAGATGTTTTCGCCGCCGGTGATTATAACGTCTTTTTTCCTGTCAACCAAGAAGATGAAACCGTCCTCATCCTCGCAAGCCATATCGCCTGTGAGGAGCCAACCGTCTTTCAAGACTTCCGCCGTCGCTTCGGGGTCCCTGTAGTAACATTTCATAACACTGTCACCCGAAAGCGCCAGTTCCCCTACCTCTCCGGCTTTTACGGTCAACCCGTCCTCATCAACGATTTTTGTCTTCCAGCAGTAGCCCGGCACACCTATTGCCCCGACCTTGTGGATGTTCTCCACACCAAGATGCACCGCTCCCGGCCCGCTGGACTCGGAAAGGCCGTAGTTCGTGTCGTATTCATGATGCGGGAAAACCTTCTTCCAACGTTTGACGAGGCTCGGCGGGACAGGCTGTGCGCCTATATGCATCAGCCTCCATGCGCTCAAATCGTAATCATCAATGTTTATTTCACCGCTTTCGATCGCGTCAAGAATATCCTGCGCCCACGGCACAAGCAGCCAAACTATTGTTGCCCTCTCGCTTGCGGCGGTCTCGATGATCCATTTGGGTTTTATCCCCCGCAGCAGCACCGCGCTGCTGCCGGACAAGAGGCTGCCGAACCAGTGCATCTTCGCGCCGGTATGGTAGAGGGGCGGGATGCAGAGGAAGATGTCATCGCGGCATTGGCTGTGATGGTTTTGCTCAACCTCACAGGCCATCACGAGGCTGCGGTGAGAATGTAATATGGCTTTGGGGAATCCTGTCGTGCCTGAAGAAAAGTATATCGCGGCATCTTCGGGATCTGCCAACTCAACATCGGGTGAGGTTCTGGGGCGCGATGCCGCCAGACCTTCATAAGCCCCCGCGAAGTCCGGGCAGTTCGCACCGATGTAAAACATTTCGCGTACATTCGGCAGGTCGTCTTTTATCGCAGACATCCGCTCTATAAACTCGTAACCAAACACCAAGATAGAGACATCGGCAAGGTCGAGCGCATACTTGATCTCCTCTGATGAATATCTGAAATTCAGCGGTACGACAACCGCGCCTGATTTTAATGTCCCGAAATATGCAGGAAGCCATTCTATGCAATTCATCAGCAGAAGGCCTACCTTGTCGCCGCGTTTCACTCCCATGTCGAGCAGGAGATGCGCGAACTGGTTTGCCCGTTCGTCAAATGCCCGCCAAGTCAGTTCCTTGCGATAACAGGCATCGTGCGGGGTCTCGACAAGCGACAGCTCCTTCCAAGATAAATCTCTGTTGTCTTCCAGCCCCGGATTGATCTCCGTCAGGCAAATCGTATTTCCGTACTCTTTTGCGTTTTTTTCAAGAATATCCGTTATCGGCATATTACATCCTCATTTCTAATTCAAATTTCGCACTTATGGTTTTTAGGGATTGGGGATTAGGGATTAGGGGTTAGGGGTTATGCGCCTATTCCCTAGTCCCTAGTCCCTATTCCCTAGATTCCCTACTAGCTACGGCTGCCAAGTGAGTCTCTTACTTTTACACTTACCATTTCATCGTAGCAGGAGAAAGCGTTATCTACTATGGCTTTTTCAGGCGCTTTTGTAAACGAGCTGACGAGGGGGACGATGATTAGGCCTGCGAGCATTGTGAACGCTCCGGCGTTTATTGGGGATTGCAGTATTTCCGGGAAAGAAGGCCTGAAGAATATGTTGAGCGTCATCAGCACGGTGCTGAATATGAAACTGCACCAGACCGCGACTTTGGTTGCGCGTTTCCAGTATAACCCATAGAGGAACGGAGCGAGGAACGATCCGGCGAGTGCGCCCCATGAGACACCCATGAGCTGCGCGATAAATGTTATGCCGCCGTTGTACTGGAAGATGGCGATAGTGGTAGACGCGACAATAAACACGACTATCAGTATACGTATCGTCACAAGCTGGCTTTTTTCGCCCATTTTTCTAATAACATGACCCTTTAGCAAATCAAGCGTTAATGTCGAAGACGAGGAAATGACAAGCGAAGACAGCGTGGATATCGATGCCGCGAAAACAAGGACTACGACAAGGGCAATCAATATCTCCGGCAATGTCGAGATCATTGAGGGTACGATGGAGTCAAAAACGATGCTCCCATTCGGCCCTACCGCCGCGACATCGGCATACAGGCGCCCAAAACTACCGAGGAAATAACTGCCGCCCGCGACAAAGAGCGCGAATATTGTCGAGACGATAGCGCCTTTGGAAATCATCTTCTCTGACTTGATGGAGTAGAATCTGGCGACCATCTGCGGAAGCCCCCAAGTTCCCAACGATGTCAGCAGTACAACACCCAACAGCGATATTGGATCGGGGCCAAAAAAGGACGTAAAGCCTCCCGGATTGACACCCGCCTCCTCAACACGCGCAAGGGAGGATATCGCTTCCGTGAAACCGCCGTTTTGACTTAGAACTGCGCCGACAACTGCAACAATACCCACGAGCATGACGCAACCCTGTATGAAATCGTTAAACGCGCTGGCAAAGTACCCCCCCGCAACAACATATACGGCAGTCAAAACACCTATCGCGATTATGCAGTATTCAAAAGGCACGTTAAACGCCATTGAAAACAGGCGAGAGAGGCCGTTGTACAACGATGCGGTATAAGGGATGAGGAAGATGAATACGATGAGGGCGGCGCCTATCTTCAACGCTTTTGAGTTAAAGCGCGACCCGAAGAACGCCGGCATTGTCGCGGATTTCAGGTGATTTGTCATTACCCTCGTGCGGCGGCCAAGCAAATACCATGCCATAAGCGAACCGATGAAAGCATTGCCAAGCCCGATCCACACCGCCGCCGTGCCGAAACGCCAACCGAACTGACCGGCAAATCCAACGAAAACAACAGCGGAGAAATAGGTCGCACCGAAAGAAAATGCCGAGATCCACGGGCCAACGGCGCGTCCGCCCAAGACGAAATCATCTACATTTTTTGTGCGCTTGCGGAAATAGAGTCCAACGCTGATAGTGACTGCGAAGAAAATTGCGAGCAACAGGATCTTGATGAACATGATTGGAACAACTCCTTTTTAATATATTCTTGCTCAAAATTCGGTAGCAAAAAGTCCCTGAGCAAGTTAGGACTTGCTCAGGGACGAGAATCTTCCCGCGGTACCACCCTGATTACGGCCTCATCAAAGCCGTCGCTCATCGGAATCAAATAATTCCTGCCCCTATGACGGTGGGCATCCGTATATTCCTACTAAACGTAAGCCTTTCGGAATATCAGCTCGGGAGTGTATTTACATATCCGTCGGCACCTGCTTACACCAACCGCAGTATCTCTAACATCGGACAACACATCCGATATGCCGAGTGAGGATATCTTTCTCTCCGTCTTCGCCTTTGTAAAAAAACAATAGCACGACCACAAAGAATTGTCAAGCATTTTTTCAAAAACTCACTCTTGATTTTTTTTTGCCATTTTGATATATTAGGGGTTAGGATTGATACGCACCTTTAGCTCAGCTGGTAGAGCACCTGACTCTTAATCAGGGCGTCCAGGGTTCGAGCCCCTGAAGGTGTACCAACAAAACCCCTGTAGCCATTGCGGTTACAGGGGTTTTGTTGTGCATTCAAAAAAGGCTGATTTTGCCATCTGACGACATTTTTTCAGAACAGTTAACTACCTGACATTATCATAGAACCTACACAAAGAGATAATCCCCCTATTGATATCTTCTGTTGATAGACGTATAATAACGCTGTTCAGCCAAATTTACTTTAGTGGGTGATTGTATGTATTATATGACCGTACCGGAAGCGTCGAAAAAAGATCACAAACCTTTCACCAATACAGCAAATCGTCTCACCGAGAAAATCGGTATTGCCATTATTGGCATTTGTGTTTTGTCGCTGCTCGCGTTCGCCGTGTTTTATTTCAGCGCATACGCGAACCCATATATGCAAAAAAACATGGAGGACATTTCTGACGGCTGGTACTTCAGCATCGGAAACACCGTAGTCATGGCCGACACTGTTGAGCCGTACAATGAAATGGGTACACTGCGTCAGGTGGACGTTCCCGCAAACGAAACGCTGCATCTATTTCGTGTGCTGAACGAAAGCTACCCCGACGCGGCACTAATGCTGAAAAGCAACCACCAATGGCTGCGGGTCTTTTTGGACGGCGAGCTGCTTTTTGAAAACCCACATGATCCCAACATAAAGAATCCGGGGATGGGGCTTCATTTTATAACGCTCCCACAAGGTTACGAAGGCAAGCTGCTCCATATCGAAATAACCTCACCCTATGCGTCTTATTCGGGGGCGCCGGGCAGCGTTTTTATAGGAGACATCCCCTCGCTGCAAACATACGGGCTGTTCTTGCGCTCCATGCCGCATAAGCTACTCATG
>Ga0099364_10011403_pt1 | contig 12151 bp, 10 predicted proteins | sample TergutTh196P3_FD_73070 | JGI IMG/M metagenome (GOLD analysis project Ga0099364, IMG submission 73070) | Microcerotermes parvus P3 segment gut microbial communities from Pointe-Noire, Republic of the Congo - Th196 P3 | ecosystem: Host-associated > Arthropoda: Insects > Digestive system > Gut ...
ACTGGCGGGGCAGGGGTTGCTTTTTCCCCCGGGGTTTGCAGTTTGATTATTCCTGTTACTTTCTGTGCCCCTTTTGTGAACCTCCTTATATAAAGTGGTAAATGTGTCGGAGCTTAAGCTCCTCCCACTCGTCCTCACGACCTCCGCTTCGTTAAGCCCTATGGATAAAGCATCACTTGCTTTGTCGCTCGTCCTTTTTGATGAAACCTGCATGGTTAGGTTTCTTACAGAGGTTATGTATTAGTTAATGCATTCTCTGTGTAGATGTTTATGTCGCTTCAATCTGGTCGAAATCTAAATCAATCGGCGTCTCCCTGCCAAACATTGAAACTATGACGCGAGCCCTGCTCTTATCCAGCTCAATTTCTTCAACCGTGCCAAGGAAGCCTTCCAACGGACCATCAACGACTTTTACCGTACTGCCAACTTCGTACCCAACAACAATTTCATGCCTTTCGATACCAAGCGTAAATATCTCGTCTTCTGTAAGAGGAATGGGTTTATTTGCTGAGCCTACAAAACCCGTAACTCCACGCACATTGCGAACGAGATGCCAGCTAACATCATTCATCACCATTTTAATTAATACATACCCTGGGAAAACTTTACGTTCAATCGTTTTAGTTTGCGATTCGTGTATTTCTGTAACGGTTTCTGTCGGAATTTTCACCTCAAGAATCTGATCAAGCATCTTCCGGTTTTCTGCTGCTTTCTCTATAGTTGCTGCGACAGCATTCTCATAACCTGAGTATGTGTGTACTACATACCATCTTCCTTCATCTGACATAGGCGTTACCTAAAGATTAGTCTGATGGCTTGGAATATTTGCGTACCCGCATAGTCGATCACCCAAATAACGATCGCAGCTGCCGCCATTACGGTCAATGCTACAAACGTGTTGTTTACTATTTGCTTTGGGGTCGGCCATACAACCTTTTTCAGCTCACTGCGCATCTCGCGAAACCATCTAGCGAAACGGTTTTTGCCTTTTACTTTTCTCTTAACAGAGGGTTTAGAGTTTGATTGCTCAGTTTTCTCAGTCTTCTCGTCTGGCATCGCTATACATCCTTTCGCCTTTATTTCGTTTCGTTGTGTACTGTGTGCTTTCGACAGAATCGGCAATACTTGTTCATCTCGAGCCGTTCCGGGGTGTTTTTCTTGTTTTTGGTTGTGTTGTAATTTCGTTGTTTGCATTCGTTGCATCTTAGGGTTACTTTTATTCTCATTACGGCGCCTCCTTTATTTGGCCTCCCTGCTATTGTTTTGACAGACTGCAGGTCTTTACCTAGGAACCTTGGACAAAAGTAGCGTCATTAGATTTGTGCCGGATGTTTTCGTCCGTTTTGCGGGTTTTGAGGGCGAATACCCATCGTTATTTAACTGAAAAACGCGTGAAATGGGCGGAAACAGGCGGTGCAAAGATGATGGCGGGACTTTTGTCCAAGGCTCCTAGTAGTCCAACCATGCCGGCCGCATGTACAGCCCTATTGGCATGAGAGGTTCCGCAAGCGCTGATAATTGCGCAGGTTGCACAATCCCTTCAGGATAGCAGTTGCATAGGAGCTCGCGCCCTGTTGCTTCGTAAAGCTGCTTGCATAGAATATTTCCGCTGATGATAGACTCTGCCGTAGTTTCGCGCAGCAAGTGGGAATTATTCACGGTATTTGATATAGTTAGCCCTGTAACGGATTCGATCGCGCTGATATGGCGGATTGCCCCGCTCAGTGTTTTAGTGTCCGGGCGGTATGCGTTGATTACCGCAAGGACTGTCGTTTCATCATCGGTGAAGTACTTAGTAAATTGATTTAATACCAATGCTCCGCTGTCGTTGCCACCTGCATCAATGATTGTCCGGCAGTTCTTGTCCTCTAGCGGCGCACGGAGGCTTGCGCCTATTGCGGGGAGTTCCGCTGTGATTTCGTGTTTAAACAAGCTGCCATAGACAGAAATGCCGGATCGCTCTAGTATACCACGTTTTTCCCGGGAACGGAAGTATGGATTTATTATATCCAAATCGATTATGGCGAGCTTGCGAAATGCCGGGTTTTCATAGTTTTCCACGGCTGCCATCTGCATGGCTAATGATACCGAGAACTCTGTTTTTCCGCTGCCGTAGTGCCCGGTTACGATTATTTTTCTCTTTAGCCGGCTGCCAAGCGGTTTCACAGTCATCGAGTTTCGCCCCCAGAGTAAATGTAAACTCGAACATTGTACCAAGAAAAGACGAGTTTTACAATATCCCGGATATAAGTATTTTATAAAATTTTGACTTTTTCCGTAATATTAACCTAAAGCGCTCTGCGGGGCAGAAAATACACACCTTTTCCATGCTCAGCACTTAAAGCTTGACCCCCGTCTGGAGTGTAAGCGATTGCCCTGGGCGCAATTGAGAAAAGCTTGACAAAGCATTGACAAATTATTGTTTTTATGTATAGTAGAATACTGTCGATAATGTTTTAGAGTTATATAATATATAAAAAGGATGAGGGTTATGCTGGCAAGACAGATACCGGTTCTGGATTATGACAGCGCGACAAGGAACAAAATTTTAGAGGTGGCTACGATCTCGTTTTCGCATAAGGGCTTCGCGGCTGTATCTATGAGGGATATAGCAAATGCAGCGGGGGTGAATATTGCGTCCATTTACTACCATTACGAGAGCAAAGAAGCGTTGCTTGACGATGTGTTTTCGTTTTTCACAAGAGGCTACAAGCATTATTTCGAGTGGCTTTCTGAGATGAACAGCAAGGCGGAGTCCTTGGAGGATGTCATGGATAACATGTTTAACAGCGAGTTCATTGAGATGCAAGACCCGATAGGATGCATGGGCATGTCCCTTGCGATGAAGGAGCAGCATAGGCACGAATCCGCGCGGAAATGCGTATTTAACCTCTTTTATAAACAAAGCATCGACAGTATGAAAGCGGATTTCGACAGGTTGATAGATAAAGGCATAATCCCTCCGGCTGATACCAAAACGATAGCTATGCTATTCATGTTTTGTGTTATAGTAAGCAACGATATACGGCTTCATGAGTACATGGGCACGCAACCGCCGCTGGCGTGCAGTGAGATATATAACGGATTGAAATGCCAAATTGCTTCAGCGTTGACCATGGGTAATATTTAGCTTAAAACAAGCCTGAATGCCGAGGAGAAGAATCAATTATTTACAATTATTTGACAACTGAAAACATGAATGTTGCTATACTGCCGTATAAGATAGAATCTTGGATCAGAGTTTCAAACATTCCGGAAAGGAAACGATATGCATGCAGGTCAAAACGAACATTCAACCAGAGGTAAAATTCTAGCCAGCTCCGCGCAGCTATTTGCCGAGAAAGGTTTTACCGAGACGACGATTCGCGAAATTGCAGACTCTCTAGGTCTTAATGTGGCCTCATTATATTATCATTTTCCATCGAAAACCGCAATACTTGAGCAAATGCTGGAAGATTACTCAGCCGGTAATATCAATGTTTACGATGAGCAGATAATTACTGATATATTAAGGAAGGATCCTACTGCAGACGGTATATTAAGCTGTCTGCAAACTTCTTTTCCCAAAGACCGCGTGGATTATTTTCTAAAGGTGCTCTGCGTGATGTTTCAAGAGCAGCTCCGTAACACTATCGTACGCAATTATATGTCAAATCACATTATACTGCGTTCAGAGCAGAAGGTAAGAACAATAATCGACGTGCTGATAAGCCTTGGCGTTGTGCGCCCGGACACCGATCCTGATTATTGGATGAAAGTCACATCAAGCCTCTCATATTCCTTCGCTGTGCGGATGATGCTGGGAATTGGCGATAATGTCCCGGGATTTACAGGCAGGAAGATGGCACAGATGCACCGCAGCACATTTGAGATGCTGCTAAAAACATGCGGAACCGGAATGGATAAGGGGGTTATAAATGAACAAAGCTAAAAATGAAGAAGCGACTGTTCCGCAGATGCTCTCTTATGGAGGGGTTCAGTTCTCCGCAAGTATTTACATGGCGTTTACATCATATTATCTTATGATGTTTTTAATTGATATTGCATTGATTCCTACAGCGACTACGGCAGTGCTGCTGTTTTGCTATCGCATTTTCAGCGCGCTTGACACCCAGGCGATTGCCTTGTTTATTAACCGCAAACGGTTTAGCGACGGGAAATACCGGCCGTACTACAAATGGTGTGCCCTGCCGTTTGCGATCGGGTTGATTGCGCTGGGGATGACTCCGGGCATTGCCCTTTCCGGAAGGATAGCATTTGCGGCATTAGCGCTTATAATCTGCGATTTATCCTGGTCGACTTTACATATGGCTTCTATTTCGCTGCTGCCTTACTTGGCGCACGGTGACGTAAGCCGCTCAAAACTGACATCGTTTTCTAACGGAAGCTCCATTCTTGCTTTCATTCTTGTCGGCTCTTTTACGCTTCCCCTTGTTGACCTGCTCGGCGGCAATGACAAGGGGCGCGGGTTTGCGTCGGCTTTAGGGGTATTGGCTCTAATTACGATACCGATAATATTCAATGCATATTTCCGCTTAAAGGAAAGCAGTTATCACGAACCTGAAGTTAAACCCGCAATCAAGGATGTTATCCTGACTATTACCCGAAACAAACGCGCCATGCTGTTTCTTTTGGGGCTTTGCGTATATTTCATGGCTGACGCTTTCAAGAATGTGACCACTCATTATTACGTTGCTCATATTCTAATGCGGTCTGATTTATTGCCCATGGTCATATTAGCGGGATTATTATCACCGCTGTGCATGCAGCCTATTATACCGAAGCTTCTTAAATTCGCTAATAAGGAAACACTAATCGTACTCGGGCTTTTTGCAGCATTTTGTTCAAATCTGTTAATGCTGTCTGCCGGCGCGAGGCCTGCCGCATTGATTGCCTGTGTGGTTCTCTACGGTATTTTCACCTCTGTCGTGGCCAACTTGGTTTTCGCCGTTATGGCTTCCTTGACTGATGAGATTCGCTTAAAGCAGAAAATCAGCATGAGCGAAATGCTTGCAGCTACAATGAACCTTAGTTCAAACGTAGCTGCGGGCATTGCCAGCGGCGCTGCTGCTCTTACATTAGGCTTTGTCGGATACTTGCCGCAGGAAGCAGGGACAGTAATCGAACAACCGGACAGCGCGCTTATCGGCATACGCGTGTTGTACATAGTTTGCACAGCGGCGGGCATGGCGCTTGCAGGGGCAATTATGCTTCTGTTTAGAAAAAGGAGCGTAGTGGCGTGCAACACCTAAATCTTTACATCTTTGCGGTCTGTTTTTCGCAATACTGCGTTGCTCATCGGTTAAATACCAACGGACAATCTCCTTGCAAACCTACATTGCTTTATGTTAATATGTGTTGGTAAGTATTATTGTATAAGAAATGCTTATATAAACTGAGAGGAACGGTAGACATCCGATGATTGAAATACAGGGCAAGTATAACTCTGCTAAAGTTTTCACTGACACAGCGGAGGAGTATGCTCTCGCTCAGATTACCAACCTGCTTAATCAGGAGTTCGTTGCCGGCAGCAAAATCCGGATCATGCCGGACACCCATGCGGGCGCGGGGTGCGTGATCGGCACCACGATGACGATAAAAGATAAAATTGTGCCCAACCTGGTCGGAGTCGATATCGGCTGCGGGATGGAGACTGTATTGCTTGCTGATAGGAGAGTGGAACTGCAGCAGCTTGACAAAGCCATTCATCAATATATCCCGTCGGGGTTTGCCATCCGAAAAGAACCGCACCATTATAATGACGAGATCGACCTGACCGCTCTGCGCTGCGCGAAGTATGCCGACCTTAAACGCGCAGAGTTATCAATAGGCACATTGGGCGGAGGCAACCATTTTATTGAGCTTGGCAAGGATGACAAAGGCTTGCTGTATCTGGTTGTGCATTCAGGCAGCCGAAATCTTGGCAAGCAGGTCGCGGAGCATTACCAGAAGGTTGCCGCCGATGAGTCTCAACGCAGGTCAAAGGCGGCAGGGAAGACTGGCAAGGTTGACCGGGTGCTTGCTTATGCGCACGGTGAGTTATTCGACGACTACCTGCATGATATGGCGATTGTTCAGCGGTACGCAAACCTCAACCGGCTGGCTATCGTAAAGGAGATATGCAAGCGTGTTAAGCTTAAAGCCGCCGAGCAGTTTACGACAGTGCATAACTACATCGATATCGGCTCAATGATTCTACGCAAGGGTGCAATTTCGGCGCGGGCGGGCGAACGAGTGCTTATTCCGCTTAACATGCGTGACGGCAGCCTGATTTGCACCGGCAAAGGCAATGAAGACTGGAATTACTCCGCGCCGCACGGAGCAGGGCGGTTGATGAGCCGTACAGTCGCGAAAGCGAGCTTTACGCTATCGCAGTTTGAAAGGTCGATGGAGGGCATCTATTCATCAACAGTGTGCCGGAACACTATTGACGAAGCGCCAATGGCATATAAGCCTATGGATGAGATAATTGCGAACATCGGGGATACCGTGGAGATCGCCGGTAGGATAACGCCGGTATTTAACTTCAAAGCGGGCCAGGATTAGCGTGACGGTTCAAGATTAATATAAACCGAGAGTTGAGGAAGGTACCTGTAGTGAACGATGTAAAAAAACACAGCATTTTAATTGTGGATGATGAAAGCTCCAACATCATTACGCTTTCGCATATCCTAAATCAGGACTACACAATCATGGCAGCAAGAAATGGGGCAAACGCTATCACGGCAGCGCAGAAACATCAACCGGACATCATTTTGCTTGACATTATTATGCCTGATATGGATGGTTATGATGTGATTATGGAACTTAAGAAATCTGAGTTAACTATGAACATCCCAGTTATTTTTATCACAGGCCTCAGTGATGCGGACGATGAAGAAAAGGGATTGAATCTGGGGGCTGTGGATTATATAACGAAACCATTTTCGCCTGCTCTCGTTAAAATAAGAGTTCTTAATCAAATTAAGCTTATCGAGCAGTTCCGCTCGAACGAGTATGATATAATGAAGTACAAGCTGTCAAACGATGCGCTTAACATCGCTCTGTGGGATATGGATGTTGTTAGCCTGGATCCTGTTAATCCTGAAAACACGTTCACATGGTCGCCTGAGTTTTGCAAGATGCTTGGGTTTTCCGATAATAGCGAGTTCACTAACGTGCTTCAATCTTGGAGAGACCGGCTGCATCCGGACGACAGGGAACGGACGCTCGGCGCTTTCGCGGCGCACCTGAATGACTATTCCGGCAACACCCCTTACGATATCGAATACAGGCTTATGCTGAAAAACGGAGAGTACCGGCATTTCCATGCGCTTGGCACCACGCGCAGGGATAACGCCGGCGTCCCGCTTAGAGTAGCCGGCGCTCTTATGGACATTACCGAAAAAAAGCGCATGGAGCGGGAGATAGAAGATTTCATAGATAAAATAAAAGCCGATGCACATTGGTATAAATCCGTTCTCGACGCAATACCGCTGCCGGTTACGGTTACGGACGCAAATATGAACTGGACGTTTGTTAACAAAGCCGTCGAGGAGTTTTTAGGGACAAAGCTTGAGGATATGCTTGGCAAGCCTTGCAGCGACTGGAACAGCGAAATATGCAACACCGACATTTGCGGTATAGAATGTGCCAAACGTGGAGTCAAGCAGACATTTTTCAGCAGGGGGGAGTCCTCTTACCAGGTGAGCGTTGAGATTCTCCGCGATATGGCGGATGAAGTTGCAGGGTTCATTGAAGTCGTGCAAGATATAACAAATATACAGCAGCTGGCAAAGCAGCAGGTTGAGATGGAAATCACCAGTAAGGCAAAATCCGCATTTCTTGCAAACATGAGCCATGAGATACGCACCCCGATGAACGCAATCTGGGGTATTACGGAGATTTTAATGCAAAACAACACCTTGCCGGATAAAGTCATGGAAGGGTTAAGCAAGATACAGAATTCCTGCGATTTACTGTTAGGCATTATCAACGATATACTGGATTTTTCCAAAATTGAAGCGGGAAGGCTGGATATTCTTCCTGCGGTGTATAATTTAGCAGGCTTGATAAACGACTCAATCCACCTGAACATGATGAGGCTGGGGGACAAGCCTATAGAATTCGAGGTTCATGTTGACGAATGCCTTCCGGCAAAACTATTGGGCGATGAGCTGCGCATAAAGCAGATACTTAATAATTTGCTGTCCAACGCATTTAAATACACGGATGCCGGGAAGGTAACGCTCTCAGTTTCACCGGAAGCAAATACAGATGAAGGCATTACCTTGGTTCTGAGCGTCAGGGACACAGGTCAAGGCATGACGGAGCTGCAGGTAAGCAGGCTCTTTGATGAATATACCCGCTTCAACCTGGAAGCAAACCGCACTATTGAGGGAACCGGGCTTGGGCTTAACATCACAAAACAGCTTGTGAGCTTAATGAATGGCGTTATACTTGTTGAGAGCGGTCCGGGTGTGGGTTCGCACTTCATTGTGAAGCTGCCTCAAGGCACGGCGGATGCGCAGATGCTCGGGAGAGAGGCAGCGGAAAGCATCCGTCAGTTCCGTATGAGTTATGCGCTCGGCAGGGAACGGTCAAGGATAGTACGAGAACCAATGCCTTATGGCAGCGTTTTGGTTGTTGACGATGTGGAAACTAATCTCTATGTCGCCGAAGGGATGATGATGCCGTACAAGCTGCAAATCAAAACCGCCTCCAGCGGGCCTGAAGCGATCGAGATCATAAAAAGCGGCAAAGAGTACGACATTATTTTTATGGATCACATGATGCCAAAAATGGATGGGATCGAAGCGGTTAAGATCATACGCGGCATGGGATATGCCCAGCCAATTGTAGCGCTCACCGCTAATGCGATAGTTGGTCAAGCCGAGATATTTTTGCAAAACGGATTTGACGCTTTTATACCCAAGCCTGTCGATATGCGCAATTTGAACACGGTCTTGAATAAACTGATACGCGACAAGCAACCGCCGGAGGTTATCGAGGCAGCGAGTCGCCAGTCCAGCTCAGCAGCGGAGGCGCAAAAGAAAACAACGTCTTTTTTACCGCAGATGAGCGCAATTGATGGCATTGATATAACCAGAGGCCTTTCACGGTATGACGGTAACGAAGAAACATACCTGAAAATCCTGCGTTCGTACACTGCGAGCGTCCGCTCCATGATAGAGACAATTGAAAGCTTTGACGCATCACAGCTTGAGGATTACCAGATTATCGTCCACGGTATCAAAGGAGCAAGCTATGATATTTACGCGCAAGAGGTTGCCGATAGCTTTAAAAACCTTGAAATGGCCGCTAAATCCGGCAATACTGAATATATTACCCGAAATAACGCCGCATTTATTGATGCTGCCATGAAGCTCATCTGCGGCATCGAGGATATGCTCCGTGCCATCAGCGCTGAGAACACCAAGCCGGAGAAAAATAAGCCGGATGAGATCGTACTAAAAAAACTGCTGGCTGCCTGCAGTATTTATGACATGGAAGGAGCAGACGCGGCTATGGAGGAGATAGAGCTGTATAAATACACGTCTGACGACGGCTTGTCCATCTTTCTGCGTAAGTGCGTTGACTTGCTCGACTATGCGGGAATTTCCGATACGCTTTCATATTTGGATGAATCCTGATGTCCGTGCTGTTTTCAAGGAGCGCTATTCGCAGGTTCGTCCACGCAGCATATGAATGATCATACACAGTAAACTGCGGTCACAGGCCGCGATTGGAAGGTGATAACTATGGAAGAAATGCCCACGACGGATCTCAGGAAGAAAATTATTTATGTCGACGATGTGAGCTTCGCGCTTATTACAGTACAAGACAGGCTGAAGAATCATTATAAAGTATACCCGGCACAGACCGGGGAGCAGATGTTTGAGATTCTGCGCTCTGTAGTACCGGATTTAATTATGCTGGATATCAACATGCCCGGCTCAAATGGCTACGATATAATTGCTCAGCTTAAAACAGTGCCTGAATATGCCTTGATACCTGTAGTGTTTTTGACGAGCAGCAGAGATCGCGATAGCGTCATCAAATGTATGGAGCTTGGAGCGGCTGACGTTCTATTTAAACCGATAACCGATGCTGAATTATTAAACTCAATAGAATATCAGTTTAGCCCGTTAAAGCAAGAGGAGAATAAACCTATTATTCTTGCCGTCGATGATAATCCTAGCATTTTGCGTTCTGTCAATGCAGCGCTGCGCGACAAATACACCGTGCTGACGCTATCAAACCCGGAGCTTATCACAGAGGTGCTAAAAAAAGTAACTCCCGATTTGTTCCTGCTTGACTGTAATATGCCAAAGGTAAGCGGGTTGGAACTCATTCCAATAATCCGCAAGAGAAACGGCCATGAAGCGACCCCTATTATTTTCCTGACATCAGAGGTGAAAAACGACACCGTATCCGCCGCGCTTGGCCTCGGGGTCGGCGACTACATAGTAAAACCAATTGACGATGATTTGCTCCGCGAAAGGATAGCCTTGCACACAAGAAACTACATCGGCTTGCGCCGCCTCCGCTCGATTGTGATGTAATGGTTAGGGTTGCTTAGCCAAGTGATGTTGGTAACAAATATTACTTCGCAGTCATTATTGTTTCTGGCTGTATCGGAATTCCATGAGCTTACCCTGTTGCCTATGGAGTAGGTTGCATTTACAAGATAGCCTTCAATTCTGATGAAATCCTCTTCCTTAATATCCCTGATCAACTGCCTTGTTGTGTCTCCGTCGGGAATTAGGTGGTTATTCGATACATTATCCCTAATCGCCTCATAGCCGCCATATCTATACAGCGACTGCGGGCTAAGCATCTTATAAGAAAATGATCTCTCGCCGAACGGCCCCCATTGAATCATGGAATCGACATGTGTATCAGTAAGCCATCCCCACGCTATAGCGACATCCCTTGGCATCATCCTGTCTTGCAGCCTGTTGCCTGTGTAGTCTTTTACGCCTAAAACCCTGCCTGAAATTATATATTCCGCTATATATTCTATGTCTATATCGGTGCCGTCGATTCTTATGCTTGTGCTTCCGGTTGTATTGATCTGTACAGGCTCATATAAATACTCAAAGCTCTCAACCCTCGGATGCGTATATTGTATGAACGGTTTCTCGAAATACAGCGCGGCTGTAATCGCAACCGCGGCTACCGGTATAAGGAGCAAAAGGGGTTTGCTCTTTCTCATTACCGACCCGGCGACGAAAATAACGCAGCACACGGCAAATAACGCAACTATATCATGCTCCAGCAGATATGCGCGGAATCCTGTGTAGGTAACTTCGCTTGGCAGGCCGCCGTCGGCAGAACCGGGATTTGATAGTATAAAGCTCTCAACGGGGTACACCAGCGATAATACCCAAAATGCGAACGCGCCGAGCAACCCTAGGACTATGAACGCCGTTCCTATATCCCTGATAGCCTTGCGCATCTTGCTCTTGCGCATTTCTTTTTTTAGGTCTTCTTCTATGAGCATGGCGTCTTTGTATAATGGCAAGCAATCATAGATTCTGTTATTTTCAGTTAATAAGTAATCAAAAGGCACGTCAAAATAATAGCTCAGCTCAGCGATGATATCCATGTCCGGAACTTCTTCCCCTTGCTCCCATAGGGAAATGAGCAAAGGCGAAACATAAATCTCCGATGCGAGCTGCCTCCGCGAGAGTCCGTCTTCCTCCCTGAGAAACCTTATTTTTTCTCCCAGTGTCATATTCTGAATCCTTTACAAAGCGTCCCCTTGCTTTCTGTCCATCAGGGCTGCGAGTGTTTGGGCTGCGGCTTCAAAGTCGAAGTCTTCTATTTGGCTTATGAGATCGCCTGTTTCGCCGGCGGCTCTGAGGTCATCTATCAGGCTGATGCAATCCGGGTTTATGTTCTCCAGCATTGGCATCAGTTTCTCGAACAGCGCCTGTCTGTGCGCCGCATCCATTTGGGCAGGCAACGCCTTCTCCGAAGCTGCGTCAAGCAGCGGTTTAAGGCCGTCAAGCACCGTATCCAGTTCGTTTTTCAGAGCTTCCAGCAGCTCGTCTAGATCTGACGGCTTCACAGGCTTATTATTTGGCAGGTTTTGGCCCTGCTCCTTGCCCATTATGCTGCGTCTGTCATAACGCGTCTCCGGTGCGCCAGGGGTCAGGTATTTGAC
>Ga0099364_10011404_pt1 | contig 12151 bp, 9 predicted proteins | sample TergutTh196P3_FD_73070 | JGI IMG/M metagenome (GOLD analysis project Ga0099364, IMG submission 73070) | Microcerotermes parvus P3 segment gut microbial communities from Pointe-Noire, Republic of the Congo - Th196 P3 | ecosystem: Host-associated > Arthropoda: Insects > Digestive system > Gut ...
CGTTGTATAAAACTATGAACTCAGGCTCGGGGATTTTAACCATCTTCTGCTTGTACAGGTCTTTGCTGTTGGTCAGCATTTCGTATTCCCTTGCCATGTAAATAAGCATCCTGAGCGGCATGTTGTCATTGATGGTCGACTGGTGCTCAACCAAGACTACGAGCTTTCCGTCAATCACAAATGCTATGTCGTTTTGCTGCTCCATGAAAAAGACATCGGAAAGGGTTATTATTTTTATTTCCGTTTCTTTTGGATAGTTTTTTCCGCTTACGGCGTTGTACATTTCCAGAAGCTGCTCCTTTTCTCCGAACAGCGTAGTGAACACGCTGTTCTTGAATTTGCGGTTTGTGTTGGTCTCTCCCATTTTTTTCTCCTATTTTTGGGTTGTTCTATCCCTTAGACGGAAAAAAGGGGGTAAAAAAATTTTAAAAATTCATTTTTTTTGCATTTTGCAAACAAGTGTTGACACTTTCAGCGATTTTAGCTCAAAAAGGCAGGTTTTCGTTGTAATTATTTTGTGGGTAACGGGAATCTCCATTTTACAAAAAGTCCATGCCACTTTTTGTAAAATTCCCCATTCCCTACTCCCAAGAATTGAGTTAATATTTTACTATATTCTTAGTTTAATGACAGAACAATCAATTCTAGTAAAAAATGTTCGTTCTTTTGCTCAAGGTTCTTGGCAAAGCGAACAGGATATGCTTTTGGGAAATAGCTCAAAAAATGCAATGGAAATAGATGGGAGCAAATGCCTTGCGCTGCCAGCTCTTTTTGCCATAGGCGCAGATTTTCAAGAACCGGCGAGAGACGATGTGTATTCCTTTGCAGATGGCATTGAAGCAATGCGCAGAGGCGGATTTTATGGCTGCCTTTATGAAAGCAGCGCGAATCCCATAGACGACTTGCCGCAAATAACCTCTTTTAAGCAAATTTGCGAAAAGTCAAAACTTGATTTTGCACTCCTAGCCTCTTTCAGCAAAGCGAATGAACACAAAAATATAAGCGAAATGCTGGAACTTGCAAACGGCGGAGCATACGGCTTTGGAGATGGCGGAATTTTGCCCGAAAAAATGCGTTTTTTGAGAATGGTTTTTGAGTATGGCAAAGCAACTGGCAAAACATTTTACTTTCACCCTCTAGAACCAAGTTTAAGAAATTTTGGCGTTGCGCACGAGGGGCTTTATTCAGACGCAATAGGCTTTAAAGGCATCCCCGAACAGGCAGAAACAATAACCGTTTACCGAATTTTAGAATTTTCAAGATGGTTTGACGTTCCTGTGCATTTGCGAGAAATTTCATGCCAAAAAAGCTTGGAGCTGATAGCTCAGGCAAAAGCAAATGGAATCAAAGTGACTTGCGATGTTGGAATTTACCATCTTTTATTTGATGACTCAGCGCTATTAAATCTCTCCTCGGAATATCGTTTTGATTCTCCGCTTAGAAGCGCAAAAGACAAAGAAGCCTTGTGGAATGGGCTTTTGGATGGCACGGTGCAATATATTAGCTGCAACCACTTCCCTGTGCGCAAACAAGAAAAGCAAACGAATTTTGAAGATGCCTGCCCTGGGGCAGTCTCTTTGGAAATTGCGCTTTCTGCTCTGTGGCAAATAGCTGCGGAAAAAACTTCTGAGCATCCAGAGCGATTGTTGAGCTGGCTTGGAGCGAAAAATTTGGAACTTGAAAAGCCTGCAAATTTAATTCTTTTCAACCCAGATTTGGAATGGGAAGTCAGCGAAAATACCTTTGCCGGCTCGGTGTGCAATTCTCCGTTGCTGGGCAAAACATTAAAAGGAAAAATTATTGGGACTTATTTGGGTTCAAAGTGGAACGAAGTATCTGCAAACTAGAGCAATTTGAAGTTCCGCTTTTGCAAAAAAACGCTATTCCCAAAATCATAGCAAATATTGCAGGCCGTGAAGTTTTCAATGTTCGCATAGAGCGGCTCGCTCTTGATTGCAGAAGAAAAGGAAAACCGCATTATGTTTGCAACGCAACCTTCAGCATTGAGCCAACGGATGAAATTCAGCAAAATTTAAATTCCAAAAATTTAATAAAAAAAAGCAATGCCAAGCCATGCGAAGTTTCTATTATAGGCGCGGGGCCAGCGGGTTTGTGGGCTGCTTATGCTTTGCTGTTAAAAGGGCATAAGGTTAATTTATATGAACAGGGAAAACCCGTTGAAGAAAGATTCAGAGACATTCGCAGATTTCTCAAAGGCAAAATTTTTCTGGAACATTCAAATATATTTTTTGGAGAAGGCGGAGCGGGCGCTTTTTCTGACGGAAAATTGAATACAAGAAGCCGCACAGAATTTTCGCAGGCAGTTCTTGGCGATTTGATAAGCTTGGGAGCATCCGAGGAAATTGCGTATTTATCAAAGCCTCATATTGGCACAGACCGATTGCAATTTTTGATAAAAAAAATGAGAAAGCAGATTTTGGAACTTGGAGGCAATATTTATTTTGAAAGCAAATTGCAAGATATTTCGGTTTCTGGCAATAGCTTGAATTCAATTTGCATAAACAAAAAATGGCAGCCATGCGAAACGCTTGTGCTTGCAAACGGGCATTCCGCAAGAGATATTTACGAGATGCTTTCTGCGCATGGCGTGGCTTTGGAGGGAAAATCCTTTGCTGTTGGCGTTCGTATTGAACATCCGCAAAGTTTTATAAATGAGCTTCGCTTTGGCAAAGGCGTTGATTATAAATTGACGGGCGCCGCAGATTATACCTTAACCGGAAAAACCGCTTACAGCTTTTGCATGTGCCCAGGTGGAGTTGTGATACCCTGCGCATCTGAGCCAAATGGAGCAGCAACTAACGGGATGAGTTACAGCCGCCGCAATTCGCCGTTTGCAAACTCCGCTCTTGTTGTTCCGCATAGCATAGATAAAAACGATATAAAAAGCGGAATTGCATTTCAGAGACAACTAGAGCAGGCTGCATTTGAAGTTGGCGGCAAAAATTTTTCCGTGCCCAAGCAAACCGCAAATAATTTTTTGGCAAAAAAATCTGCTCCATGCAATTTATGGGATTTTATGCCAAACGATATATGCCAAAATTTAGAAGCGGCTCTTTATGAATTTGATAAAAAAATGCCCGGATTTATAAAAAACGGACTTTTAATTGCGCCAGAAACAAGAACTTCTGCGCCCATTCGCATTGTTCGCAAAGAGAACTGCGAATCAGTTTCTGTTAGCGGCATTTACCCGATTGGCGAGGGTGCTGGCTATGCAGGCGGAATTTTGACAAGCGCGGCAGACGGGGTTAGGCTTGCTTATGCTATCTAAAAATTTACTCTCGCTTTGCAATTCATCTTCGCTTTGGATTTACGAAAATTTAACCAAAATATTAAGAATTGATGAAGACGGAGGAAATACATGTTTTGGACTAACAATGCGCCTGCACAGGGAACTTGTAAAATTGGGATACGTTCCAAAGCTTTTGCTCGGGCATAAAAGGCATGTAAAAAACGCTCACTGCGCACTCAGCATTATTGACAACGGAACAGAGCTTTTTCTAGACCCGGGCTATTTAATTTTTGACCCTTTGCCCATTCCGCCAAACATTCCGCAATTAAACAAAACAACATTCCCATTGCAGCCCAACTGGGTGCGTCTTGAGCGAGACGGCGAAAACCTAAGCCTCTGGACTGGCGTTGCAAATGAACCTGCAAAATTCCGTTTTTACTTTCCGCTAAAAGGCTGTTCCATGCAAGAATTTAATTTAGCCTGGGAACAAAGCTACGTTGGCGAAAGCATGAAATATCTGGTTTTCAACAAATTGGATAAAAAAGCCGGCGTTCAGTATTATTACCAAAACGGCAAGCTTTTAATAAGAACATCAAGCGGAACAACTCAGCAAAAAATTGAGAAACAGAACGAAGCAGAGTTGCTGTCAAGTGTTTTTGGCTTGGATAAGGATTTGCTTAGTCGTTATTGAATGTATCATCCCAGTCTTTCCAAACAGGATCATAGCCGTTTTGCTTTATTTTTTCTTCAATCTCTGCGGGGCTTCTTGAATCATTCACCTCCCATTGCGTAAGCTCGGTTTTGGAAATTGCATAACCGCCTGGATCCGTGCGGCTGCCTGCGCTCATGGTGGTTAAGCCAAGCATCATGGCGCGGTCTCTGAAATTCGCTGATTCCCTTGTGCTCAGAGAAAGCTCCACGTCTGGGAAGCATATTCTGTAAGCGCATATAAGCTGAACCAGCTCCCTGTCGCTTGGCGTGCATAATTCAAAAGTTTGCCCTTCAAAAGGTCTTAGCCTTGGGAAAGAAACTGAAAATTTGCTTTTCCAATATGTTTCCTGCAAATAATTCAAATGCAAAGCGGTGAAAAAACTATCCACTCGCCAGTTTTCCAAGCCAAGCAAAGCTCCTATGCCTATTTTTCTTACTCCAGCTATTCCAACTCTGTCTGGGCAGTGCAAGCGATGTTCAAAAATACTTTTTTTGCCCTTTGGGTGATGCTGTTTGTAAGTTTCTTCCCTATAAGTTTCTTGATAAATATAAACCGCATTAACTCCGCTTTCTGCAAGCTGTGCATATTCTTCCATGCCAAGAGGCTGAACTTCTATTGAAATAGATGAAAAATGCTCGCGGCAAAGCTTTACCGCATTTAATATATACTCAAAACCTGCATTTGCAGGGCTTTCGCCAGTTACCAAAAGCACATGCTCAAAAGAGCCAAGTTTTTTTATTGCTTCTATTTCTGCAAGAATTTCATTTGCAGAGAGAACTCTTCGCTCAATATGATTTTTTTGGCTAAATCCGCAATATACGCAAGAATTTGTGCAATCGTTTGAAAGATAAAGCGGCAGATATAGTTGGATTGTTTTTCCAAAACGCTGCAAGGTCAATTCCCTGCTTTTTTTTGCCATAGTTTCCAAATATGGCATGGCTGCTGGGGAAATCAAAGCCGCAAAATCTTCTATGTTCAAATTTTCTTTTTTTCTAAGGGCATATTCAACTGATTGCAAAGTGGCAGTGGTAATTTTCTTTTCCACTGCGCTCCAGTTTATTTTTGAGAAGATTGAGGAGAACATTCGCTTTTTCCTGTTCTGCAATGCACAAACTCTTCTTTTTTTCCAATGGTAATTTTATATTTGCCAGGGAAGCCTCTAAAATTAATTTCACCGGATTTGTCTGCGGTGCTTTGCAAATTTGTTGTCCAGGTTTTGTTCCACAAATTGTAAAGCGTGTCTGCCGCTGGCTTTGCTCTGCCATTGCCGTCAATTATTCCGCCATCTCTAATCCAGTGGCGCTTATCCCAAAAACCCCAAAGCAAAATACCGCTGATCGCAGGGTGGCTAAACGCAGAGGTCACAAAGGTTTTGTAATTTTCTGCCTGCTGATTTTCGCTCATTCCCAGTCCAGTCATCTCAGAGCCAAAATCCAATTCCGTTGCTTTTATAGGCAAACCCAAAGATGCCAGTTTATCAAGCCTCTCTTTTATCAAAGCTGGTATCACAGGGCGTGTTTGAAAATGGCATTGCACGCCAATTCCATGCACGGGAACACCGCGATCCAGCATTCCTTTTATAAGAGCGTAATACCTGTCCGTTTCGCCAGCGGCAACAACGTTGTATTCATTTATGTAAAGTTTTGCATTGGGGTCTGCGCGATGCGCCCAGATAAATGCGCTGTCTAAAATTTCCCATCCGCATTTATTGAACAGAAATGGCTCGTGAAAAGGCTCGTTCCAAACATCGTAGTCAATAATTTTTCCTTTATATTCTTTCAAGTCTCTATCTATGCGCATTTTAATATTTTTTTTCAAATCATCGCAAGAGCCTTGTATGCTCCAATGCTTGTCAAAACCATAGCCTTGATGCCCCCACATAATGGCATGCGCTCTTAAATCCCAATCGTTTTCCTTTGTAAACTTCAAATATTCCTGCATTTCTTTTCTTTTAATATCGCCTTTTTTTGGTTCGTAATCTGGCCACTTGAAAATATTTTCATTAACTCCATGCCAAAAATATTTTGCCGCTGTTTTTCTGTACCATTTTTCCACGCTATCCTGCTGAACATTAAGGGCAAGCGCTGTGCCAAAAGGAAATTCGTGCTGCACAAGTTCTATGCGCGCTGTTTCGCCTGCCTTTGCCTTTAATTTAAAATCATGTTTGCGATGCTTTTCTATTCTGGCATTCGCTTCGCTATACCAGGTGGTGTCAAAGCTTGTGCCCAAGAATTCTACAGCAACATCATCTACAAAAACGGTATCATTTATTGAGCCGAGCTGAAAATTGATATTGTTCAAACCGTGGCCTTTTTGATCTGCCAAAAAAGGCATTGCGTATTCCTTCCAGTCTTTTGAAAGTTCCCAAGTGCCAGCTTCTTTTTCTTTCCAGTCCGGACCAATGCCTTGCACAACCGCTTTCAAAATGCCATTGCCCTTTGCCTTGAAACTTAGTTTATAAACCGCAGAATCAGCCTGCCATTTAGGAGCCTGCAACTGCAAGCCCCAAACAGGATTAGGCGGTTTTTTAACAATAATCCTTGCCCCCTTGGAACCATTCGCTCCCAATCCATCGCCGCCAATAACCGATTCCATATCGGCAGGTCCATCAGGATTATTCCACAAATACCACCCGCCATTTCCCTGTTCCATATCTCCATTGGGGATAAGGTTTGCGGCGGCAACGCAAATGGAAAGCAATAAAAATAAAGCGATAAATTCAAAACGCATAACTTTTTCCTCTTTTTAGTAATGTAGAAATCAATATTTAGCTTTTGTTGGATTTTTATATTACATAAATGCAAATAATACCCCACACCAACCTAAAAACCTTAGCAGACAAGCTCATAGAAGACATTCTATCAAAAGATAACTTCAGCGCAGGCTCTGCAAAGGGCGGCTTTTTAACAGGCGGAAACGTGATAGTTTGCGAATCAAAAGGTTTGCAGGAATATTTGCAAAAAACGTGCGTGGACAAATACGGAATATGGACAGCCTTGCCATTCAAGCCTCTTGCAGGGCTTTTAATGCAATGCGCATACAACCTGTCTCCAAAAGACAATAAAAAAGATGAAAAAGAAAATATTTTTAATCCAAACAATTTGGTATGGGCAATTTACAGGCTATTGGAAAAAGAGCAAAAAACTTTTTCTTTTGCCAGTGAAATAGCAACCATGTTTTTTGCATACCAAATTTACAGGCCAGAACTAATTGAAAAATGGAACAAAGGCGAAAAATATACAATAGCAAATGCAGATGACAATTTCATAAATAACGAAAAATGGCAAAGAGAGCTTTGGATTAAATTAAAAACAAACTGCAATGACTTGGATATTTCTCAGCTTTACAAATTAATAGAAAATGAATTAACCGAAAAAAGCTTTTTACCCAGACAAATTTTCATCTTCGCTCCCCTATCAATAGCTCCCATTCATTTAAAAACGCTAAATATTTTATCACAAGCCGGCTGCAAAGTCAATTTATACTTATTTCAAATCAGCAACGAATATATAGGCGACCATTTAAGCGATAAAAAAATCGCCAGCCTGCGAAAAAAATCCTGGGAAAACAACAAAATCGTAAACGAAAAAGAACTATACTGGGACCTAGGCAACCGACTAATAGCAAACTTGGGCAGAAATTCCCAAATATTCCACGAACAAATCCTAGCATTAAATCTAAATCATTCTGAAAATCCTATAAATTTTGAAAATTCTGATTCAGACAAAAGCAACGAAACTTTGCTTTCAAAAATTCAAAATAATATAATCAACGATAGCAATGAAAAAATAAAATGCGAAAAAGATAATTCCCTTACACTTAATAATTGCTTCTCCCCTCTGCGAGAAATTGAAGTCTTATGCGATTATATTTTGGATTTATTCGCAAATAATAAAGAGCTTACGCCTGCGGATATTGCTGTTGTTTCTCCGAATATCGAAAATTATGCAAGCGCTATAGAAAGCGTTTTTGAGCGCAATGGCATTCCTTATAAAATTGCAGACCGAGATGTGAAAAAAAGCAGCAAAACGGCACAGCTTTTGAATTTGCTTTTTGCGCAAATCGGCAGCAGATACGAAGCATCCGATATAGTTGCTCTGTTTGAATACTCAATGTATGTGCAGGGCAAAGAATTGGAGCCAAACGATAGAGAGCGTTTGGAAAAATGGGTTAGGGAAAATGCGATAAGACATGGCTTGGAAAGCTTTAAAGCGCCATTGCCGAATTATTCCTTTGAAAGCGGATTTGAGCAATTAGCGGCTGGCTTTTTTATGATTTCTGAAAATGGATTTTCTGAAAATGGCAATTACTGCTACCCGGATATAGAAGGCAATTCAGCTAATATTTTAGGCGATTTTGTTAATTTTGCAAATGTCTTGAGAGAATTTGAAGAGGCAAGCAAAAGTGAAAAAAACATTGAAGACTGGGATTATTTTTTCAAGGAAAAATTTCAAATATTTTTTGGCTCAGATGAAGTTAATTTTAACGAAGACAAAGATAATCCCTATCAAAAAATCATCAATGCTTGGGACTCGCTTAAAAAAGAAATTCTCATAGGTTTTGGCAATAACGCAAATATCTCCATAAATTTTTCCGTTCTGAAAAAAGCCCTGCCAAAAAAATTAGAATCAAATGCAAAATCAGCCTACTCTTTGAGCGGCATGCTCTCTTTTTCAAATTTAGAAACCATCAGAGCTGTTCCGCATAAAGTAATCTGCTGCATAGGAATGAACAGCAAGGAATTTCCTCGCCAAGCAAAAAGCAAAGAAATCAGCCTTATAGCAGAATACAAGCAGGGCGATAAAGATATAGCAAATGAAGAACGTCAAATATTTTTAGAGACCATTCTCAGCGCAAAAGAAGCGCTTTACATAAGCTGGATAGGCCAAGATGAGAAAAATGCAGAAGAACTTGAGCCTTCCAGCGTTGTCGTTATGTTTTTGAAAAATTTGGAAGAGCTAATCACAAAACATCCATTGCAGCCTTTCTCAAAAAAATACTTCAACGGAACTTTAAGCACCTACGATAATAGGTGGTCGGTGGTTAGCAGTCAGTGGTTGGAAGTTAGCGGAAAGAATATTTGGGAATGGCAGCTTGCTCCGATAGAAACAGAACAAAAAGATATTGATAGCTTATACAGAATTTTAGCTGATGCTCCTAAATATTTTTTGAGAACTGTGTGCAACATAGAATTGCCAGAAGAAGCGAGTTTGCTGGAAAATACAGAACCTTTTGTTCTTGATAAATTAGATGAATGGAAGCTGGCGGATTTAATTTTGAGAGATGAAGATTATAATATTTCCAAACTTAGAGGCGAATTGCCAAGCGGAAAATTTGCCGAGAAAATTATAGAAAAGAAAATAGAAGAAGTCCATAAAATGAAAAATTTGGAAGACAAAAATGTAAAAACTTTTATTAGACCCAGCGAAGATAAAGGAAAGTACAGGCTATGGCATTGGCTGCAGCATTTGGAATTGAATTTGGCAGAAGAAATGGATTCGGATATTATTTTGAAAACCGTAAAAATCAGATTGCAGAAATTATCAAAAGAAAAAGCAAGAAATCAGATTGAAAAATTATGGGAATTAGCAGACGGATTAAAAACAAAAATGCTGCCTATTTTTCCGGATGCCGCTTGGAAATATTTAAAATCGGGAAAAATAAGAGAAGCTGAAAAAAACATTTTTGAAAGCGAGTATAATTCGCAATACGCAAAAATGCTTTTGAGAAACGCAAATTCTTTCGAGGATTTAGACGTGGAAGAGGAATTTATAGAGTGTTCTAAGAAAATGTTTGAAGGGTATAATGGGGAAGAGATAAAAATATAGTAAAATTTGAGCAAATTTAGGCGTTTTATCTATTCCCCAGCATTGACTTAATCATTGCTTACTATATTATAATAAATGTTCAACAATATACGCATATTCCTGGCAATAACGTCCCTGATTCTCTTTGCTTGTTCCATTGAAGACCCAAGCGTCAAGGAATTTGATTTGCAAAAAATCCGCTTGAATGGCGATCTTCCTTTTGATGCTTATTTTGAAAATCCAGAGCCTTATACCCACGCAGACAAACAGGCTAATTTATATTACGCCATGATCAACGGCGATACAATAAAAGTCTCTATTTGCGAATACGAAACGGCAACGCTTGCCAAAGCTTTTTTTTACAATTCAGACAACATAAAAGAAAGAACCGAGCATTTAATGGGAAATGAGAGAAAAAGATTTATGCGGCATGGCAGGCGGCTATTTGTTTTTTCTTATATGTTTTCAATATCCGAGAACGCTTCTATTTTAGATTCCCTCATTCAGTTCACAAGAAGATTTCCAGCCGCAGACACAAGCGCAAGCACGGGCTTTCAAAATTTCAGTTTGAAAAACAGCCGAGCAGATGAAGACGCCTCTGTGCAGAAAACTTATTTTCTTGGCGTTGAAACCTCGTTCAGCATGATTGTTCGCCGCTATAGGGATGCAAATTTTTCTTGGGCCTGCGCCCACAGCGACCGCGCCGCTTCAGAAAAAGACTGGATGGACTTCAAAACGAAATGGCAAAACAATGTTTATGGACCAGACAGTTCCGCTCTTTTGGCAAGGCTTTCCAATGGGATTGTAGTGGCGGCTTATGGAGACTTGGATAAAGAACGGATGCACAGCGTTTTAAAAGAATTTGCGAGGATTGTCAAGTGATGCAGGCTTACTTTATATCCGATGCTCATTTAGGCTCATCTCCAAAAGGCGTTGCGCCAGGGCGCGAGGAACGTTTGATTGCTTTTTTAAAAGAGCTTGAGGGCAAGGCTTCTCATTTATTTATTGCAGGCGATTTATTTGAGTTTTGGTATGAATATGATTTTTATGTTCCGTCCAAGCATTTCAAGCTTTTGAGAGCTTTGGCAGATTTAAGGGACAAGGGCTGCGAGGTCAAGCTTGTAAAGGGAAATCATGATTTTGCATACGGAAGTTTTTTTGAATGCGAGCTTGGGATAGAGACTCGTTCGCATTTTATAGCGGAGCTTCACGGCAGGAGGGTTTATGTTTGCCATGGAGACGGCTTAGCCAAAAAGGATGGTTCTTACAGATTTCTGAGGAAAATTTTGAATTTCAAGCTGAACAGGTTCCTGTTTAAGTGGCTTCATCCGGACATTGGCATGTATCTTTCCTTTTTTGTTAGTTCAAATAGCAGGGATTTTAACAAAAAGCGCATAATTCCAGAAGAGGAGTATTTGGATAAAATAAGGGAAATTATGCAAAAAACGGGCTGCGATACCTTTGTGCACGGCCATAATCACCTTGGCGGAGTGTGGAAAGTGCCAGAAGGGGTGGTTATAAACTGCGGCCAGTGGCTTTTTGAGGAGAATTTCTCTTGCATCTCCCAAAAAATTTGCTACTTTTACCATTCCCATTCAGCTGAGCCAAGCTCTGCCAGCTGAAATGGTTTAACCAAAGAGCTTCCTTAGAGAGGTAATTATGGCCTATAGAGGTCCCAAAGCAAAAGTTGCCAGGTCGCTTGACTTGGCGGTTACTCCCAAAACGCAAAAAATTTTAGAACGTCGCAAGTTCCCCCCAGGCCAGCACGGAATGGGTCGCAAGAGAAGCGCGGGCGTTTATAAACAGCAGCTTGTTGAAAAGCAGAGGCTCAAGTTCACTTATAACATTTCTGAAGCCCAGCTTGCAAAAACCTACCAAGAGGCAAACCGCAGAGATGGTTCTTCTGGTGATAACTTGATGATTCTTTTGGAAACAAGGCTGGATTCCTTGGTATATCGCTCTGGCTTTGCGCGCACAATTTTTGCTGCGCGCCAGTATGTTGCCCACGGCCATTTTATGGTCAATGGCAGGCGCAGCTATTCTCCGAATCACATAATTAAATCCAACGATTTGATAGCGGTTCGCGAAAAATCAAAAAATCATCCGCAAATAAAAGAAGCATTGGACGGCGCTCCAGAAGCTCCCATTTATTTGGCAGTGAGCAAGGATAAATTCGAAGCAAAGCTTGTGAACATTCCGTTGCGTGACCAAATACCGGTAAAGCTGAACGAGCAGCTGGTTGTTGAATTTTATAGCAAGTAACTTTCTAAATTTCCCATGCAATGAATAAGAATACAATTATAGGTATAATCCTAATAGTGCTATTGTTTGTGTGGTCTATATATAATTCCGGCAAACAGCAAGAACTTGCGCAGGCAGAAT
>Ga0099364_10011405_pt1 | contig 12150 bp, 8 predicted proteins | sample TergutTh196P3_FD_73070 | JGI IMG/M metagenome (GOLD analysis project Ga0099364, IMG submission 73070) | Microcerotermes parvus P3 segment gut microbial communities from Pointe-Noire, Republic of the Congo - Th196 P3 | ecosystem: Host-associated > Arthropoda: Insects > Digestive system > Gut ...
CCAGCGGCTCCATCACCTCTGACGGTGGTTCGGACAGCCTGAGATTGGGAATCAGATAATCCCCTTGCTGCGTGTACGTCAATGCTTTGCTCATTTTCTTTTTCGCTCCTTTCGGCGGCTTGCACCAGCTCATATTTTTTGATAACGCTTTCAATGTCGCGCAAAACCTGTTTTGACAGTTCGCCCGTCGCCGTGCCGAGCGCGTAGACCATATCCGGCGTGTTGAAGTCGAGTACGACCTGAAAATCCTCGCTATCAAAATATTCCGAAGTGTCAAGGCCGCAGCGCGTCATCAGCGTGTAGGCTATGCTTTTTGTCAGCGCATCCACAAACGCCGCCCCAAGTGTCCCGTCGTCGGCGTCCTCGATGATGGTTCCGGCGAAATCGTAGACGGGGCCTGCTTCGAGGATGCTGTCCTCTGCCCGGAAACGAATATCGCGGGCATTGTCATTATAGTATTCTTTCGCAAGCTCGCGCGCAATGTTGCGGAACGATTCCGCGAGCGTGCCGTCAACATCGTCATACACGGCGGCAAGCGCGTCCATGACCGGTTCCTTGTATTCCTGCCGCATTTCCCATATATACGGCCTGTAGTTGCCCCTTTGCACGGTATGGGTGTCCGCGATGTCAAAGACATATTTCAGGCGCGGATAACTGCCGGTGTCGTCAATGAGCGCGATGCCTTTTGCGCCGCGCTGCACCCTGCGATACCACGGCTTGCCGTCGTAGTCCATTTTTGTGTTTTTGTCGTTGTTCCAAACTTCGATGCTCGCGCAGGATACGGCGTCGGGGCGCTGCGCGAAAATCATCAGTTGGTCGGAAAAGGGGTATTTGTACATCCGCGCCGCCGTTTCGAGAAAACTTATCCAGTTTCCGCTCCGTGCAGTCAGTTCATCTACCGTCCGTTCGGCGACATTTGAGAAATATTGCAGATTTGATGCCATCGGGCGCTACACCTCGCTTTCTTTGTATTCTTCATATTCGGGATAGAGTTCGAGCGCGGCGAAGTCCGCGCCGCTCATTTTGTGGAGTTTTTTGATGAGGGATTCGGCAATTTCGACCATTTCGTCCTCAAAGTCCTCCGCCGCAGTTATAATCTCCGCGATAAGCCTGTCCTTGCCGCTTGTGTCGAATATGCACATGAGGTTGATTTCCTCGACCGTGAATCTTTCAAACATCGGCCTATACCTCCAGTCCGTCTTTTTTGTGCATGTCGGGCTGCCCCTGCCGCGCCACTTTCTGCTTGTTCCGCTCCAACGTGTCAAGCAGGGGCGGCTTTCCCTTTGGCGGCGGCTTGCGCTCGGCTTGTGCCGCTTTTGTATAATCCGCCAGCGATATGGCCTTGCCAGCGTTCGCGTTCGCGTCCGCCTCCGATTGGGCAGCGGTCGGCATTGGCGGGGACGATACGGCAAAATCCACAATATGGTCGTTGTCAAAGCGTTCATCTTCCGTCTGCACGGTACTGCTGTTTTGCATGAACGCGGGGTCTGTGCGCTCCGCTTCGCGTTTGGCAGCTTCGCGGCGGCTTTCCTCGCCGAGAAAACTGTCAAGTTCCACAAAGCCCGCGCTGTCAACGAAGTGCGAGCTAACGTCGCCGTTATATTTAAGCGCGATAACATCACTCACGGAGACAGACCGCGCCGCATAGTCGGCGGGCTGGTTCACGTTAAAGTCCTGATATATCTTGTTCAGCACGGGATAGCGGTCGGAAAGGAACTCTATCCGCTCCGAAAAAGGCGCGGTATAGACGAGTTCATAGTTCTCGCGGGTTGGTATAATGCCGAGGGTTTCAAGTTCGCGCATCGGGGCGAAACGAAAATCTCGCGCCCCGTCAATGCCGTCGCGGATTTGATAGATGCCAAAACTATTGCCCGTGCTGTACAGGAAGTCCGCTTCGCGCTTGCCCTCCGCGTTTGCGGCGACCGAAAGCTGCGCCGCCCGGACAGGCGAGCGTTCCCAATCATAGCGCTCAATCCCGCATAGGCCGTAATGGTTGCGTATCTCGTCGCGCTCATACGCCACCGCTTCAGTGTTGTTGGGGTAGAGCAGATAAATACAGTGGTCGGTATCGAACAGTTCAACCGCCCGCAGACTCGACATCGGCAGCATATTTTCATCGGCGGCGTAGCCGTATTCGTTCATTTCTGCGATTGAAACGGTTGGGTCGGGCATGGTTACGTCAATCTCGGCAACTTGCTCAATAACGGGTTTTACTTTGGGTTCTGCCATACTGTCACGCAAGGTTTCGTATGTCATGGTGTATTCTGCCGCGAGACGGATTGCGTCCTCCATGGTTTTACCACCGAGCAGGGCGTTTACGTTGCCATAGTCGCCCTCCTTGATGCAGAAGTTGCAATAAGACGCACCCAATTCAAAGTGTTTGAGCAGACCGCTCCCTTCCTCGCTGTAGTCGCCGAGAAGATAGGAAAATCTGAACACGCTCGGTTCACTTTCGCCTGGAAACTTAAAATGAACGGCGATGCTGAGTTCCTCATCGCCATCGCCGGGAGTGCCGTGCTTTTTCATGTGCTTGTCGCGGATTGCCTTTTCCTCGGCCTTTATCTTGCTGTCCGCTTCGGCAAAGGGAAGGACTTCACCATCGTAAAAAACTTTTTGGTCGAGCATATCGCCGTCCGCGTACCGAATAACTTTTTCGACTTCGACATACGGGTATTCGTTGGTGACTGCTTTTTTGAGAATTGCAATGTCGGCGTAATCACGCGCTTTTTCCTCGTCGCTTGTCTCTCTCCACGGATGCGCGTAAAAATAGTCTGCCTCCGCTTTGAACACGTTGTAAAACCCGCTGGCCTTTTTGCTATCGCCGATGTCGTAGCGGTTACTCAATGGATGAACCTCATTATCATCACGCTTGATGTACACGGTGATGTCGAGCTTGTCATAACCGCCGTCCAATATTTCCCGGACTTTCGGCTCGTAACCTCTGATAAATTTATCCGCTTCGGCAAACAGCATAGCGGTCGGTGTTTTGAAGAAGTCCGGGCGATAATCCCCGCCCTCGCAAAAACCGAACGCAATCCACGGTTCGCCCGTGCGTCTTGTATTCTCCTGCGCTACTATTTCGGCGAACTCTTTTTTATAAGCGTTATCCCCGAACACTTCATAAAACTTCCCCAAACCGCCGTGGTTGCCTGTGGGTGGGAGGTCTAAATCTTCTAGCACCATTTTCCCGTCGTTAGACGCAAGGAAATTTGCGATTTCACCGCGCCAAAAATCCTTGTCGTCTGGGGTAAGGCTCGGTGTTTGCGACAATTCCGCAAACGTCCTTTCGGCGCGTTCACGCGCAGCACCGCTCATTTCAACGGTATATACCGTGCCGAATGACGAGTGGCCGACGTTATTAAAAACAAAATCAACGTCTATGTCCTGTAAGCCGCCCGCTACAAAATAGTTGGCGCGGCTGACATTATTAGTCAACACTCCGCGCTCTATATCGCTTGCAAGGTCGGACGCAACGAACCCGAAAACTTTGCCGCCAACGGCGATAGAAACGAAATACCATCCTGTGTGTCCATCCACGCCGCCATCACAAAGCTCTACGTTCAGGAATTTGTACGGCTTCAAGCCGCGCTTTTCGGCATTTGCGTTATCCTCCGCTTCACGCGCTCTAAGCGCAACTGCCGCCCGTGTTTTGGATTCCGTTACGGTTTCCGGGTTAAATCGCGCAAGTGCGTTGTTGACGCAATCGTTGATTGTGTTGTCGTTTCGGGCGGAAGCGTTGGCTCGCATACCGATACCCATACTGCCGCCATCTTCGAGTTTAAGCATAATATCGCTCTGCCCTCTGTATTTTCCAGTACAGGGCTGAACAAAAACGCTTGCCGATTTCGCGCCGAATGACTGTGCGATAATGCTTAGTTTTTCGTCAAGTGGCAGATGCGTGTGTTTTCTGGCGTATTCAAAGCCTTTTTCTTGTAATTCTGAATATTGCACTTCGTTAATCACCTCCGGTATTTCGTTAGGGCGCTCGCTTTCTTCTTCGCGGAGTAAGCGGACAGGCGCATTATGGGCGTCGCACTCGTCAATACGGTTTACCACCGCCGCATCTTGATACCGCGCCCATTTCGCAGGGTCAGCCATAGCGCGATCAAAGCGTTCGGACGCTTGGATAGTTGCTGCGTCCAAACCTTCCTCCGTGGGACGGGTATCCACGTTCCTATGCAAATCGTAATCCCATTCCCGCTGAATGAAGTGGTACTGTTCCGCTATACGCCCGCTTGCGGTGAGGAAGAAAAGCGTCTTGGAGCCGTCCTCGTCGCGGCTGAAAATCTCGTATTTTCCGATGCGTTCTTCAACCGTCACGCGGATTTTTTTCCCGTCGCGGTTAAAATCGCCATCGTCAAATACCGGCGTCATTAAAATAACCGTGCCGGTTCTGCGGGGGGCGCTGACTTCCGCGTTTCGGGCATAGTCCGCAATGATAGCGGGTACGGTGGGGGAGGATGAGCGCGATTCCTTCGCGCTGTCCATATGCGCAATATCCCGCACGAGCCGTTCCGGTATTTTGAACGGCTTTGGATTGATGATATTGGCCGGTTTGCGCGTCAAGCGGGCGAGCGGATGTGACATGGTGTTCGCGCTAAGGTCAAGGTCATTCCAATTTTGACAGCAATCAAGTCTTACAACACGGTCAAAAAGATTGTATTCATATGAGTAGGTCGTCGCGGCGGAGTCCGGGTAACGGTCAAGGTAATCTCGGATTTCTTTGTACTGCCTTGCTTCGTTGAGCGCAGAAGCCGTGGCGGGAATTTTCAGCCAATGCGTGTGCGCTTTCGCAGATGGTTTAGGTTCGGGAGGTTCTTTTGCCGCGTTCCTTTGCGCCGTTATAGGTTCAAGATAGGCTTTGACGAAAACGTAATCCTCAAGCCTTGCCTTAAAATCAGGGTTATCCATGTATTCGCTGTACAGTGCATAATGCGCCCCGCCGCCGGGTTCCATCAGCATATCATCTACCACACGCTTAACGATTTGGTCTGTGCCCCTGCGGGCTTCTGTTTCGTCTGTGCGGTTCATCGTCCCTGAGGATTCGGCATATTGGGCAGATCTCTCGGCGACGATGTTACAGTATTTTGCGTATAAGCCTGATGCCGATGGTTTTGGTGCATCAACGCCAACGCTCAAATCAATGCCGCGCTCTTTAGCGAGTGCGCGGTAGCGCTCGTCAATGCCGTCAATCAACTCGGCAGCGGCTTTGCGTATGGTATTGAGGGAAGCGTTCAACTCTTTCATCTCGCGCCCCCTGCTCCATTCGGCCAGATAGCCGAAAGAATTAGCGCCGGTGTCAATGCCGTAATACTGGCACACAACGTAAGCCACCGATTCGGCCTCGGTTTCTTCAAGCCGTCGGGCTTTAGGCTCGGCGTTCTCGTCGGCAAGCCGCAGCGTTTCAATGTCATGCAGCTTTTCGTGAGCCAGTTCGTGTATCGCAGCCGAAACGGTCTGCACTTCGCTCATGCCGTCGCGCAGGGCGATTTCCACACCGAAGCGGCACTCGCCGTCCTGATTTTCGGCCATAGGCTCAAACACGATGGGGAGCGGCGACACGCTGCGCAGCGAATCCATGAAAAGCTCATAATTTGCCACGTCGCCGGTCAGATTTTCCGCGAGGACGGGCAAAGGCTCGCCTACAGTCTGCGATATGTCGAAAACCGGTACGCTTACAAAGCGCGCCGTGTTTACCTCAACTTTTTCGCGGAGAGGTTCGCCGTCCTCGCCGATAATTGGCTGTTGCGTCAATGGGTCGATTTTGACCATATCCCGCTCTTTTTTTATTGCCGCAGGCGCGAAGATTCTCAGTCCGTGTTCGCCGCCTTTGACCTGACGGTTAAATTTGTACTTCCAAGCGCTATAGGAAGCGACCCGCGTTGCATCCGGTTTCTGCATATAGATGAGCAGTATATTCCGCGCCGAATAGGTATGGAAGCGGGACATGGCTTGCAGATATTCGGCGTATTTGCCGCTCTCGAACATTTCCTTAACGCCGTCCTCCAGCTTTTGCGTCAACTCCCTGACCGCGTTTGCGTCTGCCATTTAGCCCGTCACCTCCATTACCCTTTTTCTTGTCGCGGGTTCGTCTCTCCGCTCCGCCTTGTCGCGTTCGACCCTCTGCTTGTTGGCATCCAATTTGCCGAGCAGCGAGGGCTTTTTCGCCGCCATATCCGCTGTTTTTTCTAACCTTGTCTCCGCATTGGCGGCGAGTTCACGATGCTCGTCATAGGCAAGGTGATTCTCCAGTTTCAGTTCCGCGATTATTTCATCGAACACCGCGTTTATGGCTTTGCGTTCATCGCCCTGCGGGAACGCCCGTATTATTTCGAGATTGCCGTCCTTGTCGGCGGCAAACGATACCGCACATTCCGCGTGTCCGGCAAGATAGTCGGAACGGTTGGGGAGCGTATCCAAAACATAAGTGGCAAACGCCCGCGCCGTCATTTCCACGTTGCTGTCCCAATAGCCGCCGTCCTTTTCGCAGGCGTTCCCCATTTCCTTTGAGTTTTTGTAGTAGTCGGTTTCGACGCGCCCGATCACAGGCTCTTTGCGTTCGCTGATTTGCCGCAAAAGGTTCTCGTAGCCTATAAGCGTGTCCCGTTCGCTCTTGGGAATGATGCGCCCCGCCGCCTGTTTTCTAAGCTCGCTTATTTTCTCTACGCTGCCTTCCTCGCCGCGCAAAAAGGCTTCATGCAGCTTCGCGTATTGCGCTTTTACGGCATCGCTTGCGTTTTGGGGGCAGGCCATGACATAAGATTGCGCCCATCGCTCGGCGTTTCGCCTAATCCTCGCGTCGGACTGTTCAGCAGCCGCAGCCGCCTGTTCCGGCGTGGCGGGCTTGTACTTGATGGTGTCGATCAGCTTTTTGAACAAGGCGTGCTTGTTCGGCTTTTCCGACAAGTAGCCGCCCGCGTTCATTTTTACGCCCAAGTGGTCGTCAAGCCCGTGCCACCATTCATGCGCAAGGGAACCCGCGCCGTTCATTTTCGTGAGGTTGATTACGCTACGAAGCGGCTCATAATGGGCGACGGCGTTCCCGCTGCCCCTCGCGCCGAACGCGATTGAAAGCGCACCCTGATACGATATATCGCGGTCGCTTATTTTCAATGCGGCGGCCAAATCCTTCAATGCGTCATACCCGAAGTTGAGGGAAGCCTGCCGGTCAACCTGCGTCATCCAGTTCCCGAACTCGCCGCCCTTGAAGCCGAACGTGTCAAGGTAATCGTCGCCGGTCACGTCCCTGCCGTTTCGGTAGTCAATCCCGTCGCGCACGACGTTTTGAAGCTGTTCGGGGACAAAGCGCTTTTTGCCGCCGCTGCCCTTTTGCTGTGCGAACCCCTGTACCCATTTCAGCGCGTCCTCCCGCGTTTCAAAGTTCGTTTGCAGTATGCGGTATCCTTTGGCTACATAGTAGGTGTCGGGCTTCCAGTCGTTATTGGCAGACCATGAATGCTTGCCGTCATTGAAGTTGATTTCATAGCCCGCAGGGATTTTATCGCCTTTCGCCACGCCAAACTGCGTTTTTGCAACTTTGCTTGTTATTTTCTGCCTGTAGTCCCAATCGGAGCGTATAAGCATGGCGCGGGATAGCTTGTCGGTTATCGTTGTGTTCTCGCGCCCCTTTTCCGTCGGGCTGTAGTAGCTGCCGCTCGCGCCGGGTTGAAGCTGTTCGTAGAACCCGTTTGCAAGCATAAGTTTGTCGAAAGCGGCGAGTACGTCGTCTTTGCTCCTGACGCCCTCCGCGATGTTTTGAACGGCGCGGACGGTATCAATGTATTGCTTCTGCCGCGCAGTCCTTTCTTCGGGCGTGTCGTCGCCTCGATTGTACACAGGCGCGGTTTCCAAGCTGTCGCGCACCGTCTTGATATAGTAGACGGCATCAGCGGGTATGCCGCTTTCAATCAAAGCCTGATAATCGGGCTTTTTCCAAATGTTGTCCTTTTTGACGTACTTGTCGGCCTCGCGCTCATTCATCGCGCTCAGATCGTCGGACAGCAAGCCGCGTTTCTGCCAAAGGTCTTTTCTCGCGCCGCCGATTTTTTCGCCGAAGTCGTCGTGTTGAATACTCGCCATGTAATCCATTCCTCCTCTCGCAATGTTGATAATCTTCAAACAGCGGCGCAAAAGGAAAGGGCGGGAGCCGTAACGACCCCCGCTTGTCACCGTTCCCTTTCAGGTGGCGGCTCGTCCCCGTCCACCGGGACGGTGTTCCGCTCTGCCACCGTTTTGTAATGTTCCAGATTATTGAGCAGGGATTTCTTTTCCTCGGTATCGTCTCTCGGCGGGGCGTTGCCGATGATGCCGTCGATGTTGCTGTAGTTGCCCTCAACGCTCATTTCCGCGCTGCGGAGATGGTTGAGGATCGAGAAGTCGCGCCCCTGCCGCTGACGCGTGTAGCTATGGTTCATCTGAAAGCCCCTCTCATATCGTTACGTCGCACTCGCTCCAGTCGCCGTATAAATCCTCGTCAAGATAGCCTTTGAGGTTCAGCGAATCCGGGACGTTCCGCATTTTCGGCGTTAAGCCCCAACCGATTGTCGAGGTGATGTAGCCATGCGGCGTGAACGCGCCCTTTTCGGTCTCGGCGAGCCGCCTGCCGTAGTCGCGCCGGTCAATGAACCGCTTCAGAACCGCGTCGGCGATATAGTTTTTCGGGCCGCCTATATGGTACTGTCCAAGCAGCTCCTCGTCGGTGATGCCCGGCAGAAGCCGGTAGTAATGGCTCTGGAACGTGAAATCCAAAATCTGCCCCACGCGGTCGAAATAATAGTCGCTGTCCGCGATGGCGCACAGCTTCAAAATCCCGTCGTCGGTCAGCCTGTTCAGCCTTGACGCGAGATAGTTCATCACGGAAAGCGGCGTTCTCATGGCGTCGCCGATGGAGAGCTTCGGGACTTTGACGGCATAGTCGCTTATGCGGAAGCAGCCGCAGTCGCCGTCGATTTTACCAACCGCTTCGTCAAACCGCTCTTTATTCGCGGGTAGCTGAAGCCATACGCGCTTGCCGCCGTATCCTTCAAGCTGTACGGCGATGTACATAGGTATTCTATTCTTAATCTTCATTGTCGCAGTCCTCCTTCAAATGTGGGTAAATGTAGGCTAAAATGCCCATAATGTCGCCAAAAGGCAGGGCGAAAGCGCGGCACAGAACACCGATGGCGCAGACCTGCGCTTCGGTGAGTTTGGAAAGCTCTGTAGCCGTTTTTTCAACCTCGTATCGCGGGCAGTAAATGTCCGGCTCCGGCACATACAGCGCCTTATAGCCGACGAGCCACATATCGTCCTCGTCGTCCCCGTCCTTTAGGCCGAGTGCGCGGACGCAATCCAAAAGCTCCCGATACTTGGCGGGTATCGGGAGCGTGTGGGCCTTTCCGTCGTGTTCAAGTATTACAGAAACATAAGGCTTCATTTCGTTGTCCTCCTTGCCGCAAATTCCATCTTGAAATTGACGAACTGGCCGCCCGTGTCGTCAAGGATGACCGCCGCGTCGTATTCTTTGCCTGTTTTTTCGGAAAACAAGCCTTTGAGCGAGACTCGCCCGTCTTTGAGCAGGGCGGCGACGATGGCGGCTGTCAGCGGTTTCCTCTTTGCCTCAAAGAACTTGTTGGCTTTCCACAGTTTGAACCCGCAGTCGCGGGAGTCGCAGAAAAAGCCCTTCGCGCCCTCTCTAACAGGTGAGCCGCAGCGCGGGCAAGCGCCGAGTGCTTCGGCCGCCGGTTTTCTCGCGTCGGGGAACAGCGAGGCGAACTCCGGCTTCGGCGCGTTGTTCTCCCGCACGATGGCCGCCATGAACGACGCTATATCGCCCATGAACGTGTCGCCGTCAAGCTCGCCGCGCTCGATCTGTTTCAATTTATGTTCCCATTCGGCGGTCAGCTTCGCCGACGTGAGCGCGTCCGGAAGCACGGCAATTAGGTTTTTGCCTTTGTCCGTGGGGCGCAGATTCTTTTTGGAACGCTCGATAAAAGCCGCCTTTACGAGCTTCTCGATAATCGCGGCTCTCGTGGCGGGCGTCCCCAAGCCCTTGCGCTCTGCGTCGTCGGACATATCCTCCGCGCCCGCCGTCTCCATCGCCGACAGCAGCGTGTCCTCCGTATAGTGTTTCGGCGGCGTTGTCGCGCCCTCTTTGACGGAAGCGGCAACACTGTAAAAAGTATGACCTTTTGATAGTTCGGGCAGGGCGGCGGAGTCCTCGACATCCTCGCTTTCGTCGGGCTGTGTTTTCCACCCCGGCTCAATGACCGTCTTGCCTTTCACTTTGAAAACATTGCCGCCGCAGTCGAGCGTGACCGTGACCGTTTCATAGATGTGTTTCGGCGACACGGCGGCAACCAGCCGCTTGCGGACGAGTTCGATAATCTCGCGTTCGCCGTTCGGAAGCGCCGCAATATCTGCGTTTTGGCTTTCCAGTGTCGGTATGATGGCATGGTGATCCGTCACCGCGCCCACGATCCGGTCTATATCCGGCGCAAAACCCATGTCTCCGAGTATTCTCAGCACTGTGTCGCGCATATCGGCCGTGATGTGTTTCGCGTCAGTGCGCGGGTAGCTGACAGCTTTCATTTCGTACAAGGACTGCACAAGGTCGAGCGTCTGCTGCGCGGTATAGCCGAGCAGGCGGTTGGCGTCCCGTTGCAGGCCGGTGAGGTCGTACAATTTCGGCGGCGCGGCGGTCTTTCTAGTTCGCTCCACGTCCGTGACCGTAACGTCCCGACCGTCACAGGCGGCGGCCAGCGCATCGGCGGCGGCACGGTCTTTGAGCTTTTCGCCAAATGCCGTGAAGCTGCCGCAATCTATGACCGGCGTATAGAACGGCTCCCTGACAAACGCGGCGATGTCCGCTTCGCGCCTGACGATCATGGCGAGCGTGGGTGACTGGACGCGCCCCGTATTGAGCGTAGTGCCGTAGAGGATAGACCATAACCGGGTCGCTGAAATCCCTACTAGCCAGTCAGCGCGTTCGCGGCATGAGGCGGCGGAGCAGAGATTGACATATTCCGCGCCGTCTTTGAGGTTGTCAAAGCCCGACTTGATGGCCGCGTCCTCCATTGAGGATATCCAAAGCCGCTTTATCGGCTTCTTGCATTTAGCGTATTCACGGACAAGCTCAAAGATATGCTGCCCCTCGCGCCCGGCGTCACAAGCGTTGACGACCTCGCTCACGTCTGCGCGGCCCATCAACTCTTTTAGGGCTTTTAGCTGCGCCGACTTGTCCTTTACCGGGACGTGCTTCCACGTCTGCGGAATTATCGGCAAGTCGGCGTAGCGCCATTTCGCGTATTGCGCGCCGTAAGCGTCGGGCGGGGCAAGTTCAAGCAGATGCCCGAAACACCAAGAGATGATGTATCCATTCCCGCAGTAAAAACTGCTTTCTCGCGTTTTTGCGCCGAGCACGTTGGCGAGCGCCGCCGCGACGGACGGCTTTTCACATATAACGAGTTTGTGCAAAGTTCATTCCTCCCTTTGAAAAAGTTAAAAAGCCGGAGCTTCACGCATAATGCGCGAAGCTCCGGCTCCTGTTTGGGTTGTTGTTCAGTTTTATGCCGCGTCAGTCATGCCCCGCCTAACACTGTAGGCAATATTGCCTATCACGCCTTACTCACGTTATAGGCAATAATGGCTATATGCAAGGGGGGAGAACTATGATTTCTTACGCACCATTATGGAAAACGATGGAAAAAAAGGGCGCTTCTACATACACGTTGCAGGTCAAAGGCGGCGTGAGCAGTTCCACGATCCGAAGAATGAAAGCTAACGATTCGGTGTCAACAAACACGCTAGACGCCTTGTGCAAAATCCTTGATTGTGACTTGCATGAGATAGCGGAGTACATGCCGGATGAAGAAAATCCATAATCGGCATTGGAGCAGGCCATTCATCTCTGCCAAATCTATCTTGGTTCCTGCCCGCTCCTGTCATGCCCCACGGGAGCATCATTGGATTGCTTGGTTCTTTCGGCGAGCTGCTTTTTCTCTTCGAGTTTGGCAAGCATGGAATCTTTCTGCCCCTCACGGCGTTTGATCGCGTCTTTCATGGCGGAGGATGCGACGATGATCGCGTCCACGTCGTATGTCAGGTCGCGGAAACCGTAACCCGCAAGCACGGCGGCGCCGCCAATCAAGATGATCTCGGCGGGCGTTTTCG
>Ga0099364_10011406_pt1 | contig 12150 bp, 9 predicted proteins | sample TergutTh196P3_FD_73070 | JGI IMG/M metagenome (GOLD analysis project Ga0099364, IMG submission 73070) | Microcerotermes parvus P3 segment gut microbial communities from Pointe-Noire, Republic of the Congo - Th196 P3 | ecosystem: Host-associated > Arthropoda: Insects > Digestive system > Gut ...
CAAGATTGCAATGTCGATATAGCGTAATCTTTCGCTTGTGTTCCCGTTAGCGTATTGTTGTTCGTACCGGTGTTGTATTCGTACTACGCTCAACTGCTTGCGGCACAGGGGATTGAGTTAACGGAGATGCTAACGGAACCGGATGCGTGAGCGAGGCGAGTCTACCAATAATCAACAACACCAATCGGCGTTTATCCCGCCTCGTGAATCTGTTCACCAATAGCCGGGTATATTACTTTGTCTTTGGTAGGCGGCGGCAACGGTTGCTTGCTGTAAATTGTTGCGGTGCGCCGTTTGTATTGACGTTCCCCTGTGTATTCCTTGAGCCGATTGGATGCTCCGTTGAGGATTCGCATACGTTGATGGCGAAGCCGCTCTTCCCGACGATTGAGTCTGTCCCGTCCACGACATCATCATGGGACCAGTGCCTCGCATTTGACCTGCCATCATCATTGGATCTGCACCGCCCATTTGCCCCGACATCATCCGACCGCCGCTCCGCATAGGGGTAGCGGTGCCGCGCATATTGCCATGATGCATGACAGCACCATGATGCCTGGAACCTTGAGAAACATTGGAAAAGTACATAGCCGAAAAGTTAGTTAAGGTCAAAACCTATCGGCAATCATAGAGTCTCCAAAGTATGCGTCAAGCGAAAGAGCCGTAATATCCGGTAAAATTTCACATTAACAAATCATTTAAGATAGTTGTAGCGATTGCAAGGGATTTACCGCCTCCAGAAAGTATTGTAACAGTTTTGGGGAATTTGCAAAAACGGGACACTGGCTTACGCCGGAGTACCGGTTCAATAATTCTCGTTACTCAAAAATCTCCGCCAGTTTCGTTTGCAATCGTTCATTGACTGCATCTTTCAGAATGACTTTGCCTTCCTTATCGACCAATATCATCGTCGGAACGCCAACAATAGCATAAAACTCACTTTGCTTTTGCGGCTTCGCTTGCAACGTGTTCGTAACGTTACCCCAAAATGATCTACTGGCAGTATCCTCTTTCGGCACCGTCAAAGCCTCCGAAAGAATAATCCAAGGCAACTGTTCTTTCTCGACATGTTTCTTGACTCCGCCGACCGGATCGGAACCATACTCCATAACATAGACCGAAATGATTTCAAATCCCTCGTCATGATACTTTTCGTAAGCCTCCAACAAGCCCGGTATTTGAGCATGACAAGGACCGCACCATGTCGCTGTAAATTTTATCAGGACATACTTTCCCCGCAGACTCTCCCAGTCGAAGTCTTCGTTGTCCAGCGTTTTACCGTAAAGTAGCGGATCGCTACCGAGAGCGGTGCGGAGCATAGCATTCATTGTCGTGAACGCACTCATCTTTGCTACTGCCGATAGCGGACACTCCGATGACCGGATATACTCGATGCACTCTTCGATGAACTGTTTGTCGGAGACATCATTCTGCTCGGCAATCGCGCATCCGAGTAGTACGGTGTAGGGCAAATCATATCCTCGGTCTATCCACATTTTTAACTCGGTTTTGAATGTATCGAAACTTTCAGGAGAGTTCACTGTCCGCCTCGCATTTTCAGCAAAATCGTAGAACATAAATTCGGTCTTGTGTTCTTCGACCATCTGCACCGCTTCCCTTTTTTCTCTTGCCGAAAGAGTACATTCTTCTGATTGAACATACTCGATCATTTCAGCGGCGAATTGTTCGGGAGAAATTCCGCATCGTCGGGCAACTACAAATCCCGGTCGTGCGATATTAGATATATGGACTTGCCGATTGAGCCATGTTTTTAACTCGGTTTTGAATGTTTCGACGCTTATAAGATCATGCACTGTTTCATATGCTTTGTCTTTGAACAGATAGAATCGCCAATACTCCACGGCTCTGCGAAATTCTTCTTGCAAGAACAATTCATCGAGAAATGCTTCCCGTTGTTGTTCGACACCTTCAACCCCTGCTTTTATTTGCCAACGAAAGGCATTGAGTTTCATTTTATACGCACTGTTTTTCTCATTACGGTGCGTGGCAACTTCCAATGTTTTTTCGTGTGCTGCCATATAAACATCGGCAAGTGCGGTTGCTCTTTGTTTTTCGTCGGCGTTGCGGTCGAGTTTGTCGAACTCGTGCTGCATGTAGGCATAAACGTATTCAAGCGCCTTGGCATCCTGCAAGGCGGGTGTGTTTTCCTATTTATCCTGTGCCTGTACCGGCGCAAGAAGAAACAAACAACAAAAGCAAACGGCGGCAAGCGGAGTGAGGCGGTACATGGTACGAACAGGCAGTTGACACAAAGAAACAGGAGAGATTGTACTCCATTGTTGCGGCGTTGGCAAGAGTTTATAGAGCCGCAATCGTAAGATTGCCAGATTGCCAGTGCGGTACTTCGAATTTCTCCGCAAGAGTTACGAAGTCATCGAGTTCCTTTTCTGTGCTGTTGTCCTTTTGATAGAGTGCAACGCCTTTCGACGCTCCGAAGGTTTCGACGAGTTGGGCAAGGAATTTGTCTTTTGTCTTCGGTTCGGGGGCGGTGTCGGTGCGGTCTGTGTTGAACGGCTATTTGGCAGGTGCAAATACCCCACCCGCCTCGAAAGGGCGCAACGTAGGGCAACGTCGGCGGTCGAATTTCGAGAACGGCTTCAAAAACATGGGAAATAGCATGTGTTTTCCGAAAAAGTGGTTAATTCCCGTGTTTCAGCCGTGTCTTCCCGCCTACGCGTAGCGGGAATCCAGTGAGCCAAGTCTGTTCGTTCTCATTCTGGTGCACACCGGAATTCAGGTGAATAGGCGCAACCCCTCGTTTTCTGGATTCCGGCTTGCGCCGGAATGACACAAAAATGACTATGCAATCCTCTTGTCCTCTTGTGGACACCTTGCAAATTGTGCACACCTTGCAAAAACGCCGCAACTATGGCACAATGGCTACACTTTATAAAATTTAACCCATTCGGCTGTATTTAATGACAAAAGTCCTTTTACTGGGCAACGAAGCATTTGCCCGAGGTGCCTACGAGGCAGGAATCACCCTCGCTTCCGCTTATCCCGGCACCCCCTCTACTGAAATCCTCGAAAACGTCGCCGAAAAATATAAAGACGTAATCTACGTCGAATGGGCACCCAACGAAAAAGTCGCCTTTGAAGTCGCCGCCGGTGCATCACTCACCGGAGCAAGAGCAATGGCAACAATGAAACACGTCGGACTGAACGTCGCCGCCGATGCCCTCATGACTCTCGCCTACATGGAAACCGTCGGCGGATTCGTGGTCATCGTTGCCGACGACCCCGGTATGCACTCTTCGCAAAACGAACAAGATACCCGACACTTCGCCCGATTCGCAAAAGTTCCCATCCTGGAACCCGCCGACTCCGAAGAAGCAAAAGAGTACGTCAAACTGGCAATACAAATTTCCGAAGAATTCAACGTGCCGGTCATCCTGCGGAGCGTAACCCGAATTTCCCATTCACGTACATTGGTAACGGAATCACCACGCCAAGAGTCGGACAAACCGATCCGCTTCGAAAAAGACCCGCAACGCTTCGTACCGATCCCGCTCTGGGCAAGACAAATGCGAGTGAAAGTCGAACAACGGCTGCAAAAATTGAAAGAATACAGCGAGTCCTGTCCCGCCAACAGAATTATTTGGCAAGACCGAAAATTAGGCATCGTAACATCAGGCGTTGTCTATCACTACGTCCGTGAAGTTTTCCCGGAGGCTTCCGTACTCAAACTCGGTATGTCTTTTCCGTATCCTGACGCTCTCATTCGGGAGTTCGCTGCCGGTGTTGACGAATTGCTCGTCGTGGAAGAACTGGAAGACATTTTTGAACAACATATCAAGGCGTTGGGAATTCCCTGCCGCGGCAAAGAACTGGTTCCGAACATCGGCGAACTGTCGCCGGACGCTTTGCAAAAAGCGGCGCAGGCGAAGATCCGAAAAGAACCGCCTGCTCCTCCGCCTGCGCTTCCCTTTGCGCTGCCGAGCCGTCCGCCGGTGTTGTGTGCGGGCTGTCCGCATCGGGGAGTCTTTTACTCACTCACCCGGATTGACGATGTGATTGTTGCCGGCGATATTGGCTGTTACACTCTCGGTGTTTTTCCGCCGCTTTCCGGGATAGACATGTTTCTCTGCATGGGCGGCGGTGTAACGTTGGCACATGGAATCGACATGGCACAGCGGAACAACGAAAAGCCGCAGAAAGTCGTGGGAATGGTTGGAGATTCGACCTTCTTTCACAACGGTATTACTGGTTTGCTGGACATTGCGTACAACAAAGGGAGTTCGACGATTATCGTAGTCGATAACCGCACGACAGCGATGACGGGACATCAGGATCATCCCGGCACAGGCAAGACGTTGATGGGGGAGGACACGATTATCGTTTCCATCGAAGAGGTCGGAAAGGCGTGCGGCATCAAGAATGTTCGGACGATCAATCCGAGAGACATCACGGGAACGGTAGCGGTGTTGAAGGAGGCGACGGCATCACCGGAGCCGTGGTTGATAGTGTCGGAAGCACTTTGTCCGTTGCATGATCGGTCTGTGTTGGGACCGCCGCTTGCCATTACGGCGAAGTGTACGCAGTGCAAAGTCTGTTTGAGACTTGGCTGTCCGGGCTTGGAAAAGTTTGGCGATGCGCTGACTATCAACGTGCATCTCTGTGCCGGTTGCAGGATGTGTCAGATTATTTGTCCGGCAAAGGCGATTGAATAGAGTTTCGTAAACATTTACCCCAGAATCTTGGCACGATGCCTCACGATGACGACTTTGTTAACGTATTGAATAACTCCCAATACTTTTCTGCCTGCGGGTCAAAAGTAAAACATTGTTCGACTCGTTGTCGTCCGTTTTCCGCCATCATCAGACGCAGTTCGTCGTCGCTCAATACTTTACGCATTGCGTCAATGAGAGCGTCGGGATTGTTCGGCGGAATGAGAAATCCTGTTGAACCATCGACCAATAATTCGCCAGTCCCGCTGACATCGGTAGCGACCACAGCAGTCCGCGCCGCCATCGCTTCTAACACAACGCTCGGCAAACCTTCCAAGTGCGAAGAGAGAACGAATAAATCAAAATGATGCATGTACTGGTCAAGTTGATCCGTAAAACCCGCCAGCACTACGGAAGAAGCGATCCCTGCGTCGTCAATCTGTTTTTGGAGTTGCTCCCGAAGGGCACCCTCGCCGAAAATCACGACACCAATGTCCATACCGGACTTCACGAGTTGTTCAGCGGCGGTAATAAGAATGTCAAATCCTTTTATCGGCAAAAGCCGGGCTGCCGATCCGACGATGAGTTTCGGTTTGTTCAGAAACATGGATTCCATGCGGTGTCGGAACGAAATATCCGCCGGCACATCGAACCGATCCAATCGAACGGCATTGTGCATCACGGAAACTCTCTCAGCAGGGACACCGTCTCGGATGACATCATTGGCGACCGCTTGCGAAACGCAAACAACGTGATCCATCCGCCGGTTCATCCATCGATCAATGCGTTCGTAAAGCGGGGCTTTTCGATTTTTTCCTGACGGACTGTATGACAGTTCTGACCATCCATACGAAATGTGTACCACGCCGACGATAGGAATACGAAGCCATTTTGCAGCGAACCAACCGAGAATTCGTGTCTTGTAGGAGTGAGCGCACAAAATTTGGATTTGGTGCTTTTTGAGAAAGCGGATGTACTCAAAAATTGCCGCGATGATCTGTCGGGGGCTGTCGTTCAGGAAACGATAGGCAGCGAATCCCGCTTGTTCTGTTTCTTGGAGAAAGGGATCCGCATTGCCTCCTTCGGGAAAGGATGCGAACACCTGTTGGACATCTTGGGTTCGTTGAAGCGACCGACCGAGTTCAAGCATGATGCGCTCGACACCGCCGTAATCAGGAGAAGTGGTAACTTGAGCAATGCGTAACGTCATGACCGAATTCTACGCCCCTGCCAACTTTCCGTCAAGTCCCTGTTTTCATCGCAACACCCAATCGGGTGCGTGCGCCTTTTGTACACTGTAAAACGCCAATAATTGAGTTGCATTTTGGGGGTATCGACTTAGTGCCACCCGGCACAAAGCTGCATAATTGACATTCGTTAAAATGCCCGAAAACAAGCGTTTTGAACAATGTCTTGCTGGCATAATAAAGGTAAACTTGTCAAAGGTGGTATTAAGTCGATACCCCCGAAGGTAAATTATTGCCGTGCCGCAGTATAGGCACGATTATTCAGCGCAAGAGCGGGAGCAGTATGCCCGTTGCTTTTACGTTTTACTCCCCCATCTCACGGGATCGTAGCGTTGCCGCTTCGATGGCTCCTATCACTGCCGCCCGAAAACCTGCTTGTTCCAATGCGTGGATGCCGCTGATTGTTGTTCCTCGCGGACTGCAGACCTTATCTTTCAAGAGTCCCGGATGATCCCCCGTGTATTGAACCATCCTTGCAGCCCCCAACACCGCTTGAGTAGCCAACTTGGTTGCCAGTTCTCGGGACAGCCCCATCTTGACTCCGCCGTCCGCCATTGCGTCAATCATTACATAAGCGTATGCGGGTCCGCTCCCCGAAAGACCTGCGACCGCATCGAGGTGTCGTTCCGGGACTTGAACTACGATGCCGACCGATGACAGCAGTTTAGACGCCAATTCGGCATCATCCGGCTTAACTCCTTCTGTGACGCAAAACGCACTGGCTCCTTCACGAACCATACAGGGAGTATTCGGCATCACTCGTACTAATCGTGCCGTGTTGCCGATTTCTTTCAAGTACGTCTGTGCAGGAATACCCGCCGCAACGGTGATCCAAAGCGGATTGAAACCGAGTCTCCGAAGCGAGCCGAGAGCACGCAATACTTCCGGCATCTGCTGTGGTTTGACGGCAAGAAATACGACATCGGAATCCGCAACGAGGTCTTTGATCGATTCCATCTTTGTTCCGCCGGTCTGGTCGATAAACCCCTGAACGGCTTCGGGGCTAATGTCGTATCCGAATATCTGCTCCTTTGTAACAGACTGCGTTTTGATAAGACCCCGAGCCAATGCTCGTGCCATGTGTCCAGTTCCGACAAATCCAATGCGTTGGTCCATGATGATTGTTGGGGCAATCCACAGGCGTTGCTTTGTGACGCTTGCGGATTCTATACCGTTGAGAAAGAACGGCATCATTATAGACGTGTTCGCCATCGGATGTCAAGGGCATGCTCCGTAAACGTGTCCGAACAGGACTGGGGACAAAGTTTGTATGCAAGCCGGGAGCGTAGGTGTCAGCCGAAGCAACCGGATAACTCGAAGTGCCATCTTAATAATCCGGCTGCTGAACTTTTGCGGTACATTCTGCATAACCTGACCAATCGGCAAATCCGGCGGATAGAAAAGCCGAATTTTCGCATTCTATCAGTTTTAGGAATCAATTTTGATGTGCCTACTGTTCGATAAGTTATGGTGAGGGGGACGGATTCCCCGAGGTGCATTTTTGACCTTTCGCCACGGAGGGGGAAAGACATCGAAAATGTGTGTTCAGTTCAGAAGCGTTGCAGGAAGCACCGCAGACGTGCAGGGCATAGTTGAACCAAAGCCAACCCTATGGACGAGACGGGGATGCTTCGCCCCGAATACTGGGTTTCTCGAAAATAGTTTCCCTTTTGGTTTCGCTCAACTAACCTAAAAGCAAGGTAAACAAGTACTGATGAGCAACACACGGGCAGGATGTTCGCAGTTGCCTATTAGGTTTTGTTTAAGCGCAATATGGGGGGCACACGGCATGATGCGGTGTGCCCCTTTTTTGGAGAGATTGTACGGACACCGTCCGACTACCCCGTTGCGACCAACTCTGACCGGCTAGCGGGAGCATAGACAGGGTCCGCATGTTCCTTGCCAAGTCGATATTGCAGGACGTACACGTCTTCGCTCTGATCGTCATAAAAATTCTTGCGTACCGTCGATACCCGAAAACCCAACGCACGAAAACAGAGCAACGCAGGTAAGTTCGTTTCACGGATTTCAATGGTAAGTTTGTGTCGTTGCTGATAAATCATCTTCGCAACGAGTTTTTGGATCATCTGTCGGGCAATACCGTGCCGCTGAAACTCTGGGTCGGTTGCGATATTGGTAACAAGAATTCGGTTCTTCGGTGTTTCATAGACGACAAACCCCACGACTCGTCCTTCGTGTTCAGCGACCATTCCGAGGCAATTCGGTTGTTGCAGGCACTGCCGAAATTCCTCTTCCGTCCAGGCGAACTCGAAGCACTCCTGCTCAATCGCCAGTACCTGCTCAAAATCCCGGCGAACCATCCATCGAACCTGAACGCATATCTCTTTCCCTTGGAATAAATTCATTGAAAACCTCCGTGCCATCTGTTTGTGTGGTCACCTGCTTGTGTGGATAGATAACAGGATAACATTTCTATCGGAGAATTTCAAGACCTATTTTTGAAAATCATTACGAAAGGGTGCGCCCACGTTTTGTAGGCATTTCACGTTGCGTTTTTTCAGTAGGGTTGTTCGGAAACCGTCATCCGATGGCAGCCAAAATGCCGATACCGCCAGAGCCGATTCAACCGGAGACAACGGGAACACTTTTTGTTCGTCTGCTTGGGCATTACTTGGCGTTTTTGGCGCTGTTGCTGAGGGTCACGGAATGGTTTCCTTACGTTCCGGCATTGTATTGTATTTTAGAAAAAACAATAGGGCGTATCAGAGTCGCGGTTACCGAGTGTTTTTCCATCGTTCAATATCGGCAATGAGCGTTTGCATCACTGTTATTACGTCGGCACCAATAGAATGAAAATGCCGTTCGTAGGTGTGATTTCCCGGCGGAGAGACAAAACAGGATACCCGGAATAATTCTCCCCGATTGCCCCATTTTTCCACTTTGTAATATGTTGCGCCCAGTGATTCGAGTTGTGCACCCAGCGTCTCAAAGTCGTGCGGCGATACAGCGGGGAGAGGATCCCGCACAGGTTGACGGATAGCCGTATTGTAATAAGTGTTCTGAAGAAAAGCATTTTTCTCATGGTGTTCCGATTGCGTTTGCGGCGAGACAGGAACTTGGGCTTCCGACAAGACGGGATAAATCGATTCCGGTGCAAACACGGAAACGGACTGTGTCCATTCACCGGTATCCTTTCGGTGGTGTTGCGTTTCTTTGGCGTTCGATTCTGGCGGACTCAGTGTGATTTTGCCCCAAGGGTCGCTCGGCAAATGATTCCAGCAGATTGCAATGCCGGGCAGTGCAACGAGAAGCGTCAGCAAAGTGATGCCGCGAATGAAAGTAATAATCGGCGACTCGGACAATTTTGTTTTTACCTACTGAGCCGACACACGGCTTCCCTTCCACGTGAATAGTACTGTTAAAGAGAGATTCTGTCAACAGCAAAACGCACGGGGGTGTTCCGGTTTCCCCTGTTTCCCTGGATTCTCGTTTTCAGAGAATGACGGACATTTTAGTTGCCGGGGCAGTAAAATAGGATATGAACGAAACGGTCACTCGCCGCGTAGTTTGAGGCTGAACGTGCTTTGCAGTTTTTCCCGAATCTCGTTCAAACTCGTAACGCCAAAGTTTTTACACTCAAGCAATTCGTCGGCTGTCTTTCGCACCAGTTCGCCAATCGTCTGAATGTTGAGCCGGCTCATGCATTTTCTTGCCCGAACAGAAAGGTTCAAATCCGTTACGGAACACTCCAGCGTCGCTTGTGCTTCCAGGCTGAGAGAGGACACATCAAACGTTTCCGGTGCTTGTTTTTCCTGTGCGAAGAGTCCGAGTTTCAATCCTTTGAGTGTCAACATTTCCCGAATTTCGACTAAACTGGTTTCGCCGAAGTTTTTGCTGGCAAGCAAATCCTGTTCCGTGTGGGAGCAAAGGTCGGCAAGGGTCATAATTCCCATCGTTTTGAGGCAGTTTCGGCTTCGCACCGACAATTCAAAGTCGGAGACCGGCAGGCTCAGCACTCGGCTCATTCGGTCTTTTTTCCGCTGCATTTCTTCGTCGACGTGCATTTCGCTGGAAGCCCTTGCATCCTTACAAAAAAGTCTTGCCCTTTGGTTGGTTGGTTGCGCATCGGCAACACGTTGAAAGCACACGACTGCCTGATCGTACATCGACAGGTCTTCGTACAGGACACCAAGATTAAACAATGCACCGGAGTGTACCGGAAATCGAGAAATCGCTCTCTTGTACAACTCAAGGGCTTCTTCGTCATTTCCGTGCCGTTCCGATTCCATTGCCAAGCCGAACAACGCACCGGGGTGACTTTTGTCGGCAACGATCGCACGTTCATAAAACTTGATTGCCCGATCCGTCAGAAGGTTGCCCTCTTCGTCGTAAAGCAGTTGAGCGTTCACCGCCCCGCGCTGATAGAGATATTCTGCCGTTTGTTCGACCGCACCATGCAGTCCGTCCAATTGTTTCAGTGATTCTTCGGGATTATTTTGATGTCGATACACCTCGGCACGTCCCAAAGTGCATTCGTCGAAACTGTAGCCTGCCTTTTGGGCAGCATCGTAATTGTTGAGAGCTTCGAGATATTGACCGAGTGCGAACAGGGCTTTGGCGATGTAGAATAGTGCCAACGCACCGCCGTCCCCTTTTTTGAGGTACATTATTGCCGAGTCGTACTGTCCCAGCAGATAGCAACCAAACCCAAGGCGAACCCGACTGGCGGGGTTCAATTTACTCGCCTTTTCTTCCGTTTCCAATTCATCGAGTGCGTTCCGGAGAATGTCGATTTGCGTTATGTCGGCACTCAGCGCATAGGCTAGCCGCTCTGTTTCTTGCGGTCCGAAGGGACCATCCATCAAAATTGTCTGTCGTACGTCGAAGTCAGGGGGCACAACTACCATAATTTCCTTTTCGGCGATCTTAATCGGGTGAAAACACGTTCCGCATGGGGCTGATTCTAGGCGATTTTGTCTTTTTTGCAAGAGGGAGTGCGTTGCCGACAGTTGAAGTGGGGTGTGTAAAAAATCATGTGAACATATTCCATGCGTGCTTCCACTGGTCGGAGTAGAGTAGAGCGGCAAGGATCGCCATTCGGTTCGCCCGCTCCTTCCGCCAACACGCATCCGTCTGCTTGAGCCGCCTGCCCACCAAGTTTTTGCATGCTCCCTCGATCAAACCACTCCCAATCGCACGACCGAAAGAAGACGGCAGACAGCAGACGCAAGCGGAACGCCATCATTTTTCCTGCCGTCTGCCGTCCGCAAACTGCCATCTCGCTACGCCGCCGACTCTTCCCCCTAAAACAACTTGCCAATACCGCTCAAATGCTCCAACGCATGATATACACCCAAACACTCACGAACCTTGCCGAACTCCAAACGAATAATGTCCCAAGTCAATCTCAGCCGTAAAAAAAATGAATAAAAAGCAACCTCATTTTTACCTCATCTACAAAAAAACAAGACAACCTCAGTAGCCATGTCGGTTTCGGACGGTCAACCGACTTACAGACACGAACACGTTCATAACTTGTTCAAGACCGTTTTCTGTCCAATTATTTCAGTCCACCCCTGGGCTCCTCTTGTAATTTTCGGCGAAACTGGTGCTGAAGTTTTGTCGTTGGAAATATGACCGCTCATAAGAGATACCTCGTACACGTTCCACTCCATTGTAGCGTTTTAGCGGGCGGACTCAACAGAGCCCGATGCGTAAGCAAGGGTATCCCTATCTTACGATACGGGCTCAGTGAACGTTTTGGCTTTATAGCAATCGAATCCCCGCATCTGCACAGCCAGCCATCGTCTTTTCATCCCAGACGGAAACCTGTACTTCGCCAATGTGTGCCTTTTGAAGCAAGAGCATACACAGTCGGGACTGGCCGATACCTCCGCCTATCGTCAAAGGAAGTTTTCCTGCGAGGAGCATTTCATGGAACGGCAACTTTCGCCGATTGTCGCAATCCGCTTTCGTCAGTTGTGTGTCAAGCGATTTTTCATCAACACGGATACCCATCGAGGAAACCTCGAATGCAATACCCAGCAGGTCGTTCCAAAAGACGATGTCGCCGTTCAATGCCCAATCATCGTAGTCCGGTGCGCGACCGTCATGCTTGATGCCCGACTTCAATGTGTCGCCGATCCGCATGAAGAACGCCGTCTTGTGTTCCTTAAGGTATTCGTTTTCCCGATCTTTCGGCGACAACTTCGGGTAGAGGTCTTCCAGTTCTTGCGTCGTGATGAACTTGACAT
>Ga0099364_10011407_pt1 | contig 12150 bp, 8 predicted proteins | sample TergutTh196P3_FD_73070 | JGI IMG/M metagenome (GOLD analysis project Ga0099364, IMG submission 73070) | Microcerotermes parvus P3 segment gut microbial communities from Pointe-Noire, Republic of the Congo - Th196 P3 | ecosystem: Host-associated > Arthropoda: Insects > Digestive system > Gut ...
CGGGCGTGCATTGTGCTGCCTTTGCTGATTGCCATGCCGAAATAAAGGCTTGAAGCGTAAATCATGCCGAGAGACAGGCCAAGAAGAATCTGGGCTGTCGCCATGAGAAAAAGCGCCGTGCCAGGCCCGACGCCGATTCCCGGTCCCGTCAACGATCCGGAAATGATGGTTCCCAGAAAACCCGTCAGCATCGTAACGCCGGCGACCAGCGTCAGTACGGGCCTCAGTTGCCAGAACGTGGTGTTTGCAAGAATAATGAAAGCCGCGGCGCGCGCAATGAACCATATACTGCACTGCATGGTGGCCAGCGTCGGCGAAAGCCGCTCAATCGCCGCAAGCGTGGGAAGCGCCGGCGCGAGGCTGAAAATAACCACGTAGGTTGACGGAAGTGCTATCCGCGAAAGCCAGAGCGCCAGCCGTAGCCGTACGTCCGCGGGTTCTTCGACGGAAGATACCGGTTTTACTTCTTTGGCTTCGGGTACGGCAACCTGTTCCGCCGCGAGTCGCGCGCGCAGGAATCGCCGTAGCGTAATCATGGCGCCCGCGGATAGTTGTACGACCGCGACAATTCCAAAGAACGCCCATGGCGGAAGATATTGTATTATCGCGCCGCTCAAAGCCAGCGCAATCGCGCCCGTGACCGACCACACGATGTTGTACCAGCCCAGGCGCCTGGAAAGCCGTGAAGGATCGCCCGCGGCCGAAACAAGGCTTTCCAGGAGAGGCCACGAGGCGCCCATCATGCCGGTCTGTACCACGACAATCATCGCCGTCGGAACAGCCCATCCAGCGGTGGCGCAGAAACCCGCCGCAAACGCCAGCAGCGGCATAACGACATATAACGTCTGCAGGGCGGCGATACGTTTCCAACGGTCCGCCAACCGCTTCGCCGACAGCGCGCCGAGAACATAAAACGTTCCCTGGCACGCCGCCACGGCGAAGTTTTCCATTGCGGCCCATCCGAAACGGTGGGTCATATAGAAAAGCACCCCAACGGTCAGCAAGGTGCCGGCTGCGGAATTGAGTCCCTCCGCAACGAACAGCAAAAACGGGCTGCGTTTAAGCGTATCCGTAAGACTTTTCATCTAATCTTTGAAACGTGAATAAAACGGCTTCTTGCCTGGACCTGAGCGAGGCTTTCCGCCCGGTTTTTTACCCGGCTTGCGGCGGTCGGAATAATGATCGCGGGCGGATTCCCTGTCCCTGTAGCCACGTTCCCGTTCTTCTCCGTCATTCCGGCCGCGTCCCGGCGGACGGTCGAATCGCTGGGGACGGTCGAATTGCCGAGGCGGTCTGTCGTAAGTCTTCCGGAAAGATTTGGGAAACGGACGCGCGCCCTCAAACGACCGTTCTCCTTCCGTCCGGCTTAAAAGCAGATCAACCTTCTTTTCCAGGAAAGTCAATTGCCGCTGCATGTGCTCAAGCAGACCTACTACATCCATAACGGATTCATCCGGCATTTCCTCTATTTCATCGGAATCCATGTATGATTCGTCTTTCATATGATTCATTCACCTTTCAGTTGTAAATTCGGAAATCCGGAAACAGGTCAGGAGATCGGAATTAATTGTTTTTTAACCCGGATGCTCACAGTGTTAACTATTGTACACGCCGCCATTCCTCGAAAGAACGGGCAATGCAGTCTTCTATCGCCAGCCCGCCGAAATAGTTCCCCGTCAACGCAAGGTCGCGACGATTCAGGAATTTTTTTATGTCGGCGGTTATTGCGGCGTGGTTGATGCGCGGCGACGGCAATATTACCTCGTTTTCGACAATATTATCAAGGTCTTCCGGCAATACGTCGAGTATCCCGCATACGCGACGGATTTTCTCTTCCCTTGTAATTCCGGAACGGAAGTGAAATGAGAATCCGCGCGAGGATGAATCCGGGAACGGGTCGCGCGTTACGGCGGAATAAAAAATATCATCGGCCGGGACAATGAAAGCGCATTCCGGCAGCGCACACCTATCGCGCGCAACGCGGGCGCCGAGGCTTTCCACTCGAACGGTTTGAATGCGACGCAGAACTGCCGCAAGTTCCGGATGGACGTTTCTTACAATGGCCGCCGCGCTGTCGGGCGGCGCGGCTATGGCGACAAGCGGCGCGGTCAATTCTTCCCCGCCTTCCAGGCGGATTCGCCATATTTCCCCGTCCGATTGCAGTTCCGCAACACTCGCGCCGGTTCGAATTCCGATGCCGGGATGCGCGGCTATGGCGTCGCATACCGTTTCAAGACCGCCGGTAAAACCGAAACTGCGGGGAAATTCTTTGCGGCGCGGGCGGGTTTTGAAAAGCGATCCTGGACCTTCGACCGGAAAATCATCCGCGGGCTGTGAAGGTACGGCCGCAAAAAACGGCGCAAAAAGACGTTTGAAATTGCCCCGCCCCAGGAGGCCGGAATAATACTGCCGGACGGTACGCCCCTTTTTTCCCCTGATTAAGCCGAAAGGCGCGGAGAGCGCCGCTTCAAACCAGTTCAGTTTCCGCAAAATCCGGGGCGGCGTAAACCAGGCGATCTTTTCGTCGCGCAGCATGCCGAAATTAACGCGCGCAGGTCCCCGCTGAACCAGTCGATCCGTTATTCCGGCTTCAGAGACAATGTCCAGCAGGTTTGAGTAGGAGTTATAAACCGTGTGCGCGCCCATTTCGTACCAGAAGCCGTCGGCGGCGCGGTATGAATAAAAACATCCGCCGGTCCGCTCCCGCCGCTCAAGCACAAGCACGCGCCGTCCCGCACGCGCCGCCTTCAAGGCGAACGCAAGACCGCTGATTCCCGCGCCGATCACCGTTACGTCCGGAACGTTCATGATTTTTTACGTCCTCTTGAAATATTATTTTAATATATACCTTGATGATAATGCAATAATATGTACATACATGTAACGGAGGTTAAGGAAGAAAGAAGAGATTAAGGCGTCTGGGAATGTTCTATTTCAAAAGGAATTATCTGAAAAATTTCCGGGGATTCAAATACACGTTAGTATTTACGCCGTTTTGGGGGTTTTGCAATTACCTCACCTTACGAAATTCTTTTTGCTCGCGCGGTAAAATACCACGGCGAACGCGACAACCTGCAGTAATATTACAGCAAGCAAAGCTGTTCGTTGTATCGATTTAATTTTCGAACGGATATTTTTCGTAAAGCCGGTAACCGCTATTTGTATCAGTTGCTGCCTCTTTAAGACATCCGCCAAATCCACATCCTGTAAAATACCGGACAACTGTCTGTTGATATCCGATTTTTCCAGCAGACTATTCATATTTATGAATTTTCCCAGTATTGGATATTCCGATAAAATCTTTTCATTGAAGTTCTGAACGATGTGGTTCGTTAATACTTCAGCGGCGGTTGCTGACGATGTTTGACCGGCCTGTCCTTGCAACTGCCCGGCAAATTGTTCGTCAACCATCAGTATTCTGGTAACGCCTGTTTCAACCTGCGTAACCATATTATTGGCTTTGCTGCACGAAAATACAATGGCAAGCAGAATAACAGTTGGAATAACTATCGCAAAACACATAATAAAATGATGAAGAATAGTCATACGAAAATTCTTCCTGACGAGCCTGCCGGAAAAAGCGCATAAAACCCATAAAACGAGCGCGCAAAATATACTGGCGAGTATAGTGGTGATAATTCCAAAAAAAAACATTTCATTTCCTGTGTCCCGCGGAGGGACAGTAACGCGGGTAGCCGCCGGTGGAGTACGAAGCACGGAAACAGCCTTAGGCAACCTCCGACACCCCCGCAAGCCTTGATTCCGGGGGTGTCGGAGGTTGCCTGTACTTTAATTGCGTACCCGGTCGCCTACTTCTACCCGGGATGAACCTCTATACCTGCCTACAGAGGACTGTGCGTCCACGTCAGTGATCACAACCTCGCCGATCTGGTCTTCGACGCGGCGGATTACCGCGTCGGTTTCAGGATCTCGAACTTCGCGGGTGACGCGTCCAATGACAAGTACGTCCCCGACTTTCACTCCCGCGTTGCTGCCGACGTTCATGATCAGCTCGTTGCCTTCGACGTCGGCCACACGCCCTTCAATTTTCATGACGCGCGGGGTAATTCCGGCCGATCTCTCATGAAGTTGCGACGCAACCGAACTTACGGCATCGTTGATGGCTTCTCCGATAATCGTTTCCGCGAAGTTGCTGCTACTCATATCAACTCCGCCGGCGCCGGCGCCGCCCGAAGTTCCGAAGAGTCCGGCCACGGATGTCGATGTTCGCCTTGATTCGCCTTTACCGGTTACGCTGCCGAGAATTTCCCCGGTATCCACATTAACAATACGGGTAGTTATTCCCACTACGGCTCTTCCCGTACTTCTATTTATCCCAAGTCCGCCCAAAACGCCTTTTGCGACCGCCGCGCCTGCTCCCCCCGCGCTGCCGTCATCACGGCCAAACTGGGTGATGCTGCCGACCACGATTGCGTCCACTCCAAGAAGGCGTCCGATTAACGCTGCCGAATTGCTGTCGAAGCGATCACTGTTTGAAATATTCTGCTCCCTGAGAATGTTGTCCAGAGCTTTCCGCTCAATCACGGAAAAGGTGTTGCCGTTAACAAGCCTGTCAACGAGCAGATCGGTGATGCCTTTGCCGATATCAACGTCTGTTCCAAATAACGCCGCGCTTGAGGTGCGCACGGTGGCGTAATCGAAATCCAGTACAGCTATCCTGGGTTTTGTTTGCCCATACATCAGCGGAACGAACATACAAACGAAACACACGACTAATAGCAACTTACGCATAAATCTATCTCCTTACAAATGTTTTATTCAAAAGAATACCGTCAGCAGGCGGATCAGCGGCGTCCAAGGAATTTCTCCAGTGGTTCCAGATCACGCCTTATCCGGTCCATGTATTTCCTGGTCTCTTCAACGTCCCGGTTTGAAAGCGCCACTGCGGCTCTATCGAGATTAGGTCTGAGATTATCTTTTATCTGCATATCCGCGGTCACAATGTCGGATCGCAGACCAAGGCCTTCGCGCGCAAGATTTTCCTGTAACTGTTCAATACTGTTGCGAAGGGCGAATGCGCGGCTTGACAGCGCGATCAGTTGATCCTCAAGCCTCTCAAGAAGCTCCGTCTGGCTCTTCGGAGGTGTCGCTGCTTGCGTAACCGTTGTAATCGTTTGCGTATCCTGCAGAGATACGGGAACAAAATATACGGGAACAAAATACTTTATAGAGATTTCAGGATGTTGTTTTCTATTAGTGTAGGTTGTCACGTCCTGCCCGGTTCTGGCAAACTTCTCCTGTACGCTTAGTTCTGGAACCTGAAGGTTTTTCAACAAATGGCTTGTGAAAAGACCGTTTCGTCCCTCTCCGTCATCAGCCACCTCGCCGGCGCTGGTGGCATACATGACGATGCTTCCCCTGGGCGAGTTTACCAGCGCAAGGCCGCGACTGCCGGCGGCGCTGCGCGACCTGCTTGCGAAGGGATTGTCCCGACAGGCGTCCAGAACCACTATGTTAAGTTCGTTTCCCGCCGCGTCCAATCCGTCCATAATGACCTGAACCGAAATTGCCCGCTCTTCCAGGTAGTTTTCACCGGGTATATTGACATTCACCGGCAATAAATAATTGACGCCGCCGGATTGAACCCCGTGGCCCGCGTAATAAAAGAAACCATGCGCGTTTCCTGAATTCCTGAGTTGATTTTTAAACCTGTCAACCGCGTTTTTCATTTGATCAAGGTCTCCATCCAGCACCTTTTCCACGGTAAAACCAAGTTCCTGCAAGACCGCTGCCATGTCGTTGGCGTCATTTTCCGGATTTTTGAGTACGCCCACCCGTTCATAATTTGAATTCCCGATCACCAGCGCAAACTTCTGCGGATTGTTCTGCTGTGCCATTGAATGCGCAGGCAGGCAGGCGCTCAATATCAACACGGCGATGCCTGACATTATAACTCTAAGGTTTTTCATAAGTTCTCTCGTAAAAACTGTTTGCCTGGACGCGATACATCGCATCCCGGCTACATCCTTTGAAGAATCGCTCTAAACTCCTGGGTATCGCGGATGAACTCCAGATCCGGATCGGTCTCCATAATATTTCTGCTGCTAAAACCCGCGGCAACCGCTTTACTCAGCGCGTCCAGCGCGGGTTGCATCTCTTCCCTCAACGAATGAAGGCAGGCGCGGTTATATTGGGCAATGGATTCAATAGTCCCGAGCCGATCGCGCAGCATTTCCGCCTGTATGGCCGGACGCTGCCCAGCGGCTTTTTCATCGACCTCCATCATGTAGGCGTATCTTTGTAACTCGCCATCCGGTATGGACCTCAAACGTTCTATAAGTCTGATCTCGTTATCCAGCGAGACCGCGGCTTCGTCATACCTTTTCAGCGCCAGCAGGGATGCCGCCACATTCTGATTCAGTCCCAGAAAATTCCTGTCAATGGCAAGGGCCATTTGAAACTCGGAAAGCGCCGCTTCCGGATTGTTCATCACGGCGTAAACCATTCCCTGCCTGTAGTAGGTAAGCAGCCTGGCGACATCTTCCGGATTCGGAGGAACGACTTCCCCCACCGGCGGCGCTGGCGACTCCGGAGGATCCTCGCCCGCCGGCGGCGGCGTTGGAGGCTTTGTTTCAACAATCACCCCCTCCGGTTGTTCAGGTCCTCTTTCCCCCGTCAAAAAATATGCCGCGACACCGCCGCCTATCAGGACTACGGCGATAATCGCAATGATAATCAACTTTTTCGGCGGTTCCTGTTTTATTTCGATCAGGCCGCTGCCGCATTCCGGACACTCCAGCTCCATTACCTCAATCACTTCACGGCTGCCTGCCTTGTCGCAATTTCCAAAGTTCGGACATTTACCCTGACGCATCATTTAATCCCTTCTTTTGATTATCTCCAATGCCGCTTTTGCCGCATTTCTAAAGAATTCGAACTGTTCCGTTCCCTGATTACCGCCGCATTCAGGCAGAATAGTATCTTTTATCAGGCTTTGCACACTCTTTACGAGTTCCTGGCGCTTTGCTTCATTTAAATACTCGCCCTTCAACGCGGCTGCCATTTTCCCGGAGAGTTCTTCGCCAAAATCTTCCGTAAACCTGCCGGAGTGCGGAATATCAATGAATTTATCCGCCAGCGGATTTAGTATTTCCAACCCAAGTTCATCCGTTTCCACTGTTCCATACGCGGAAAGTCCGGTACCATCGTCTTTATCGGCATATTTGATCATTCCCGCCGCATGGCAGGCTATCAGGTAAGGTGTATACCGTTTTCTAACCTCGGATCCCGACATGTCAGTGGTGACAAACAGGTTGGGGAACTGTTCTCCTGTTCCCTCCGTGTGCAATACGGTACGATTTTGACGCGCCTGTACTTCATTTGGATCGTTTTTCAACAATTCGTATTTTTCATGCAGGTAGGTCAACTCTTTCATTGCGCGCAACGGGAAACAATAGGTCATGCAGGTTATGGTCATTTCATTTTTAAGTTCGCCGTTCATGTCTACCTTTACAGTTATTCCTCCGCCGACCGCGTTTACCAGCGCGTTTTTTAACTTGTCGGCAAATTTCTGAGTCTGCTCGGCGCCCTCATTCTTGGGAAGGTTGATCAATACGATCTTTCTATCTATATTCTGTCCCCGTACGGGTATATCGTTGTTCTTTATAACCTGTGTAATTTCGGTCGTATTGAAAGTCAGGAATACGCCGCTTTGTTCGATAATTTCCCTGGCAAAATTTTTCAGGTCGTCATCCGAACGGTATTGTTCACTCAATTGCTCCATAATGCTGCGGTTAATCAGCTTTTCCTTGCTTTCTATCAGCACGTCGTTATGGATGGCAATAGACTTTTCACGAACAATCGTATCCAGCAGATTTGAAATACGATCGGAAGACACGGCTGCGTTCGCTCTGGCAAATGTACGTTCGGAACCTATGATTTTAATTATTTCATCCCTGAACGCGTCGGCGATTCCTTTTTGCCGGTTTTTGGTTTTTATCATGTCATTTGTGAATTTATGTACAGCGGCGCTGTCGTATAAACGAATAAACGTTTCCTGCAAATTGCTGCTGGAACCCTTGTCCTGACAACGGCTTCCTATCAGGTTTTCAGTATCTTTCAAGGCTTCATCAATAATATTCACAAAAGTTTCAATGCGGCCTCTGAGCGTATTTAATCTGGAAACAAGAACTCCCAGCATCCCGACGGCAAAGTTATATCCCTCCAGTTCGGTTTTCTTTGTGTAAAGCAGTTGCATGATCGTGGAATGCTGCTGTATCAGCTTATTCTTTGTAAGCAAAGAAAGAAGGATCCCTTTATTGGACCACGCCGTCTGATTCAGATTTTTGTCATTTTCAAGTTTTTCAATGGACTGATTCCATGTTGTGATTTTTCCTTCGCATTCATCTCTTTTTTGACCGACGCGTTCGATAAGACGGTCGATCAATTGACCCAGATGATAAAGCGACAGATCGCCGGAACTCCATTTGTCAAACATGTATTGTTCCACGCGTGAACATATTTCCTTGGCATATTCGTCCCTTGCCGAGGTTTTAGCCTCGAAGAAATTTTTTACGCCCGCCTTGCGAAAGAATTGATTATATCCGTTATTGCAAAGTTTCTCCAATTCGTTCAACGGCATTTTCTGGGCAGATACTTCTTTTGTCCATTCCGGAATGATTCCTCCCCAGTAATCCGCAAAACTGTTCCATTTGTCAGTTTCCAGAACCGGCGAGTCAAGCGTTATATGTTTATCCGTCATTCGCCAGTTTTGCAGTTGTTCCGCGTCGCTTACCAATGAATAAAAATCAACATTCGCCGGAACTTCACGATATCCCATATCATCGTTCCAATTATTGAAACGCACCTGCAACAACGCCTGGCGCCCAAACGAATAAGTGAAATATTCAATAATTTCCTCCTCAGGTACGACTACGCGTTTGATTCCGAACGAGCTGAACTTCTTGGTTCGTATAACATCTATCTTACCGTCTTTTGCCTTTTCATTAAGTTCGTTTCTGAAATCCTCAATATTTTCAAGGCTGTAAGCGCGAATAAATTCTTCCGTATTATCATTTTGCCCCAGAAAGATGATGCTATAAACAAAATCGGAGACTATTACCGGCAATTGCCTGTGCGATTCCACGATCAGGGAATTTTCGTTTTCGTTACTGTACAGTATGCAATTATCCGCAATGTTTTTGATCTGCTCCAGCGGCACCCTTTCAAACTTTCCAGTTACATCGTAAGGGATGTATTTATTTACCAGCATGGCATTTAGTTCGACCAGCGCCGCAAACCCGTTGGCATGATAACGGCCCGCGTCGCAATTAGCGGGAGCGCTGTGTTCAGGTATCATGCAGTAAACGGTAATTTTTGCGTCCCGGTATTCATGACGCGTCTGGGCAATAATGTCTATGATTGATCCGGAACCGGTTCCTCCGGCCAATCCGGTAAATATGTGAATATTAAGTTTGGTAGTGGCATTAATCTTTGTTACTTTTGCGTACTGCGATTTTAACGTACTCAGATACGTTTGTATGGAGCTGCCAAATAAAATACGTCCGGCACGCCTTTTCTGACCCGCCGCCGTTTCCACGCTGCCAATGGTTTTTTGCATTACTTCGGGGTCTCCGATAAACCCTTTTAATCCCGGAAACCCATTCGGATTCGCAAATACCGCGTCAAGTTCAATTCCCCGGATGAAAGCGAATTCATTTTCATTAAACGACGCGTTTTCCCCAAGCACCCTGAACGTGATGTCGTTGGGTTGCATCATTTCTCTTGTTGAATCAACGTACACATAGCCAATCGGCAGGCTTTCACGCGTGTCCGCTTTATGCTCCAGATATATCCTTTTTCTGAAAGCCTTCAAAATTTTACCGCCGGTCCCGCCTAACCCTACCAGAATGTGATTTCCGCCGAGCATGATTACCTCCTGAAATATTACATTACAACATAGTTGAGCTTTGAAATGTTAAACGTCTTATCTTACTGTTTGTGGTTCAACTCAATCTCAAGCACGATGATACCGTCATCAGCGGAATCGGTCAGTTCGTGGTTGACAACGGCGTAGCTCGCCGGCTCCGGGCTGGTATTATCCACTTCCGTGATTAACCTGAGTCCCCTGCTCATAACCTGCGCAACCTGGGAAGAAATGTTGTCATTGTTTACCGTGTATCCCTTATTCTGCGGATTGATGGATCCATAGCCTTTCTCGGTGGCAAGAAACACGGTCAGTCTGATTTTGCCGGGATTGTCGTCAAACTCCCACCAGTCAGTACTGGAAGGAATTACCACGTTGCGTCCCGCCCGGATTCGACTGTCGCCGTCATTGACTCGCGCGTCCGGGTGGAGAATCCGCATGGAACTGCCTTCCTGTTGCTGGAAAAGCATCAACCGCCCATCAACATTAGACTGAAAATTCAATCTTATCCGCTCGCCGCTTCTGAAAACCCTTGTAGTGTTGACTTGCTGAAGCTGGCCGTCAGGCGTAAGGAGTTCCACGAAGTACATGAGGCCGGTGACTGCCGGAGGAGTGTTTTGGTGTTGGACAGTGGAAACTGTCGATGAACCGCCGCCGGGATTGCTTCCGGGATTCTTTGCCGCCGTATTGGTCGGTTGACCGCCACCGGGCTTCTTGCTGTCGGGGCTCTTTGCCGCCGTATTGGTCGATGAATCGTCATCGGGCTTTGCGCCAACGTCAACCGTTGTCGGAATAGTTGCTCCACTGATCGAATCAATGTATATGGCTCTCGCGCCCTGCCCAAAGCCGTGTCCCGCCGCCAGCCAGATAACCAGCACCGTCATTATCAATACATTTGCGATTTTCATTTTCCCCTCCGATTGAATTGCCTGTTTAAAGCCTTTGAACGGACGGATAGGGCGGATAAACTACATTTTCGATCCTGCCCTCCGTTACGCAATTAAATATCGGCAATTCCAGTTCACAAGTCAACGATTATATTCCCGTCATTACCGGCACTGTACTTGATCCCAACCTCAGGGTGCGCGCCGTAAAAGTTTTATGCAGCGGCGAAGTTTTCCCAATATTGCTCGAACTGACCGTTTCGATGTCGCACCCGCAGATTTAAAACTGCTTGTGCGCCCGGGAGCGACCAACGCATACCCGATTGTTTCAATCTCTGCTGAACAATATGCCTGCCAGCCGATTCGACCACCCCTGATCCAATAGGATGATTATTTCTTAATGAATCGTCATATCGCAGCCTGTTACGGTTCGTCTCAAAATACTTCAGCAGTCGTTCCGGATCAGAAGCAGAATCATCCGTTGTGTGTTTTTCCGCAATCCGTTTCAGTTCAGCGAAAAAATCGTCAAGTTCTCCTGTTTTGAGTTGTTTGAATCGCTCCCGACACCATGCATCAGCAGCATCCTTAGGCCATAGCGCCGCAGCAGTTTTGTGAAGATGCTCCGCCGCGTGGTAGAAGTCTAAAAGTTGTTTCGCATCGGGGTAGTAAGTATCCGCCAGATTCCATATCCATGGGGCGCCGTCTGCTGTTATCTGTACCAGCTCTCTTCCGTCCATTCCTCTGGACTGCATTTCATCACTCAATTGTTTGCCGAACAACTCGGCGTCTCCCGTACTCGCCACATAAAACGGCGCTTCTATTCCACGAATATCTTCAACGGTCGCCACCTTCACCTCGTGCCACTTGAGCCGATGCTCTTGCGGGTCGGCAAGACCCGGAATCATCGTCCCATCCATAGATAAATGAAGGAATTTCTTGCTGCTGCGCCCCTTTGACGCAGGAATCGACTCCGTCGGAGTTCCCATCGCCTCGCCATGCTTGTCGGCTATTCGCTCTATCTCTCGCGCAGAACAGGGAACAAACCCAAGAGTATCCGTTAATAATTCCTTCGCCGGTTTGTACGGCATCTCCAGCGCCGTCCGACATATCACACGCGCCAACCCAGGCGTAACTCCTGTATTGTCTGCCTTAATCCGCTTGTCCAATGTCGCCGTCGTCTCTCGGCAACTGGGGCAATAACCCACGCGCCTTTGTATACGAACAGGCCCGCACAATGTTCGATACTCCTTTTTCCTCATGCCAAGATCGCTCAACGGCTTCCCGCAATGCGCGCACTCTCCTACTACATCCATTCCCGCTGACTCCCAACGGCGGCGCAACACCTCCGCCGCTGCTCGTAATCCCATCTCGCGGAACAAC
>Ga0099364_10011408_pt1 | contig 12148 bp, 16 predicted proteins | sample TergutTh196P3_FD_73070 | JGI IMG/M metagenome (GOLD analysis project Ga0099364, IMG submission 73070) | Microcerotermes parvus P3 segment gut microbial communities from Pointe-Noire, Republic of the Congo - Th196 P3 | ecosystem: Host-associated > Arthropoda: Insects > Digestive system > Gut ...
CGATGACAAGTTAGCTTCATAGACTAAAAAATCTCCGCATATTCTGTTGTCAAGATGCAAATATCCTTGCAGATTGTTGTTTAGTGCCTTTTTGACTCTCGATATTCTGACTCAGGGTTTCAAACTTAATCTCCTATGGGTATCGATATTTCCAATCAATAAGCCGATGATAAGTAGCATAATTGTTTAGCTTACACATAGGGCAAGGATCCATAACAAATTTCACATATCCGAGGGTGTATGGGCATTTCGGGCATGGTGGCTTGATTAAATAAATCAGCCTTTTTATCAACAATAACACCTCCTGTTAAATTTATTCATGAGATCGAGCAGCCCTGAACTGTTCTTCTAAATCTTCAAGGCGTTCCTCGTAGAATTTTTCCCCTTTCTTCCAGAAACGATTCCATTTTTTCTTGCTTTCGCAGATAAATTCATTTAATTCTGAATCGGAGAGGAAACACCTGCGTACCGCTTCTTTGAAACTCCATTTAGCACTCTCCTCGTGGCGGAAAGTATTATAATTTTTACTTATGAACGCTTCGACTTCGCCGCGCAGTTTCCGCGAGAGCTTTAACGCCTCTTTGTCGAATACCACAAGCGATACGTCCATATCGTTTTTAAGCAGCCATTTACCGATAGCGCTCGTCGCTGCAGAAAGAGCCTCGTCTTTGGGATAGCCGTAAATACCGCTTGAAATGAGCGGGAACGCGATACTTTCGCATCCGTTTTTTGAGCGAGATCGAGCGAATTCGCGTAACATGAACAGAACAGCGCCTCTTCGTTGTGTTTGCCGTCGCGATAAATGGGACCAGCGGCGTGAATGACGTACTTTGCCGACAGGTTGAACCCAGGAGTGATGACAGCCTCCCCAGTTTGTATCGGCGCGAGCTTGCTACAGGCGGCTTGCAGTTTATCCACGCCTGCAACTGCCGCGGACACCGCCTCCCATCTGGAGCGCGGTGTTAGCGGCATTGACAATTACGTCTACGTGCATTTTGGTTATGTCACTGCAAACGATTGTTAAAGGCACGGCAATTCCTCCAGCAATACTTCCTATAAAACTAGATAATATAACACCTCCCAATCAGGGGAGGCGCTGGAACAGTATTACCACATAAAAAAATCTTGCTATCTCGAAGGACCTTTATCCTTCATATCCTTGGAGATTTGAAAAATAATCTACGAGCAGATTTCCCTCGTTTGAAAAAGTAACTGCAATCCTTATCACCTTATCATCTAATCTAATGCCAGTCGTGGGTCTTCATTAGCATTAATGACCTTTATGGGCACGTTGCTTTGTGTGTGTCGGTAGGCGTGGTTTACAAAAAGCGAATCACTTTTGTCCTCATCAATAATCCTACCCTCACTCACCGCTTTCGTAAACGCTTGTATGAGGAAATACTCTACTCCCAGCGACAGCCACTGTTCGCTTTTTTCGCCAAACTTCTTCTCAATAAAAGTACGTGGGCTCAAGGAACCGCTTTTACGCAGAATGTTTTCCATGCTTTCACTAAATGCCTGAAAGCCTGTTGTGGAAATATACGCTTGTTTTTCCTTAATATCACCAAGTTCTTTTTCAGCGTTCGTCCTTTCGGCTATCATCTCTTTATCGCCCAAAAACTTTTCCGCCCATTTTTCCAGTGTCGTTTTAGGATACATTTTAGCGAGTTTTTCCCGGCTTACCTTACTTTCTTCACGAATTGCTTCAAGGTTTGATATAACTAAACCTTTCTTTTCTTGTATTTCCACATATCTTTTAAAATATTCAGAACCTAAAGGCTGAAAAAAGTCTCCGATTTCAATTATTCTCAGGACTTTAGGATAAACGCACTTGTCGGCATAGATTTCAGGGATAATAAACAAGGCTCTTGGCAAAACCAATAGAAGAAGCAAGACATCGTAATGAGCAATAATATTCGCGAGGCGGTTTCCATCGCTTCCGCCATAATAGCATACTGCCGCGCCTATTCCAGACGCTGCGCAACCGATTATCAATTTACTCGATATTATCGTGTCTTCAAATGGCATCCTTTTTGTTTTTGCCGTAAATAACAACTCATGCACGCAGTCTGCAAAAGCCATCGCCAGCGCAACAAATAATAAAGCAAACCATCTTGTTGAGCCGCTTTCCAGCAATGGCAATATTACATTGATAAACGTAAAAATAACGATGCCGCCATGCAATATCGCACTCAAATAAGGAATTATCGAACCAAAAATCAACACCCAAAATAAACCAACTCCTATAATTAATGGCGCAAAAATCCATTTAAAAATCCATTGAAATAACGTCCATAATAACCAAACAATTAAAAATATCAATTGCATACATTAATCACTCCACCTCGAAGGATACTTCGCATTTCGACCTTATTTCTTCCAAAGCTTCATGCGTGAAAATAGAAACGTGCATATCGCTGTCCGCTCCTACCTTTTGCCACTCGCCGTTTTCGTCCAGAAAATAAAGTTCGAACGAAATTACAATTTTTTGCGGGTTTTTGGCTGACATCGCAAACTTGAGCTTGCCTCCTACATAGCGCAAGCCACCCTCATTTACGGCACGGTTTTTTATCTGGTCGACGCCCTTTATTGCGACCTCAGCCCATTCGTCAATAGTCCGTTTAGCCGTGACTGTACTCTCAAACGTATCCTTTGCTGTATTTCTCGCAGAATCCTTCACGTCTTTGGCATAAGAGCCTATGACATCTAATAGTACACTCTTAGCAGCTACTACTAAAAATCCTAACATTTTCGCCTCTTCTATGCAGTGATTGCAAGCCGTAATTCTTCTGTGGTTGAAACTTCGATGTCGATCCCTTTGACACGCACTTTCGCCAATATCTCAGGCGGAATCTCCGACTCATCAACTTTTTTTGTATAGACGGTTTCTTCCCACTCCCCGGTCAGTTTGTTCTCATTGTAATGCACTATTTTATTTTGAAAACCTTCAACGGTTCTTGCGATAAATGTTCTTGTCCCTTGAACCGCTATACCCAGAACTTCCTTTATCTTGTTTGCCGCCTTTTTGATCCACTCCACTATATTCTTCCAATATAATGCCAGCGCGGCAATAAAACCCCCTGTTAACGCGAGTATTAGAACAATAGAAATCATTTCGGCAACTCCCCTCCAAATTGTGATCTTACATAATCTTCGCCGACCATGCGTTTGGAAACAAGTGTTCCCGAATTGTCATTATCGGCTTTGCTTTTTATAATGCGCTCTATGGCTTCTTCAAAGTACGCGTGGCGGACTGTTTTTTCGTCCAACCTTGCCGCCCTTAGCGAGGCGTTAAGCACGGCGTTTGAAATGTCCGAACCCGACACGCCGTCAAATTTAACCGCTAACCCTCTAATGTCGGCATCTGTTGGCAGTGACTGCGGGATATACATACGCCACAGCTTGAAACGATTTTTTTCATCGGGCAGTTCAAACTTGACATGAGCAAGTATCCTGCGGATAAATGCCGGGTCATAGTTGGTTATAAAGTTTGAGGCGAACAGTATCAGATCGTCAAATTCACTAATCAGGACGAGAAGAACAGAGCGTGTCTGGTTCACGCTTACATCTGTTGAATTTGACATATTGGTTACACGCCTGCTTAACAGAGCATCCGCTTCGTCGAAGAATATAACCGATCGGGATTCCTTGGCGTAATTAAACATAGTTACAAGGTTCTTCGACGTTTCGCCCACATATTTTGATTCTATCTGGGAATAGTCGACCGTCAGTATCTTGCGGTCAAGTTGATTAGCGATTGCATGAGCCGCCATGCTCTTGCCCGCACCGCTATAGCCGTAAAGATTGATTCCTGCCCTGTTTTGATGTTTGTGCCTTTCACCCAAACCCCATTGGTCAAACAGTAGTTCACGTTTTTCATACAACGCAAGCACATCTTGAATAATGTCAGATGTACTACTGTTCAGAATAATGTCGCTAAAGCTATATCTGGGTTCCTCGGCTAGAAATAGCGTAAAATCCCTAGCTTTATCGGCACTATTTGATTCAAACGAACTTTTGGGTACCTGGGACGGTACAGGCTTAATCTCTCCAGGCTGCTCCGTTTGTTCTGCTGTTGATTGGTCTATACGTTTGCCAAGTGGCATTTTATCACCTCGGGAATAGTTGGTCGATTATATTCAATATTTTTCCCATATTGCCTCATAGTTTGCCTCCGTTCTTTGCATTAAAATTTTTCTACGAACGTTATTTTTAAATTTATCCCTCGTATCCTTTTGGGTATCTAATATCAATAATGGGGCGATCATTCGGATTGGTAATTTTGACAGCCATAATCATTTTATGGCAAGCCGAGAGTTGTGCTTTAATATTTTCAAGTTCAGACTTACTGTGCGGAACTTCATACTTTTCACTCCCTACTTCAAGGAGTTCAAGATACCAATTAACAGTTTCCAGCTTTCCCAGACAATAGCTGGAAATCATCATCTTGTCGTTAGTGTCCTTGATAGATTCACACTCAATCTGAATATATGACACAAGGTCATAAGGTATCTTTTTCAATTTTTCCGGCCCTTTTTTTCCCCAGAACATTGGTATTTACACCTCCGCATGTGAGCTAATTTTCCATGACCTTAACAAATATGAGTTTCCCGAACCACTTCAGCAGTAATTTAATTCAAATTACCGACGTTTACGCATTACACCATCAGAATCCTTCTCCCAACCGCGTTCTTTCAGAAGCATTAAGGCAGCCTTCCTTTCATGCCGGCCGTTTTCTTGATTCCGAATTTCAGCCACTAATTCACTGTCGCTGAGGTTCTTGTATTCATTTTTGTATAGGTTTTGAATCTCTTGAGCTTCTCTTTCACGCTCTTTCTGCTTCTCTTTATTTTTCTCAATATTCTTTCTCATATAATCATTTGCTTTACGCATATTTTTTTCATCGAGTAAAAAATCTACTGTTTTATCTAAAAAATTCAATAAACCCATTGATAGCACCTCGTATTGATAAGTCTCTACAAAAGTTTGGTGTACCTATTGCTCTTGACATTTCTAAACTTCCTATATTGTTTTTTCGTTTATTGAAGTATTCACAACTTAAGCTGACAACATTGTTCTCCAATCGGCAATATCCTCAGCGTATTTTTCTTTCAACGAAATATACGAATTATCACCGGGATTTGGATATTTGGTTCTAAAAAAATGAGTAATAGGAAAATCAGAGCCGAAAATGATTTTATCTTTAAGGCCTAAAGAAACAATTTGCCATACATCAGTTTTTGGCGTAAAGGCTGTATCACAATAGACATTATTATATTTTTGCAGCATTTCAATTGTTACGTCCAGAGGGCGGCAATGGGCGAGAATACATTTTGTATTGCGGTATTCGTCCATAAAACGTTCGAATCTGTTTGCAGCGTCAACGCCGCTATGCCCGGTATGGATCAACACCGGCAGATTGTTCCGGGCGGCGTAATCAAAAAGGCTGTGCAGAACTTCCATGTGTTGCGTGTTGTTAAAATCCCAGTTCTGGGCAAAAGGGTGTATTTTTATCCCTTTATAGGGGATCCCAGCGAACGCGTTTTCCGTTGTGATGTTCTGATTTATATAATCCGGGATATACCAAAAATATGGCCGGATTATTTCGTCGGAATATGGTATGAGAGACAAAAAAGAAATTATTTCTTTTTCGATTTTCGAATACAGGATGTTGTCTTCGCAACTGCAAATAGAAGAAAACGACATGCCTTCCATGCCTGCGGACATTACAACATCAGTAATTTCAAACGGGTCATAATACACGTCTTGAAACTGTCCGATATGAATATGATTATCCGTCATTGTGCCGCCTGCAACTTTGCCTTCCAGTCAAGAACTATTTTCCTGTTAAGTGTGGCGACCTCGCAAAAATGCCTGTTTATTTTGAACGGATTTCCCTCCGGGTCTTCATTGGCGTTTCGCACCATGCACATTGCACAGAAATGGCGGTCGGCGCAGTCCATGCACTCCGGCATATCCTTTTTCCGTAGGCCGCGCAGGTATTGAACCTTCGGTGAGTTTTCCCAAATTTCTCTGAGTGACTGTTCGGCAACGTTCCCGCAAACATAACCTTGCCAGCCGGCGCATGGATAAATATTACCATTGGCTACCATGCAGATTGACGAGATACAAACGCCGCAAAGAATCTCATCGCTTATGTCTCTTTTTTCAACCTCGGCAAAGTCGGCTTCGACAAGACGCTCCTTATAATCAGGATTGCTTTCCATAATATTTTTGATAATATTACCTACTTCCTCAAGGGAGAGGCGGCTGTCAAGATTATCGGTCGTGTGATCGTAACGAGCCATCAGGATATAGTCCGTAACTGCGCGGACGCTATGTTCTCCCGCCCATTTTGTCACATCGACATAACAATTTTTGTTTTGTTTCATTGTCGGGCAATTAATTTGTAAAGGGATATCGTTTTCAATCAGCCTGAGAATTGCGTCTCTGGTCTTAATAAAAGAACCGGGAGATTGCGTTATGGAATCATGTATATCGCCCTTCATGCTGTACAATGAAACCTGAACACTTGAAAGACGGTTTGCTTTCATTTCCGCGATAATCTCATCATTTAACAGAGTGAGATTACTTAAAATACTGATCGAAAAGTCATAATCCTTAGCTTCCCGTAAAAAGTCAATAAAATTCGGATGCAGCATAGGCTCGCCGCCGGAAAAGGTAAGGCTCAAAACACCCATTTCACGGCATTGATCAAGAACACTGTAATATAATTGCGGATCAATGTCAAAAATTTTGCTTTTATGGGGTATATAGCAGTGTAAGCAGCGCTCATTACAGCGGCTGGTAAGTTCTATCTGAAATTGGGTAAGCTGAGGATTGTTTTTGAAATGATTTTCAAGATAGTCCTGAGTATTCTTGTCCGCCCGGAATACCTCGGGCGTAAAATCATCGCGAACCGTCTTGGGCATGAGTTCAGAATAAGAAAAGCGTATATCTTTGCGGTCAAGTTCATCGGGTGTTTCGCCGGATACTATAAAGCCGTCCTCTTCCAGCAGTTTGTAAAAATTCTTTAAATCCTGTTCAATCACGTCTGGATCAGCGTTTATAAAGGCGTCTGTGATTTCCGAAACAAGGTCTTGTAGCTCTTTTGGGTTTCTTGAAAGAACTTTTAAAAAAACCGCACCGGATTTATCGGTAACCTGATCTTTAAAATTACTCCTATTAGTAATATATCCCACTTCATCGTAAATTCTGATAAAGGTGTCGAACTTCTGACGATATAACATTTTAGCTTCCTCAATTTTCATGATCATTAATTGATGTTCTCAGGTACGCATGAGAACATCAATCGTTTATCCACACAAACAATTATTTTGTACGCTCACACTTATTGCAATGGCGACCATTATCAGCATATCCACCACTGCAACCGTTACTCGCAGGACATCCCGCCGCAAAAGAACCGTTCTTGTTGTTCTCCGCTACAATAACCGGTTTCTTGTATTCCATGATCTAAACCTCCTTTCCGCTGAAATAGATTTAAAAACACAACAAATAGCCCATGAATATTCTTCTCCGCCAGTACCATTCGTCCCAATAGGTTAATTATTGACTTACAGTAACCTCCGCGCGTCCATACTTGGCTCATAATTCGATGAACAGGTATGCGAAGCGGTAGTAGTTGCACCGTTTTTCTTAGTACACTTCCCGCTTGCACTTGAATCAAATTCATACCCGGCGACGGAATCTATGTATATCAAGTTAGCGTTACCGATCCAATTATTGCAAAACACACAAACTTTGTTCCTTTTAGGGTTATATCTGTATCTCGCCACGCGAAATCAACCCCTTAAAATATTTTTCTGTTGTCAATTTCGTTTCTTCGCTTACTACCTTGATTTAATATGTAGAATTGATCTATCGTCGGTCGTGAAGATTTAAAATCGCAGGAATCTCCTCTACAGCCCCCAAGTGGTGTCCACCACTGCGACAACCGAGAGCGGATGGCATATTTGAGACTTGTAGAAACGTGCCGCATTTCCTGCATTGGCAATTTCTCATAAGATTACACACCCCGAATTTATTGGTAAATTCAAAAAGAACCAATAACCGAACTTTATCATATATCTGATACAAAAACAACTCTAAAGACGTTATTTTTACTCTATAAAATAACAGCTATTGTCGTTTGGACAGACATTCCAATTCCCTTAGAATATTTATAGAGGGAAGGAAAATGGAAAATGTAAGCAATCAACTTGGCACTCGAATTCGTCAGTACAGGAAAAAAAAGGGACTGACACAAGAGGTACTTGCATTAAATTCCGGCGTAAACGTATCTTTTTTAGGAGATATAGAAAGAGGCATTAAAAAACCTTCGATTGAATCTTTGGGAAAACTCCTAAAGGCTTTGGGCGTGACTTTTCAGGAATTTTTTGATTTTGAAACGGATATAAAACCATTCAAAGACTGTACGGCCTTGGAAAAGCTCAACTTGGAGCTACAAGGCCGTTCGGAAACTGAAATCGTAATGATTTACAATGTGATCCAGCAGATTTTGTTTTTTAACGACAATAAACAATCCAAAGCTTGATCAAAAATGTCCCGCTCATTGCGGGGACATGTAAAATTTTGACCCATCTCTTCGGATCAGTATCGTAACGTCAATGGCAGTGCCGAAGTCCTGTTCAATGCATTTGTTTATTTGAGGGATAATCACACGCTGGCCGCTTTTGCCTGCCTGAAGCAAGAACAGGCTTTCTTTGATAGTTGGGTCGCTGTACACTTCCCATAAGTACCAAATGAAATTAATCAAAGACTTCGGCAATTCATTCAATAGCCGCTCTGATACATATTTTTCAGCCATACAGCAACCTCCCTTCCTTGAATAATATACGATACTGGATAAACATTTCTACACCTCCTTAAAATAAATCCCCTACGCCGGAGTGACCGGCAGTCAGTCCCTTGGATGGGTACCATGACAGTTTGGTAAATGCCGTTTGCGAATACAGAAGCGATGACAGCCTTTTGAAGATGCTGTATTTGGCGATGATTGATATCACGAAAAAATGGACTGGCCGCCGAAAGGACTGGGGTGTTATTCACTCTCAATAGGAGGTGTTTTTTGCTGAACGGCTGGATTAAATCCGGTAATTTTAAGAAATATAGCCATACAGCTCCTTATCAGAAACAGGCTGTACAGGTTTTTATTTTAGCCACGGCAGAAATCGAGCTTTTCTTTTTTCGTACTATCCCACTTGCCCCTGCCTATAAAGTATTGATTCTTACAGGGTTTGTTGTTGGTTTCATATGGCATATTACTCTCGGATAGAATTTTCAAGGCCTCGCGTCCTCACCGTAGCGTATTTCATCGACCCAGGATTGAATTGCAGCCTCATCGGGATGATTTAGTTTTTCTGCAGTATCGCTAAATGCTTTTTGCGCGTTCAATATAGCGTTTGCAGACACTCTCGCCAAGTTCATAAATAAACCTCCTTTGCAACGCTGATCGGCATTTTACGCACCTCCACAAAAGAATATCTGCAAAATATCATAATATTATTTGAAAAATTGTGCCAGAGATTTTTGGCATCATGCATCAAATGTGAGCTCTGCGACCGAATTTACCCAATGAACATTCGGGTTTCCGACGCCCATGAGCTGCGTAATTTGCAGTGCGTCAACTGCTTCCGGTGCGCCGCCGGCTGCAACCGCGAGTTTCACCTCATACTATCGCAATAGTCATTGACAACGAATGACTATTGCGATAGTATAATATTAACTCTTAGCAATATTGCTTTACGATTATTAACGGTAAGAAAAATATTTTATCTGAGTTGTGAGCGAGGTATTTGATGTTTGGAGGCGTATTTCATGGATATGAAGCTATTCGATTCAGAATTAAAGGTCATGGAAACAATATGGAAAGAGGGTGATTTAACAGCGGGGCAGATTGCTAAAAACTTGAAAGAACAAACAGGCTGGAACCGTAACACAACATACACCGTAATTAAAAAACTGATCGACAAAAATGCGATTGGGCGCATCGGGCCGAAATTTACCTGCAAGGCGCTTATCACAAAAGAACAGGTTCAGCGGTACGAAGCTGCGGAGTTAATGGGAAAATTATTTGACGGCTCTGCGGAAATGTTCCTGTCCGCGTTTTTACATGACAAGAAATTGTCGGAAAACGAAATAGGACGATTGAAACAGCTTGTCGAAAGCCTAAAGTGAGGTGATTGATTTGGGTGTTGCGCAAATGAGCATATCGGCGGGGCTGCTTGTGATTGCTGTTGTAATAATCCGAGCTGTTGCTTTGAACAGACTGCCCAAAACAATGTTTCTTGTTTTATGGGGCATTGTGGTTTTGCGGTTGCTTGTGCCATTTTCAATCCCGTTGGACTTTGGCGTTTATGACGTGGCCGGGGAGGTTTCGAAGAAATTTTCTTCCGGTAATGCTATTCCGGCTGTGATCCAATCCGTATTGTCTATGGGCGAATCGACAGCAGGGTTTATGGAAACGTCCAGAAGGACGCCGCCGATTAACGAGGCGCCGCCGCGGCGTACTTTTGACGCATCTCCGATAATGTTAATCTGGCTTGCCGGTATGTTCGCCGCCCTTGCCTGCTTTGCGGTCATTTATTTCAAAAACTACAGGGAGCTGCGGTATGCCTTTCTTATCCGCGACAACGCTTTTTTGAATGAATGGCTTGAGGAAAACAGACTTACGAGGCATTTGTCCGTTATGCAATCTGACAGGATAACAACGCCCGTTGCCGTCGGATTGATAAAACCCCGGATTATTTTGCCAAAATATATGAACATGAGCGACGAAAAACTTTTAAGTTATGTACTCACTCATGAATACCACCATATAAAGCGGTTTGATTCATTTTGGAAACTGCTTTTGGTCGGGGCGCTTTGCGTTCATTGGTTTAACCCTTTGGTATGGGTCATGTTCGTGTTGGTTGGCCGTGACCTGGAGCTTACCTGTGATGAAATGGTTATACGCAGATTCGGAGCGGAAATAAAAACATCCTATGCTTATTCTCTAATAGACATAGCTGAACAACGGGGCAAATTTGCTCCGCTATATAACGGCTTTAGCAAAAATGCGGCCGAAGAAAGGATTGAATCTATCATGAAATTTGGAAGGAAGTCTTTAGTAAGCACACTGTTGGCCTATGTATTGGTTTTCGTTTTGACAGCGGGAGTTTTATCGGTATCGGTTTCCGCAGGCACTCTGATAAGCGATTTCATTGACGATGAGAGCGCGAAAGCTATCGCGCTTGAATTAACCGACGGCGGGCAGGTTACTCTTTGCAGACTGTCGTATAATGAAGACGCTGCGGAATATGAGGTCGCTGTTCTAAGCGGCAGCGCGGCCTATACAATTTTTTTAGACGCCTATACGGGTGAAATGGAGCGATTTACCCGCGAAACGGTAATAGGAACGGCGGATGTACCTTCGATACTCGCTGAAAATAATATTGTTCCCGTTCAGCCGAATCCTGTCCCGCAGCCCCCTGTGAGTTCCGTTCCTGTTCAACGACAAGTATGGACCGGTAACACAACCGCTGATGAAGCGCGAAACATTGCTTTAGCTCACCTCGGTAAGGGTGCGGTTGTAAGGCACGAAACCAAAAAAGATTGTTATAAGGTTTGCGTACACGAAGGTAACTGGCACTATGACGTTGAAGTGTACTTCAGCGGCGCAGTAAAAAAATCCAAGGCAAGAGAAATTACGTTTAAAGGCTCGAAAGCCCTTGCTTGGAATCAATCCGGCATTATTGGCTTTGACGGCGCGGCGGGAATTGCCAGAAACAGAGCCGGCGGCGGTGTTGTGATTGAAAACAAGTTGGATCATAAATCCAGAGAAGGTTTAGTGTACAAAGTAAAAGTTGTGGACGGACAAATGGAGCACAAAATAGAAATGATTGCCACAACCGGTTCTATTTTCAAATATGAGGCAAAGTACAAGTCATAGAGCAAATGCGGCACATGCTCATCAAAAAAGCCGAGTCAGCTGGAACTTGTTAAGTTCCAGCTGACTCGGCTCATTTTTAATCTGGCGGCGACCTGCTCTCCCACGAGTACCCCTCGCAGTACCATCGGCGCTAGGAGGCTTAACTGCCGGGTTCGGCATGTGACCGGGTGTGACCCTCCCGCTATGACCACCAGA
>Ga0099364_10011409_pt1 | contig 12148 bp, 13 predicted proteins | sample TergutTh196P3_FD_73070 | JGI IMG/M metagenome (GOLD analysis project Ga0099364, IMG submission 73070) | Microcerotermes parvus P3 segment gut microbial communities from Pointe-Noire, Republic of the Congo - Th196 P3 | ecosystem: Host-associated > Arthropoda: Insects > Digestive system > Gut ...
ATAATGATAACGAATATCACCAAGGCGACAAGATAATCGTCATTGCCGACCCTGTGCCGAAAGGCATGGAATTTGTTGACTGGACGGTCGTAAGCGGCGGCGGATATTTTGATTCCGCTTCAAGCACTGACACAACTTTCATGATGCCTCGTAACGATACGGTAATTACACCCCAATATGAATGGATTGACTATGACCTTATTGTAATACACGGCGTTGACGTTTCGGGCATGGGGCATTATCATTATGAGGAAGAAGTGACGGTTGTAGCCGATGTGCCGCCCCTCGGAAAAATATTTAACGGTTGGACAATGACCATTAACGGCGTTATTTCCAATATTGAGGGGGGCGAAATTCTCACTTTTAAAATGCCTGATGGAAACGTGACGATAACGGCAAACTATATAGACGGCAGTGTAAATATGTATTATTATACTGTTCCGATTGAGGAACGGGAAAGCAGTATTGTATATATCCGACCGCATATATCCACGCATACGGCATATATTCGCGGTACAGGCGGCAGATTGTTTGAGCCTGACAAGAATATGACCCGTGCGGAAGCTGCCCAGATGTTTTATAATCTGCTTCAAAATAAAAATATTGAAATAACGAAAAATTTCCCCGATGTTCCCGACGACATCTGGTACGCGAGGGCTATAAACACGTTGGCGTCGCTCAATATAATCTCGGGCTACCCTGAGGACGGCTGTTTTCATCCACAGAATAATATTACCCGTGCGGAGTTTGTCGCGCTTATAGTACGGTTTACAAAAGTATCAGTTGACAGCAGAGAAAATTCCCGTTTTAACGACGTTCTCCCGACGCATTGGGCATACGCTTATATCAATACGGCGACAAATCAAGGTTGGATAATAGGCTACGGCGACGGACGATTTGAACCCGTGCAGAATATCACCCGCGCAGAAACTGTAACGATAGTCAACAGGGCGTTTAAACGCTATCCGGACAAAGTATATATTGACAATCGCATTAATCAACTTACACGTTTTTCAGACGTGATAAAAGCGCATTGGGCATACTATGATATAATAGAGGCGGCGAATACCCACAGATATACGGAATATATTGAGCGTGAAGTCTGGGTTGATACGGAATAAAAAAATCAAAAAAAAGTTGAATATATATAAATTTTAGGAGATTTTAAACATGGAAAAAAATATAGTCGGCGAACATCATAATAAAAATGAATCTCATCCTGTATTGCTGACGCACAATATCTTTATTGTGTGGAAACCCGAATATAATTTAGGCATACCAATCATTGATGAACAGCACAGGGGGATTGTCACAACTATCAATTCATTGTCTTTCGGAATGCAAAATCATTATGTTAGGGAAATGCTTTCCTCAATAATTGACATGATGTATGATTATACGCATATCCATTTTTCGATAGAAGAAAAATTTCTTGAAAAGATTGATTACCCCCATGCAAAAACACACCATGAGTTACACAGTGAATTATCTAATCGTCTGAATAGAGCGGGGAGGGACAGTATGCTGCATAAAGATTCTTCCCAGTTTATGAGTTTCCTGAAAGAATGGTGGATAAGTCATATTTGCAGTGAAGATTTGATATTTCGCAACCATCTTCTCACATTGTCAAAGCACTAAAAACCGCTGCCGTCAACGTCTTTTTCGACGTTCGGCAGCGGCTCTTTTTGTATATCAGGCGAAAAAATCTATCTTCGCCTTAAACTTAAATAGTATTTCTCTTATTCTCTTATTGCCCTCGCTTTAAAAATAGCGTTTCAGTAAACCTTGGAATACCATGCCGTGGCGCGCTTCGTCTTTGCACATCTCATGCACAGTGTCGTGTATAGCGTCAAGATTAAGCTGTTTCGCTTTGGTTGCAATATCTTTTTTACCCTGCGTTGCGCCGTGTTCCGCTATCACACGCATCTCGAGATTTTTTTTGGTAGATATGTCGAGAACCTCGCCTAACAATTCAGCGAATTTGGCAGCGTGTTCAGCTTCTTCAAATGCGATTCTCTTGTAAGCTTCGGCAACTTCGGGATAACCTTCCCTGTCCGCTTGGCGGCTCATGGCGAGATACATTCCGACCTCGGTACATTCGCCGGCAAAGTTTAGCTTCAATCCCTCAAGTATTTCAGGGTCAACGTCTTTAGCCACGCCGATTCTGTGTTCATCAGCAAAAACCAGTCCTTCGGTGGATTGCTCAACAAACTTTGACGCCGGTGCTTTGCATTGAGGACAATTTTCAGGGGGTTCTGTTCCTTCATGTACATATCCGCATATAGTGCAAGAAAACTTTTTCATAATAAATTCTCCTTATTTAATAATAATTATTATTTGATAATCATTATTATACACTAATTAATTGTATTTGTCAATAGCAAAATGAAAAATTTTCAAAAAGTTGTGTTAGACATAAGATTTATATTTTTGGAAAAATAAAAATTATTTATGGTTATTTATTTATTATTAATACTATTATGCTACCTTTCAATGATTGTCTATAAAGAATTACTCTCACAAAAATTGATGACAGTATGGTATGGCGTTGTGCCGTCAAGCATTTTTATCATAATTATTTTGATATTATATCCATTATCAACACCTGCCAGAAATATATTTTCTCAATTTATATATCCGTCATGGTTTTTTGCGTTATTCGGATTTATTCAAACATATCTTATTTTAATGCTGCCTATGTTTTTCGGCACGGTTTATATGGATAATCGCCGCAAGGCTTGGAGTGCGATGATTATTCCGTCTGCTTTCGCCATATTTATGTTCGTTTTATTTGGTAGATATCTATTTTATGAGATAGGGTGGCTTATCTTTTATATGATATTATTGTATCTTGCATGGGGAATTGCTTGTGTTCTGACCCCACGCCTTTTATGGACAAGATATATAAAACTGCGAGATAAATTCAGCAGACGCATTTTATTCGGTATTGTATCGGGTATTATGTCCACTGTTTTTTTAGCTGTCGTTTGTGTTATCATTTTCACAATAGTGTCGAATATTGGCAAAGTCGAAGCCGACTATCTTCCTCCGCACATGGTTAATCCTCCGACTACACAAGGTGTTGGCGAATAAGCATTTTCTATACATCAATATATAACATAGCTTTTCAAAAAAATAAAAAAATCCAAAGTTGGTTTTTTGAATACCGACTTTGGATTTTGAAATTTAAAAAAGTTCCTGTCCAATCATAGTTATACTGCTGTTTTTGAGTTTGTCAAGCACCGTTTCCTGTTCGCTTAACCGCAATATGACAATAGCTTCATATTCTTTAAGGTGGCTGGTAAAAGCATACATATATTCTATAGATATGTCCAAAATTTCCAGTTCTTTTAATACTTTATGCAAACTCCCGGGATTGTGTCCCATTGCCACGGCGACAACTTCGGTAGTCTGTACCATATATCCTTTTTCTTTGAGTGCTTCCTTAGTTTTATTCGGGTCGGAAACGATTAGCCTGAGTATACCGAAATCTGTTGTATCGGCGATAGAAAGCGCATGAATATTAATATTTTCTTCTGCCAAAAAATTCGTAACTTCTGCCAGTCGTCCCGGCTTGTTTTCTAAAAAAATCGTTATTTGTTTAAACATACTTTGCCTCCTGCTTTAATATATTTTTAATAAAACTTAATTTAGGTTTCTTTTGTCTATTATACGTTTTGCTTTTCCCTCGCTCCGCGCTATACTCTTAGGCTCCACAAGGCGTATTTTGGCGTTAATACCCAATATGCTGTCAATCTGTCTGCTTATTTTCTGCTCAATATTTTCTATACTCTTTACATTATCCGCAAACATTGACTCGGAAATTTCTATTTCAATCGTCATTCTGTCGAGATTGTTCACACGGTCAACAATAATTTGATAGTGAGGCTGTACTTCTCCCATGCTCAAAAGTACGCTCTCAATCTGCGACGGGAAAACGTTTACGCCGCGTATAATCAGCATATCGTCTGTACGCCCCGCAGGCTTCGACATACGAACATGGGAGCGTCCACATTCGCATATTTCATATGTGAGCGAACATATATCTTTGGTTTTATAGCGTATAAGCGGGAAGCCTTCTTTATTGATGGTTGTTATAACAAGGTCTCCCAGTTCGCCCTCTTTTACGGGCATATCCGTATCGGGGTCCGTTATTTCAGGAATAAAACAGTCTTCCCATATATGAAGCCCTCGGTGATAACGGCAGTCCTGTGAAACGGCAGGACCCATTATTTCGCTCAAGCCGTATATATCATGGGCGCGCAGTCCAAGCCGACTTTCAATTTCATCACGCATAGCGGCGCTCCAAGGTTCCGCGCCGAAAATACCCCCTTTAAGTTGCAAGTCGTCTTTGGTAATACCCATTTCCTGCATAGTCTCGGCTATATACAACGAGTATGACGGAGTACAGCAGAGATGCGTTACCCCGAAGTCCTTGAGCATCGTAATCTGACGCTGCGTATTACCCGAAGAAGCCGGTATCGTCACCGCACCTAATTTTTCCGCTCCGTAATGCGCCCCAAGACCTCCTGTGAACAAGCCGTAACCATACCCGACCTGTACGCGGGAATGTTTATCCGCACCTGCCATAACAAGACATCTCGCCATACATTCAGACCAAACGTCAATATCCCTGCGCGTATAGCCTACGACAGTCTGTTTTCCCGTAGTCCCCGACGAAGCGTGTATCCGCACTATATCCTCCATAGGCACGGCGAACAGACCGAACGGATAAGTATCCCTTAAATCCTGCTTTGTAGTTATCGGCAAATCGCGAAGATTATCAAGGCTTTTAATATCGCCCGGCAATAATCCCTTAGACTGCATTTTTTCGCGGTAGTAAGGCACGTTCGAGTACACATTTTCAACTGCGGCGCGCAGTTTTGCAAGTTGGAGCGTGTGTATTTGCTCTCGCTCCATAGTTTCAACCGTTTTGTTCCAATAGTTTTCCATAAATAACAATCCTCTCTTACTATTTTCTAATTTAAAATTTTTAATATACGTTTCGCATTTTCGCCCAAAATAGCAGCTATGTCTTTTTTCGGCAAAGGTAACGATTTTAACGTATCTATTTCTGATTTAGCATTGCTCCAAGGAGAATCGGACGCAAACAAGATTTTATCCGCGCCGTGTTTTTCGACAATCCTTAAAAATTGTTCGGAAGAAAAATATTCAAAGCCCATTGACGTATCAAGATAAATATTTGTTCCCGCCAAATATTTTTCCACATCGTCCCATTGAGCGTGACCACCCAAATGTGCCGCGATAATAACCCCTCCCCGCATTTCTTTTGCAATATTCGCGAACTGTCGGGGAGTGCTTTTAAACGGCGGAGGAAATGCGGGGTCAAAACCGGCATGGTGAAGTAATATCAGACCTTTATTAAACATATAATCATAAATTTTAAGCATTTTGCTATCATCGACGACAAAATCCTGATATTCAGCGTGAAATTTTATTCCTTTCAGCCCTAATTCCGCAATATAGTCAATATCCCTTTTGTAATCGTCGGTGTGCGGACATATTCCGCCAAAAGAAATCAATCTGTTTGAAGCGATACTTCCCGACCAGTCATTTATTGTTTTTGTTTGCGACTGTCTCGTTACCACGGGCAGGACTACGGAAATATCTATACCCCAATCGTCCATATTTTTTAACAAGCCTGACACCGTGCCGTCGCTCACGAGTTCATATATATTGTCAATCTCATCTGAGAGTATGCGAATAGCCCTTTCGGCTAAATGATTTGGAAAGACGTGTGTGTGAAAATCTATTATCATTTCTTGTAACCCTCTTAATAATTTTAATATAACGCATAGTGCTTGCTAATTGAGATAAAAAAACAAGCCAAAATTATTTATTTTTTTATTGTGCTTTTGTCGGGATTTTTCATCAATAAGACTAATATTATTGCAATAACGCAGGTCGCCGCCGCCAAAATAAAAGACCCCGTGTAACTGCCGTCGGCAGTTAATTTATTTGAAATCATCGGGAAAGCTAATGCCGACACCCCAAATCCAAGCATAACAAGACCGAAGTTCATACCGCCGTATTTAGTGCCGAAACTCTCCGCCGTCATAGCCGAATATACGCTTGCCGCACCGCCGAATCCAAACGAAATAAAGATAATGCAAATCAAGAATAACACGCCTTTTCCTACTATCATAATCAGTGCGGCAATCAAAATTATCACCGCGATAGACACCATAGCCGCTTTTCTGCCGATTTTATCGGACGTCCAAGATACAGTCAGTCTGCCCGCCGCGCTGCTGATACCTGTGAGCGCAACCCCAAGTACGGCAAGTTCGTCGGATAAACCTCTGGCGTTTCCCAAAGATAAAAACACAGGATTGAGTATGAAATACGCCGGCAATGTGAAAAGTAAACCTCCCGCCAATAAATAAAACTGTTTTGTTTTAATAATTTCTTTAGGCGAATACTGCCGTTTGAGACTGACCGCCTGTGTCGGCATATAGCCTTTGGGCAAATAGCCATCAGGCGGGTTTTGAATGAAAAGAGAGCAGATTCCGCAGACGATTAAAAAGCTTGCTCCGAATATCAGGAAAGTAGGCGATACGCCCAATCTGCCGAGCATAGACTTGGCGAGCGGCGCGAATACTACAAGAGAAAACCCGAACGCGCTTACAATCATGCCTGACGCGAAACCCCGTCTGTCAGGGAACCATTTTTGCACTGCCGCTATAGTTGACGTATATACTGTGCCTACGCCTAAACCCCCGATGATTCCGTATGTGACATACACAATCCAAGGGGCGTTCTGGGTAATCAGAGCCGTACACGCCATACCTACGCCTATCATAATACTTCCGATTAGCGTTGCCTTTCGAGGTCCGAGCTTATCCTGTACCCTCCCTCCTAAAATAATACCAAGCACAAACATAGACAGCATAATAGATGAAGTAAGCGAAGCCGACTCGGCGTCCCAACTCAAATGCTCGGCAATCGGCGTTTTAAACACGCTCCACATATAAATAATACCCGCGCAAAATTGAATTACCATACCCGAAGTTAAAATTAAATATCTGTTTTTTTCGAGATTTTTGTCAGATTGTTCTGCCATAAATTAATTCCCCCATTGTTTTAAAAATTTTATTTATATAGATACGCCCGACAACCCAATTAATTGTGCGGGTTGCAGAAAACTTTGTTCCTTGTAGTTGTCGGACAGGCGATATATAACTAAAAAGAACTCCACCAGCGTTTTGCTGATGAAGCTCTCCTAAGTTCTAAAATTAAACTTATTGCTTCAACACACCAGCTCAACGCCGAAAAACTTTACCAAAAAAAGTAAAGCAAAACTGTGTAAATATAGCGTTGAAAGTGTGATTTAACCTATTCATTTTAAATACTCCCGTGTAAGCTTCAATAAAATCAAAAACCCCTTACCGCGTTTTGCTGTAAGGGGTTAAAATTGCTCTTTAGAATTATATTCTACCCTTATTCAGCGCAACGCAAAACGGCATTTTTGTTAAAACCAAAAATGCTAAAACTAAATATAAAAAATATACTATGTAAAATATTGTTAATTAACATTATTTTGCGCCTCCTAAAAGATTATTTGTAAAATTATATCACAAATATTTTTACTTGTCAAGCGTTTTTTTAAAATTTTTATGGCAATCGCTTAAAAAAATTTTATGACAATTTTGTAGGGACGACCGCCCTCGGTCGTCCGTGAATTTGATTTTATGTCGGTTTTACCAACGGCAAGCAGACGCATATACTCAGCATATCCCCTTCAAGAGACGCATTAATTCCACTGCCTATATTTTGCGCTATTTCCTTTACGATTGCCAGTCCTAACCCTGTAGTATTGCCGCTTCGAGATAAATTTGCGGTATAAAATCTCTCAAAAAGTCGGTCGGCGTCTATTTGTTCAATGTTTAATACTTTATTTTTAAATATAACTGTATTGTCGGCAACGGTCAATTTAAAATATTCAGTGCCGTGCTTTACAGCATTTTGGATAAGATTCTGCACAATGCGTTTTAATAAACTCACATCGCATAAAATATATATGGGCGAATCGGGAATATCAATCTCAACGGTAAAATTTTTAGCCATAAAATCGCCGTAATATTCGGATATTATATCCCGCAGGAGATTGCATATATTAATTTTTTCTATATTCTGCGTAATTTTGCCCTCCGCGATTTGCGTGTACTCAAACAAATCATTCATCAATTTTGAAAGAGATTTAAGTCTTTGTTCTATAATATCAAGATATTCTTGTTTTTTGCTGTCGGGCGTTTCTTCGGATTTAATCATTTGTATATAACCGATTGCGGAAGTCAGTGGGGTTCGGAGGTCATGCGAAATATTTGTTATTGCCTGTCTGAACTCGCGGTTGGATTTTTCACTTGCCGCCATGATTTTTTTCTGTTTAGTGAGAATATCGTTTATTATAATACATAATTCGGACATATCTTTATCAAATGTTTCTGTAGTCGCCTGTGTATTCGTATCGGATTTTTCAATTATTCGCAAGTTTTGATTCAGTCTGCGAATATCTCTTTTAAGAAGTATAAGCACTGCGGCGCAGACAATCAACGCCAAAGTTAAAATTATTACCGCTATAATCACTTACGCCGCCCCCTTTCAAAAATTATTTTATCTCGCTCCGTTTGAATATCAGAAGTCCCCCGACTGTGCTTACGATTATATAGAACGCGCCGATTGCGAACGCTCTTATTACATCGGCTGATTCAGCCATATCAAGCGCAATCATTCTTAACATTCTCATATTTGACATAAGCTCATAATCATATAAAAAGCTAAGCTCATTATTTATCTGCGACAACGTAAATATAAGCACGATTGGCACGAAACAAAACGCGATATATGCACTGTTTACCCCTGCTGTTCGCTTTGTCGCAAACACGAAGAACACGCCAACGCAAGTCACAGAAATACACATGAATATTTGTGCAAGAACAGCTTTAATTAAACTCGCCGCCTGTATAACAACCACAGCTTCATAACTATCTGAAAGCGATTTCATGATTTCGATTATAACAAGCGTCGTTATTATAGATATTGCAACGTGCAAAATCACAACCGCAACACAGAATATACAGCATAATATTAATTTAGCTAAATAATATTTTACACGCGGCGTGCCGTTTGATAACACGTTTTTTATGCTGTCAGTAGTAAAATCTGCACACGCTGTAAATATTATAAATGCTAATACAAAATATAAATTTAAATCAGTATTAACTAACGGCTCATGCCCGGCAAAAGTAAAATAATCTGTGCTTTCGGTAATAACTTCGCCGTCATCGGTTACCACAGCAATTTGAACGCCGCCCTGTGTAAGTGCCTGTAATATAATAAAACCAATTAACAGCCCTATCGTTATATAAAAGCCTTTGCCCCGTAAAATCCTGTATAAATCCGCCCTAATTATATTTAACATACTATTTTCCCTCCCCAACCAATGAAATAAAATAATCTTCGAGATTATCGCCGATTTCGCTCAAGCTCGACACGCGCACGCCGCCGGAATTTAACTGAAACGTCACCTCGGCTGAATTATCAAGATAATCATATATGCGTATTTCTTTTTCATTGATGACTTTATATTTTACCGTGTTAAGCACTGTTTCAATAATTGCGACAGCTTTCGCCGTATCGTCAACCGTAACGGAAATGCATCTTTGGCACTGCTCTTTTAACTCGTCGTTCGTCAATTCTTTAATAAGCTTGCCGTCATTTATAATACCGTAACGTGTGGCAGTCATGGAAAGTTCGCCAAGTATATGGCTCGAAATCATAATCGTAATGCCGTGTTCCTGATTTAATCTTTTAAAAGTTTCACGCATTTCAACTATACCCATCGGGTCAAGTCCGTTGACCGGCTCATCTAATATTATAAAATCAGGATTGTTGAGCAGAGCGAGAGCAAGCCCTAAACGCTGTTTCATGCCGAGGGAAAAATTTTTAAACTTCTTTTTGCCCGTATCGGTTAATCTGACTGTTTTCAACGCTCTTTCTATTACGCTCTTATCGGGAATACCGCGCAGTATTCTGTAATACTCCAAATTCTGCACAGCCGTAAGATTCGGATATAGCGCGGGCATTTCTATTACACAGCCCATACGCCGCCTTGCGTTGTTTAATCCCGCCGCCGTTGTTTCTCCGAAAAGTTCAACTTCGCCGCTGTTGGCTAAAGTCAGAGCGGCAATCACCCGCATAAGCGTAGTCTTGCCCGCTCCGTTCCGCCCGATAAGCCCGTATATATCGCCTTTTTTTACACTCATGCTCACATTGTCAACCGCCGCTTTTCCTGAATATTGTTTTGTGATACCTCGGGTCTGTAATACTGTTTCATTCATAATTTTATATATGCTCCTTATAATTTTTATTTATTTGTTGACTATATAATACCCCTCAAATCTTTAAAAACCATAAAGAAAGTCTAAAAAAAGTCTTAAATTTTTATTCCTGCATTTTAAAGCCTATGCCCCATACCGTTTGTATATATTCTTCTTTGGGTTTGACTTTAGCTATTTTTGCGCGGATTTTACTTATATGAACATTGATTGTATTGTCGTCGCCGTAAAATTCGTCATGCCATACGCTTTCATATATATTGTTTTTTGTAAAAACCTTTTTCGGATTTTTCATAAGCAGAGCCAGTATTTCAAATTCGCGTTTGGAAAGCTCCAACGGCTTTTTATCAATAAATCCGTCGTATCTTTCGCTGTCAAGCGTAATATCTTTAAATGCCGTTGAATGTTGGTCTAACGGCGAGTTGTTTCTAAGCTGTACTTCTATTCTCGCAAGCAGTTCGTTATTGTCGAAAGGTTTTGTTATATAATCGTTCGCCCCTGTTTTAAGCAGATTCACAATGTTTTCTTTGTCGCTGACTGCGGTAAGCGCAATAACGGGAACTAAGCTGTTAGCGCGTATTTCCGAAAGCACATCAAGCCCCGTCTTGCCCGGCAGCATTAAATCAAGCAAAACAAGGTCGTATTTATCGTCGGCGAAGCACATAAGGGCTTCCGTTCCCGAATAAGCAGATACAGGAATATACCCGTTTTGTGACAGCAAGTCGCACAGCATATTATTTATATCGCCGTCATCTTCTGCAATTAATATTTTTTTCATATTTACTCATCACCTCTTTAAATATTATAACAGAAACCGCGTTGATTTTCTATCTTTGATTTGTGTTTTTCAAAAAAATTTATTGCATTATCATTTAATTTATGATATAATAAAATAATGGCAATAAATTTATGGGTGAAAGTTTAAGGAGGCAAAATCATGTCAAATTTAGCGTATGAAAACTTATATGACGATAGATTGCGCGAGATAATAAACGGGAGGATAGTTAATATGGCTCCGCTTCCGTTTGACCCGCACGCAGTAACAGCGGGAAATATTTATTTGATATTCGGGGAATATTTAAGAAGAAAAAGATGCAGGGTATATAAAGAAGATAAATATATAAGATTAGATAAGATAGAAAATATAACGCTGCCGGACAATAACAAAAAAGACAGATTAATTCCTGACGTAATGGTTGTATGTAACCAAGATATAAACAAATCCGACGGCGTTTACGGCGCACCCGACCTTGTTGTTGAAGTATTGTCGCCGAGTACCATGAAAAACGATATAGGGATAAAAAAAGACATATATGAATTAATCGGCGTAAAAGAATACTGGATAGTCAGCCCCAGAGAGCGCACAATAACCGTATACATTTTAAAAGACGGGAAATATGCTCTGGATAACGTCTATGTATCGTATACAGAGGAAGAATTAATAATGATTGCGGAAGATGAGGAGGAGAGCAAAAAAGAAATTATAAAAGAGTTCAAGACGACAATTTTTGACGATTTGACTATATCGACAGACGATGTGTTTGATAAATTATAAATAAAAAATCGACGATTACGAAACCGTAGGGGCGGGGTTTTCCCGTCCGTGAACTGGTAGACTAAGATAATTTTTATGACAAAATAACCTGCCCGTAAAAACGGGCGGGTTGTTAATTTATTTCGATTGTGGAGGACCTTGTAGGGCAAGGGCTTTGCTCTTGCCGTTCGTTAATTGTTATTTTCATATGCCGTTAATCACCAAAAACGGCAAACATAAAAAAATGACCGCAATCGAA
>Ga0099364_10011410_pt1 | contig 12148 bp, 12 predicted proteins | sample TergutTh196P3_FD_73070 | JGI IMG/M metagenome (GOLD analysis project Ga0099364, IMG submission 73070) | Microcerotermes parvus P3 segment gut microbial communities from Pointe-Noire, Republic of the Congo - Th196 P3 | ecosystem: Host-associated > Arthropoda: Insects > Digestive system > Gut ...
CGGAGCCTGGGATTACGGGCCTTTAGGCGTTGAGTTAAAGAACCGAATTGCTCAAGTCTTGTGGAAAGAGATGACCCAGCTCCAGAGTGACATCGTGGGCCTTGATTCAGCCATTTTGATGCATCCTCGCACCTGGGAGGCCTCAGGGCATGTGGAAAACTTCACCGACCCCCTTGTTGACTGCAAAAAGTGCAAGTCCCGATTCCGCTCAGACATGATTCCGGAAGAAAATCTGGCTGCAAAGAGATGCCCCGATTGCGGCGGAGAACTCACCGACACCCGGAAGTTCAACCTCATGTTCAAGACCAATATCGGCGCCATCGAGGACTCTGCCGGTCTTATCTACCTGCGCCCGGAAACCGCACAGGGCATCTACGTCAACTACAAGAACATAATCCAGTCCAACCGGATGAAAATTCCCTTCGGCATCGCCCAGATCGGCAAAGCTTTCCGCAACGAAATTGTAACCAAGAACTTTATTTTCCGCACCTGCGAATTCGAGCAAATGGAGATGCAGTTCTTTGTCAAGCCCGGAACCGATGATGATTGGTTCAATGAATGGAAAAAACGGCGATGGGCCTATTATGAAAAGATGGGGGTTAAAATGGACCGCCTCCGCTGGCACCAGCACGGGCCGGACGAGCTGGCCCACTATGCCAAAGATGCCTACGATATCCAATACCTGTTCCCCATGGGCTGGCGGGAACTGGAAGGCATTCATAACCGCACCGACTACGATCTTGGCCGTCACTCGGAATACTCCGGCAAAGACATGCAGTACATAGAACAGGAGAGTAATGAGAGATATGTGCCATACATAGTGGAAACCTCAGCAGGGCTTACCCGTAATGTACTGATGACCCTCTGCGATGCCTACGACGAGGAAAAAGTAGCGGACAAGGGGAATGACGACGACTGGCGTACAGTTATGCGCTTCCATCCCGCCATTGCGCCTGTAACAGTGGCGGTTCTGCCCTTGATGAAAAAAGACGGCCTTGCAGAACTTGCCGAGGACATACGAAAAGAACTAAAGGAAGACTTTGCTACAGACTACGATCAGAGCGGAGCCATTGGCCGCCGCTACCGCCGACAAGACGAAGCAGGCACTCCCTTCTGCGTTACCGTGGACTATGAATCCAAAGATGATAACACCGTAACCCTGCGCTACAGGGATTCCATGGAGCAGATCCGCGTACCAAGAGCAGGACTGTCAGAGCGGCTCAGGAAAGAGATTAAGGAATACAAACGGAGTAAATAACAAATAGCAAATAAAAGATAGCTTTGTTATTTATTCTTTGATATCTGTTATTTACTTAAAAGGTAGTCCCGCATTTAACGCATCTCTGCGTTCCTTTTCATGGCGGTTCACGGCTTTTATGTTATCCTTGAAAAGACGATCCAACAGGGGAACGAAGAACTTATGATAGCTCCGGTTTCGCATCGCCTTAAATCCCCTGCGTATTTTATGTGATGAGCCTGCTCCGGGGTCGAAGTACCGTATCTTGTTTTGTATGCAGTAATCCATTGGCGCATAATAGCAGACTGCGAAGTGCAAATCTTTTACTTCCTCATAAGCACCCCAGAAACGGCCCCAGAGCCTGTCTCCCTTATGAACGAGAAATGACATGGCAATTAATTCGTCTCCCCGGCACGCTTCGACAAAGGCGGTTCTGTTTCGGCATTTTTTCTCCAGCAGCAGGAAAAAATTCTCGTTTACCCAGCGGGCATCCCAGGGGATAAACTTGTCATTTGTGATTGTGAAAAGATCAAACATTTTCCGGTAATGGCTTTCATCAGCCTCCTCCCCAGTAATGACCCTGATATCAACTCCCTGTTCCAAATGGCGGCTGTATTCCTTGCGTATGTTTTTTCTCTGGTTCTTTGAAAAAAGAGCCAGATAATCATCGAAATTACTGTAACCAGGGTTTTCCCATACAAAATGAAGATGATCCCAAGCGGTGTAATCCAGACCAGGCAGCAGCTTCGACCATGCCGGGTCTGACCAGAGCAGGTTGAGGCTGGGGAGACTGTTCTGTACGCAGATCTTCTCCGCCGCATCAAGAAGCATAACGCTTGCTACTTTTAGATCAATCCCAGGATCGCAAATAAAACGGTAGCCCTCGGCAGGGGTGGCGGCGGGCATACCTGTCATCTTGGGATACCATGAACAGTCCATAGACTCAGCCGCTTCGGCCCAGAAATAGTCGTAGATATATTCCCCGCCGCTTCCGGTTCTTATGTATAGGGGTGCTGCCGCTACGAGCTTCTCATCTTCGTAAAGGCAGAAGTGTAAGGGATGCCAGCCTGTATCGGGTGAAATGCTGCCTGATTCCTCCAGAGCGAATAACCATTCCCATTCAAGGAAAGGGATAACATCTTCTCTGGCAAGATTGTTCCATTCTTCTTGCGAAATATCTGTAATGGATTGAAATATGTTTATTCGGTACTTTCGTTTTTTTTCATCCGACATTTCTATTCTATAATCCCAAAAAATGTTTTTGTATTATCATAGGTTTCACCTGAGAGTATGCTTGGATCTTTATCAAGATGCCGAGCGATGGCTTTTGCAATATGGGGCAGGTATTTAGGTTCGTTTCTTCTGCTTTTGACTTTAAAAGGAAGATCGCGGGGGAGGAGCCAGGGGCCATCTGTTTCAATCATTAGACGATCAGGGGGTATTCTATTCACAAGGTCCCACAAATGACTGCCCCGGCGCTCGTCACAGATCCAGCCGGTAATGCCTATATAGCAGCCAAGGGAGAGATAGTGGTCAAGCTGATTCCCGTTACCTGTAAAACAATGCACCACTGCAGCAGGTACGGTTTTTATATGATCCTTCAGGATTGCCGAAAAATCTTCAAAGGCATCACGCTCATGCAAAAAAAGGGGAAGGGAAAATTCGGCCGCCAGTTCTGCCTGCTTAACAAAGCACTTGCGCTGAAGATCCCTTGGAGAAAAATCCCTGTTATAATCCAGACCGCATTCCCCAATGGCAACCGGGCCAGGATTCCGGCTTTCGGAATTCTGATCCCGGCATTTCCGGATCAGTGCCCGGAAAAAATCCATGGCTCCATCGCCCCAGCTTTTTGCCTCGTGGGGGTGAACCCCCGCTTTAACATAGAGAGTGCCTGGATGTGCAGCATTGTACTTTCTTGCGTATAACGCGGCGTTCAGGCTGCCCTGTTCACCGGAGGCGGTAATAATAAGGGGTGAAACTCCTGCTTCGACGGCGGATTTTATCACTTCCTCCCGGTCATGATCGTAGGAGGAATCCATGAGATTTACGCCAATGTCTATAAGTTTCATTTAACATCATCCTCGACAAGAAAATCCTGAGCGCCGCCGGATAAAGAGGCAAGAATGCGGCGCTTTACTGCCCCGGAATTTCCTGTAAAGGCGGCAATTCGATCCCGGACATCACGGCGGCCGGAATTGATCCCATAAGGGCAGGTGCAGGCAGTTTTAAGTATATTTTGTTCGGCAGCACAGGCAATGATCTCTCTCTCCTCCAGAAAACCCAGGGGACGGATAATAGCCAGGGGATACTTACGGTAGGCCAGATACATGGGCATGGTATAAAGAACGCCCTTGTTCATCATGTTCATAAAAAATGTCTCAATAATGTCGTCGAGGTGGTGTCCTAAGGCAATTTTGTTAAAGCCCCTTTCAATGGCGTATCTAATCAGCTCTGTCCGCCTTTGGGTAGAGCACCAGTAGCAGTTCATTTTCCTGCCCTGCTTGAGCCTGCCTATGATTGGCACAGAAAGATCAGTGAAGGGGATGTCCCATTCCTCAAGACGTTTTTGTAATTCAGATTTTTGACAGCAGTAGCAAAAATCACTGGAAATATGAAGAGCTTCCAGTTCATAGTTAAATTTTACAGCCCGCCTTAGGCCGGAAAGAGCCCAGGCCAGCACCGATGAATCTTTGCCGCCTGAAACAGCAATGAGAATTCGATCTCCCTCTTTTATAAGGTTCTTTTCGATGATTGCTTTAGCAGTGAGTTTTTGTACAATTAAGCTTGCTCCAGCCCGGCGAAGAAAACGGTGGTTCATGTTTTTGTCTCCGTTATGGTAAACCTGGCATAAATATCCCGTAAAACCAGACTTGCCAAAACCATGCCCGCCGCGGCGGTTACGCAAACAGCACTACCGTTTATTACTTTTTTTCCGCTGTCCCAGCTTGATGGGGGAGTAGGAGGCAGGAAGCAGGAGGTAGGAGGTAGGGGGTTATGTGATATCCAGTCTCCATATAAACGGGGTAATTTTTCGGGGCTGTATATGGTGGTGAAGTTCCCGCTGAAATTGCGTTTTTTTAGTCCTTGACGGACTAGGCGGGCGAGGGAGCAGCCGGTTGTTTTCCAAATGTCCACTGTTCTGATTTGTGTGGGGTCGAGTTTTTGTGCCATTCCCATTGAAGAAAAGAAACGTTTTCCTTCATTAAAACTTGCGGCAATTTCGATCAGATCGAGTTTGTGGCTTAATGTGTCGATAGCGTCTATCATATAATCCGCACTGGAGAAATCAAACATATCCATTGTCTCTTTTGAAAAAATTTCAGGAAAACATTTTACTTCACATGAGGGGTTTATTTCCCGGAGCCGTTCTTCCAGAGCTTCGGTTTTATAGCGGCCAACGCTCTGGCTTGTGGCTTGAACCTGGCGGTTAACGTTAGACGCAGAGACCCTGTCTGAATCCACGATGTAAATGCTCCCAATCCCTGAACGAACCAGAGCTTCAGCGCACCAGCTTCCAACTCCGCCCAGGCCAAAAACCATTGCCCGGCTTTTTTCCAGAGCTTCTGCCGCCAGGGGGCCGGTAATAAGGGTCAGCCTTTCAAAAAGAGGATTCATGTTATTTCCTGTAAATAAACCGCTCCCCAAGGGCGGATATGTGGAAACGTTTTTCAGGGCATAGCCTGTACATTGCATCAGCGAATTTTGCCGGACTCTCGCTGTTATTCGCCATCATGTCGTAGTGGGAAGGAATCACCAGGTCTATGGGTACTGCCCGGGCCAGCTTTGCTGCATCAAGGTAACTGACATTGCCGATGCAGTTTTCTGCTGTTCTTTCCCAGTCGGTGCCGTTTATGGGAAGCATAGCAAGATCCAGAGGCGCGTGTTTTTTCAGTGCGCTCACAAGACCCGGTGTAACCCAGGTGTCTCCTGCATGATACAGGGAGAGCCCGTCGCCTTTCAGAATAAAACCAAGGGCGGTATAATCTCCGTTTTCATCTTTCTCGCCCTCATCCTGAACATAGCGGGTGTGCACGGCAGACACCGAGATCAGCGTTAGGCCGGAATTAAGGTTTATATCCTCCCCTGCCCTGGCAGACAGAATGCGGTTCTCATCAATTCCGGCTTCCAGGAGGATCTTTCTATGAGGAGCGGGAACCACAAAAGAGGTCTTGGGATTTACCTTAGCCAGGGGCAGCAGGGTCTGGAGATTCAGGTGATCTCCGTGGTTATGGGAACAGAGAACATAATCGACCCTTTGAATTTCCTCAGGGCAGAAGGGCGGCGGATATGTCCGGCGGCTGATGCCGTCTTTCCCGGTAAAATCGTTGAGGATCACATCAAAATAAATGACCTTCCCGGCAATATTGACGATAAAACCGTGTTGTCCTGCAAACCAAATGTAGGCTTCTCCCTTTTGAGGCATGGAAAGGGATATCTCCTCCAGGAGAGTTCTTCCGTGTTTGTACCAGCGTTGCATACCAGCCCATCATAATTTATTTACAGGAATTTAGCAATTAAGCGGATGTTTTTTAACAGAAATTCCTTGACTTTTATGCAGAGCAGTTTTACACTGTGTTAATGAATTTGAAAAGTGTATTAACAAAAGATGTAATAAGTCTGAATCTTAAAGGGACAAACAAGGAAGCCATTATCAACGAATTGCTTGACATCCTGGTGGCAGCAAATAAAATTGATGACCGGCCGGCAGCTTTTAATGCCATTATGGAACGGGAAGTGAAAATGTCTACGGGCATGAAACACGGTATTGCAATCCCCCACGGGAAAAGCCCTGCGATCAAGGATCTTGTAGCATGTATAGGGATATCTGATACCGCTGTGGATTTTGATGCCCTGGATCACGAACCCTGCCGGATCTTTATAATGACCCTGTCTCCCGTGGAGAAAACAGGGCCGCACTTACAGTTTCTGGCAGAGATAAGCCTCCTGTTCAAAAGCAGAGAAAAGCGTCAGGAGATCCTGAGCGCCTCCAGCCCTGAGGATGTATTAAAGATACTCACAGAGTAGGAAGCGCTGTTCCCTAAAACCCAAGTTCTCTCAGTGCATTAGCCGCCCAGCTCTGTTCCGTATATGTGTACACGCTGTCACGCTGTATGGTGGTAAGGAGGAACCTTGCCTCTACAGAGCTGGTTCCGGATGCACCGATGCACAGGATGGCCCATTCGAAAATATACCGTTCAAAATTATTCCTCCAGGGGCCGGAATGGCGCCTGGAATGAAGCTGTGTAAGGAATTCAATAAGCATACCCACTGCTTCGTCAGTTCCCAGTACTGCCAGGGCATGCAGTGTTTTCTGAATTTCCACAAGATCAGGATCAACACTGTTAAAGTTGCTTGTATAAGATCTTCTTAGATTCGTATAGACCGAGCTGTCGGCGGCTCCGTAAATTCTAACGGCATCAATGGCACTTTTCCTCAGATTTCCCAGGTTTCCCTGGTTTACCGCACCTGTAGCGGGATAATTCCAGCCTGCCGCCAGGGTTGCTGCAGCAACTCTTGCCATTGATTCATCCGGTGCCCTAGTTCTAAGCATTTCCAGCAGGGCTTCGTGGATGATGTAAATCCTGTCCATCCCGGGAGGAGTGATCACCCTGTTCTGGACTATATCAATGATGATATCGGCGGGATCTTCAAGCAGATTGGGCAGGGCAACCGAGGCCATTGCCTTAATGTTAGGATCGTATGGGCCTATGGCAACAAAAAAAACCGGACGAAAACCGGAAGGGTCTCCGAAGGTTTCCAGGGCATTTACACAGCCAACCACTGCCCTCTGTGTCCTTCTCCTTGTTTCCACATCCCCTATGGGTATGGTATTAAGGTCATCCAGACGCTGAACTATTTGGGGGAGAAACTCCCTGCCATTCACCTGCCCCAGTGCAATCAGGGCATCCTGCATTTCGATCCCTGAATTCTGCCCATAGACAACATCAAACATTCTGACCAGCTGCCATAGTTCCGGAGCTGCGGCAGTGTGCTCTTCGTCTCCAAGCCCCTGAGCCAGAATTCTGGCGGAAGTTTCCGCCGCTCTTCTGTCCTCGTTGGTTCTGATGTCCGAAGCCCTTAGTAGAAAGAACCTCAGAGCTTCATGGTAAAAATCCCCAATTCCGGTTATTCCGGAATTCCGCACATTCTCGAGAATTACGAGACGATCAGTAAAGGTACTGTCAGGTCTCATATAATCTCTGGTGACGAACTCCATGTTCAAATTTTGGGCAAAGACAGTCATCACGACGAAAAATAATAATATGGATAATACTTTTTGTTTCATGATGATATTATGGTACAGGTCATTATATTTATCAAGAGTAATTTTTCCCGGAGGAATTAATATACCCGCAGCTCTCCCACTGTAAAGCTCCTTTCCTTTTCTTCCCCTTCAGGAATGATGAGCAACTCTCCCCCGCGACCTATGCCTGAAAGAACCCCGCTTATTAGTCTGCTGGAATCCGCCGCCCCCTCAGCGAATACTACAGTTTCGCCTTTTTTATACAGCCGCGAGAGCAGAGCTTCCCGCCAGGAGACATTGTTTTTTCTGGAATGATTTGATTCTGCGGGGTAGGCAATTTCCCCATACAGCCGGGCAAGTATTTTTTCCAGGAGAATAAACCGGGCATTTCGCGGCAAATCCGGGAGAAACTGTACCAGGCTTGCCGCCTTTGACTGAAACGCCTCGGGAAATTCCCTTTGGGTGATATTAACGCCTATGCCGGTAAAAACATTACTGCCGTCTGTTTCCAGCAAGATCCCCGCCACCTTTCCGGCAGCTTGTGCCTTGCGTGAAACTATCATTACATCGTTGGGCCATTTAACATAAACATCTCCCTTTAACCCGGATGCAAAATCTTCCAGCGCCAGGGAAACAGCCAATCCTGTCCGCAGGGTGAGTGCCTGCGGGATGGAGCCGGTATTGTCAAAACGAAGCAAAATGGAAAACATCAGGTTCCCCGCCTGATCTATGTGCCAGAGCCTGCCCTGTCTGCCCCTTCCGGCTTCCTGAAAATCCGCACAAATTACCGTGCCTGAAGCGGCGTTTTGTTCAGCCAGCCTGCGTACTTCGTTCATAGTGCTGGAAAGGGTTTCTTCGTGGTAAACGGGAGCGTTGAAAGGATTTTTAAGATCAAGTAATCTCATGTTTAGATAGTATATTAAAGGAGAAAACATTGCATCTTGTTTGCCTTGATCTTGAAGGAGTTCTTGTTCCCGAAATATGGATAACATTTTCAGAACTCACAGGGATTCCCGAATTTCGCAGAACCACCAGAGACGAGCCTGATTATGACAAGCTCATGCAATACCGCATCGATCTTTTAACAAAACATAAGTTTAAACTACCGGATATTCAAAAAGCCATTGGAACGATGGAGCCGCTTCCCGGGGCGCTGGATTTTTTGCAAAAGCTAAGGGCAAAAACCCAGGTGATAATCCTGTCCGATACCTTTGAGGAATTTGCCATGCCACTTATGGCAAAGCTGGGCTACCCCACCCTTTTCTGTAACCGCCTGAAAGTTTCCGATGACGGCACGGTTTCGGGATATATACTTCGTCAGCAGAACGGGAAGAAATCAGCAGTTGAAGGCTTTAAGTCCCTTAACTGCAAGATCTTTGCCGCCGGGGATTCGTTTAACGATTTAGATATGCTAAAGGAAGCCCACGAGAGATGTCTTTTTAGGGCACCGGAAGCCATACGGCAAGCTCATGCAGATATCGCATGTGTTGATACTTTTGAGGGGCTGATGGATAGGATAGGTTCTTTCCTGTATACTTAGACGACATGACAACCAAAACAGCAATAATAGGCGCCGGAGCCTGGGGAACGGCCATAGCAAAAACAATAGCCGAAAAAGACAAGGATGTGGTCATCTGGGCGCTGGAAGAAAAAACCTGCGATGATATCAATATCAACCATGAAAATTCACGTTATCTGCCAGGGATAAGACTTCCGGAAAATCTGCGGGCTACTTCCGATATTGAAGAAGCCGCGTCGGAAAGTGAATATCTGATCCTGGCCTCCCCTTCCTTATACCTCTTGGAAACCGTTAGACGTATTCTTCTGGTGCCATCCATTCAGGAAGGTGAAACTGCCATTGCGGTTTTGACCAAGGGTTTTTTGGAAACATCCAAGGGAACCCGCCTTATTCTGGAAACCCTCGAAGATTATCTTCCCGGTTTTTACAGACAGTCTCTGGTGTACATAGCGGGGCCAAGCCATGCGGAGGAAGTATCACGTGGAAAGATCACCGGCCTTATAGCCGCCAGCGAAAACGCAAAAAATTCCATCCGCTTTCGGGATCTCCTAAAAACCAGAAGCCTCTTTGTGTTTTCTTCTTTTGACGTGAGGGGCGTTCAGGTGGCGGCGGCGGCGAAAAATGTGATTGCCATTGCATTTGGTATGCTTGATGCCTTCAGGGATGATGCCCATTTTTTCGGAGACGGAACCGAATCTCTTTTACTGGCGGCAGGCCTTAACGAAATACAGATGCTGGGCACTGCTCTGGGTGCAACCCATTCAGAAACATTCACTTCAATTTCCGGCATAGGCGATTTGGATGTTACCTGCCGTTCCATCTATGGCAGAAACCGGCGTTTTGGCAAGGAAATAATCGAAAAGAAAATCCTGGAACCCTATAAAAACCTGAACGACCTCATCGCCAGGGTAGGCGAGATAGGTTATATAGCTGAGGGAATTTTCGCGGCAGGTCATATAAAAACCCTGGCGGATAAACACAGGTTAAAAATGCCCATCTCTACAGGGATTTACCAGATATTGAACCGTGAAATGGAACCCATTGATTTTCTGCAAAATTATCTTGACGATCTGGGGCGCTAGGATCCATGTCCCGAAATTTGACCTATTCCGCCATCACACTCCGGGTTAAGACGTCCGGAGAATCCAACAGGGAGGCATGGTTCCTTACTGCCGAGGAAGGCATTATTAAAGCCACCATTTTTGGCGGGCCCAAGAGCCGGCTAAGAGCGTTGGCGGCACCGTTTCACGAGGGGAAACTCTGGGTCTATCATGATCCGGTGAGGGATTCACGCAAGGTCAGCGACTTTGATGTACACTCCTTCAGAAGCGGAATACGGGAACTTTACGAGAGGGTCATGACGGCTAACGCCGTGGCGGAAACTGTGCTTGCGTTTCATGGCGGCGGGGGGAGCTGGCCCGAAGTGTCAAAGCTCACATCTGATGTTCTGGATGCTCTGGAAAAATCCGATCCAGCCGCCGCCGCCCGGGTCGGCCTCTACTTCCTCTGGCATTGGGCCGGGATACTGGGACTAAGGCACGAACTATCCGTGGAATCATCTGCCCAGCTTAAACTCAATCCAGGAGCGGAGTTATGGCTGAAAAGGATTGAAAGCCTCCCGGCGGCGGAGGTTTTAAGAGTGAGCCTGGACACGTCTTCTTTTGAGCAGGCAAAAACCCTCTGCCGGTCAATGCTGGCAGAAGCCCTTGGGAGAAGGCTTTCGGGCTGGGATGAGATTTAGGTCAGGAAAATTAATTTCAGAAGAATCAACAAAAAAAGAATATTAACCGCTAAGAACGCAAAGAAAAACCAAAGGTTATTGTACGAAGCCTTTACGTCTTGGGTTCTCGGCGGTTATTCATCAAAAAATTGCTTTTGGTTTACATCGGATTAATAACTGTCCATGTACCATCGGAATTTAACCTTAATGTTGTTGTTTTTTCCGGTATAAGGTAAACATTTTCAATCTCAATATCAATAGGAAAAAAAGCAACTCCATCATAACTATATATCCATATAATTCCGGGTTCCCATGATTGATTAGTAAAATATGTGAAAATCTTTTCTTCCCCTGGATCGATTCCCGTATTAGCAAAATCAGCTGGCCAATATCTTGGAACAAAATATTCTTTATCACCTGTTTTAATTCCTACTCTGCGTATTATCAAACTATCATGTTCATTAATAACACGTAATTCTATATGCCCATAGGTCGTGCTACTATCACAAGCTATTAAAATAACAAGAAAAAACAAAACAACTATAAAAGAATAAACTTTCTTCATAAAACTCCCCTTTGCACTTAATTAAAATTAAAACCCAAAACTTAAATAAATTGAAGCAATAGGTGCATAGCCCACCATCAATCCATCATAATAACCATTGAGTTCGCTATATATCTGATTTTTTACTAAAGATAAACCAAATCTTATTCCTGTATTTAAATTAAAACCACCTGAGTTATAAAGATTCCAGCCAATTCCGGGAATAATACTAAAACCAGATTCATAAAGTTTTACTTCATAAGAGATTTCTTCACGTGTATAAGTACCAGTGCCGTAACCACTGTCCCTGTAAACATATCTGATTTCCTTAGTTCTCCATATAAGATTATTATACCCTAATCCAAGTTCCATGTAAAAGGATCGTGCATAAGGATACCAGCGGGGTGTTACGCTAAATCCTGTATTGGATTCAGCAGCATTAAACCACATATTCTTCATGATAATAGGTGCATAATAACCCCTCACGCCTAATGAAAACTTAGGAGTTACCAAATATTCATACATTAAACCAACTGTAAACGTTCCTGCTTCAACAAAGATAAAATGGCGCTGTTCGGTGTCTCTGGTTGGCGGCTTTCTTTCTCTGGGTTCTCGCTGTCCAGTAGATGATTCATCCGTTTCATCGTTTTGATCTGGTTCAAAACGGTAGACATAACCCAACATGGGTTTAAACCTTAGGTTAAACTCTGGCACTACTTCCATCTGGAGAACGGCAGATACGTTTAACCAGTTAAAAAAGAGAAAACCTGTGCCTGCATTGATGGCAAAGTACCCGTTCCTGGAGTCTTCAGCGCCATATAATCCGCCGCCAAGGCCAACTCCGCCATACCAGCCGCCATTGTTAAATGGTACAAATCCATTAA
>Ga0099364_10011411_pt1 | contig 12148 bp, 7 predicted proteins | sample TergutTh196P3_FD_73070 | JGI IMG/M metagenome (GOLD analysis project Ga0099364, IMG submission 73070) | Microcerotermes parvus P3 segment gut microbial communities from Pointe-Noire, Republic of the Congo - Th196 P3 | ecosystem: Host-associated > Arthropoda: Insects > Digestive system > Gut ...
GTGCAATGCGGATTTTGCTCCCCCTGGTTTATAGTCTCGACATATGCGCTGCTTGCGAAAAACAGCAGACCCACGCGCGGGCAAGTTCGCGGCTGGTTCCGGAAACATAGCAATGTATGCCGATGCACCGGGTACAAGCCAATCGTTGATGCAGTCATGCACGCTGCGGAGGTGATGCGGGGCGAGAAATCTATAGGGGACATTACGTTCAAAGACCCGGAAAATGGCGAATACTATGGTTCCGACATGCCGCGCCCTTCAGGAATCCCCAAAGCCACCGGCCTATACGACTACGGCGATGATTTCGCCCTCAAGATGCCTGACGGGACGTTGCATCTCGCTATCGTCCAGCCGCGGATTACACATCACGCCAATATCCTGAGCATCGACACGTCGGAAGCAGAGAAAATGCCCGGCGTTGTAAAGGTTATCACAGCCGGGGACGTGATTGGCACAAATAGCTTCGCCGTTCGAAGGTCGATGAATCCGCACAACACTTCGCAATACGACCACGAAATCATATGCTCAAAGAAAATCATGCGCTACGGGGATGTCGTTGCCCTTGTAGCCGCTGATACGCAAGACCATGCGCGGGAGGCTGCGAAGCACGTCAGGGTCGAAATCGAGCAGCTGCCCGAGTATTTGAATTACCTCGATGCCGTTGCCCCCGGAGCTGCGCCCATTCATTTGCAGGATGGGACAAACCAGCTTTCAAAGCAGCCCCTGTTTAAGGGGGATGCAAGGAACATCAAGTCAATTATCGAAAACTCCGCTTTCAGCGTCACCTCAAGTTATCACACCACCCGCGAGCCACATCTGCCGATCGAGGGGGATATAATCCAGGCGTATTGGGATATTGACGACATGCTCACCATCCATAGCAAGGCGCTCGCGCTGTATATGGTTGCCTCTATGATATCAAGCGGGATCGGGGTCCCACACGAGAAAATCCGGATGATAAGGAATCCTTCCGGCGGTTCATTCGGCTGGACGCTGTCGCCTGTATCCTACGCCCTTGCAGCAGTCGCCGCGATAGCAACAGGTATGCCCGTTTCGCTATCCATGTCGTATGAGGAGTTCATGCATCACAGCGGAAAACGCGCCCCATCCTATTCCAACGCATCTCTTGGCTGCGATGAAAATGGCATTATTACCGGCCTGCAATATGACCTTGCGTTCGATGCGGGCCCATACCCGATCGTTGCGGAAAGGCTTCTGGTAAAGACAGCGACGCTTTTTGGATGCCCGTACAATATACCTAATATTGCCGGCCTTGGCAGGCTGGCGGTCACCAATCACAACTATAATACGGCATACCGCTGCGTCGGCGCGCCGCAGATACATATGGCTGCTGAGCAGACGGTCGACATGCTGGCGCTCAAAGCCGGCATGGACCCTTTGGAGTTCCGCTACTTGAACGCGGCTGAAATCGGGGACGCTGCACCGGGCGGGCTTCCGTACAGGGAAGTCTCGGCAAAGCAGTTGGTCGATAAGCTGCGCCCGCTCTACATAGCTGCTACTTACAAGGCAAAAGCGGAAGATACCCCGCAGAAGCGCCGCGGAGTAGGTGTTGCGTTTGGCACATACACATGCTCCGGCGCAATGGACTATGCCGGCTGCAAGCTGGAACTCAACCCTGACGACAGCATCTCGATATTCAATACTTGGGTGGACGTCGGGCAAGGAGGCGATGCTGCTGCTGTCATGATGGTGCTTGAAGCCCTCAAACCCCTCGGGCTTAAGCCTTCTCAACTAAAGCTGCGCAATAACGATACAAAAACGTCTCCGAACAGCGGCTCCACCTCTGCAAGCCGTTCCCTTATCATGAATGGCCTTGCTGCCATCGAGACCGCAAATGTAATGCTAACCGCTCGCGATAAGGGTGGCGGGCAGTACCGCTCTTACGACGAGATGAAGGAAGAAGGGCTTGACACCATATTCGAAGCGTCATTCCTTATGGACGGCTCAGGCGAAGGTTTTCGCCCGCTCAGCCCGGACACAGGGCAAGGGGACGCATTCCCAACGCATATGTATTCGCTGTACATGGTCGAAGTCGAGGTTAATAACGACACAGGAGAAACGTCAATTCTGAAAGGCACTATCGTCTGCGACGTAGGCAGAGTAGCCAACAGGGTCGCCGTCCTCGGCAATGCTTACGGCAGTTTTGCAAATGCAGTCGGCCACGCGCTAAGCGAGAACTATGACGATGTAGAAAAACATAATACGCTGGCGGGCGCGGGCATACCAACGATAGATATGATCCCCGACGACATAGACGTACTCATCATTGAAAACCCGAGAGGCCCGATGACGCCGTTCGGATCCGCCGGTTGCGGAGAGGCCTTCCAGACCGGCTGCACCGCAGCTGTGCTAAATGCGATTTACAATGCGTGCGGTGTACGGATATTTGATTTGCCTGCTTTGCCGGAGAAAGTGAAGGCCGGCTTGGACATCATTGCCGCCGGGGGGTCGATCGAACCGCCCGGGCCCTACTTTCTCGGATCCGACTTTTATGAAACGATTGAAAACCTCATGGCGAACCCGATATCATAAGCATAATGCTCTTCAATGCCTTCACGATTTGAATCCGCGCTGCTCTGCAGCGAGTAATCAAACATAATTACCGCAACACACGCTGACGAAAAGGCAGCTCGAAGCGTTTTTTTATCGCTGTGTCGCTTATAGAAAGGAACTTCGGGAGGAAAATGACGATGTGGCAATGCCCTAAATGTAAGCGTAAGTTTAAGAACACGCAGCAAGACCATTATTGCGGCAAGATCGAAACCATCGACCGGTATATTGCCGAGCAAACTGCGGAAGTGCAACCAATATTGCAAAAAATCTACGCGGTAATTCGCGCCGCTGCACCCGAAGCAACGGAAAAAATGTCGTGGCAAATGCCGACATTTTGGCAAGGTGAGAACCTTATCCATTTTGCGGCGTTCAAAAACCATATCAGCATTTTCCCCGGCGGTGAGGTTCCCGCAGTATTCGCCGATAAGCTGACCGAATACAAGGTAGCGAAAGGCACGATTCAATTCCCACTTAACAAACCGCTCCCGTATGAACTCATAGACGAAATCACACGTTGGCGGGTATCGTGCGTTGAAAAAATGAACAAACCAAACGATAAAGTTTACGAATATGAAACCGTTATTCAAACCGCCGACGATGCTAAAGATACCGCTTACATTGTGTTTCCGTATGACATCAAAGCCGAGTTCGGCAAAGGCAGGGTGAAAGTCCACGCAACCTTTGACGGTGAACCGTATGACGGCAGCATCGTCAACATGGGCGTGAAAAACGCGGACGGTTCGGTATGTTACATCATCGGAATCCGCAAGGACATACGGGCGAGAATTGGCAAGCAAGTCGGTGACACGGTGGCTGTGACCATTCAAGAGCGGGGGTGAAGTAACGATGAGAACACACACCATGAAAAGCCAACTACCGAATGCGCACCATAAGAGACAATGGGCTAATTTATCGGAAATTCTACAGGGAGAAAACCGGTGAGCATATACGCGATAGTATATATAACCGCAGTCAGCTTGCTTGCGGCTATCCTCACCATACGCGACAAAGGCGCCGCGCGGAAAAATGGTTGGCGGGTGAAAGAACGGACGCTTCTCGTTGTTTCCGTAATTGGCGGCTCGGCGGCAATGCTGATTACAATGCTTGCCGTTCGGCATAAGACCCGCCGCGCAAAATTCATGGTCGGCATACCGCTTATTATACTCATTCAGGTTGTGATTATCGTGTTTGTGTTCGATGGGGGCCTATCGGTCGGTCACTATGAAATTGTCACCGACAAAGTTGACGGGCAGATAAGATTAGCGCTTATAGCCGACTTGCACTCGTGCGATTACGGCGATGGGCAAATTGATTTAATTAGCGTCATTGACGCGGAACGCCCGGACGCGGTTCTGCTATGCGGGGATATTTTTGACGATGACTTGCCGCCTGAAAATGCGATAGAATTTATCAAAGACATTTCGGGAAAGTACCCGTGTTACTACGTTTCCGGTAATCACGAGTTTTGGAGCGGGGAAGCCTCCGAGTTTAAGACTATCCTTGAATCATACGGTGTGGTAGTCTTGGAGGGAACAAGCGCAATATTGGAAACCGGCGGCACCCAAATCCGTATTAGCGGCATAGACGACCCCGACACCGACAGATACGGGGGCCGCTTCATATCTTATGCGGAGCAGCTTAATCGTTTGGGAGATGAATTAAGCGACGATGGGCTATTCACTGTACTGTTGTCACACCGTCCCGAACGCATAACGGAACTCTTGCAGCTAAATCCCGACCTTGTTTTGGCGGGTCATGCCCACGGCGGGCAATGGCGGTTGCCTGTACTGCTTGAAAATGGCTTATTGGCTCCGAATCAAGGGTTGTTCCCTAAATACACGAACGGCGAATACCCTTTCGGTAACACAACAATGATAGTCAGCCGTGGATTGGCGAGGGAATCAACAAGAGTGATACCGCGAATATTTAACCGCCCGGAGATTGTAATTATAACTGTGAAGTAGAGGTGTTGGGATGCTTGAAATCGGCCTGTGGGAAAAGGACGTTGTCGATATGCTAAAGAGAGCAAATTGATTTACCTTATATTTATTGGTACACCTCATCTGTTGCGCTATTGACATTTTGCTCTTAATGTGTATGCTAAAAAGCAGGGGGCATAAACCCCGGCGCAATAATATTTCAAATAGAAAACCTTACGAAAGTTTTTGGGGATATGGCTATGAAACTATTATTCAATGGCAAAACCAAGGATGTCTACGAGTTGCAGGATGGCAACTTTCTGCTTAAATTTAAGGACGACGCTACCGGTACCGACGGCGTGTTTGACCCGGGGGCGAACACCGTGGGGCTTTCCGTTGAGGGCATGGGGCGCGCGGGGCTGCGGCTGACTGACTTTTTCTTCCGCAGAATTGAGGCAGCCGGATTTCCTACGCATATTGTCAGTGCGGACATAGAAAAGGCGGAAATGACAGTCCGTCCGGCAGAGGTGTTCGGCAAGGGCGTCGAAGTCATTTGCCGCTACCGGGCCGTCGGAAGCTTCCTGCGCCGCTACGGTATGTATGTAACCCAGGGGCAGGAACTCGGCGCCCTTGTAGAGATCACGCTAAAAGACGATGAACGCGGCGACCCGCTGATTAACCGCGACGCCCTCGAAATGCTCGGCGTCATGACCGGCTCTGAGCATGATACCCTAAAAGGGCTGACACAAAAAATATCCGGAGTCGTCAAAGACGCACTCGCGGAAAAAGGCATGGAGCTATACGATATCAAGCTGGAATTCGGCCGCGCAAACGGCGAGATAGTCCTGATTGACGAGATATCCGGCGGCAACATGCGCGTCTACAAAGACGGCCAAATCATTCAACCGCTGGATTTGGCAAAGCTGCTGCTGGATATTTAATATAGAGACTGCGGCTCGCAGACTGCGTAAATTGCGTAAAGGTGGGCTTAACCATGTCACAATCAGATGATAAGTCAAAGCGGGACTTAGTACTCGCCAAGGTTCTGGAGCGGTTTTCCAATCAGATCCAGGAGCAGAGCCTAAAGCTGGAGGAAGTGGAAAAAGGCCAGCGCGACCTTATTTCAACCATTAAAAGCATCGAGCTTCATCATGATATCCGGCTTAATGAATCAGAAACATCGGTAGAAGCGATAAATCAAAACATACTGCGCTACCGCTCGGATATGCTGAAGCTGGTCAATGAACAGGACCGTCTGAACGATTTGACAAAGGATTTGGCAAAACGGCAGATATCGATTGACGGCGCGCAGGAACGGATAGTATCAAACCTGTCGGAAATGGAACAGCGCTATAAAATACAGGAAAAAACCGTTCATGACCATTACGCTCAATCCCTTGAGCAATCAGAAGCGTTTTCAAGGGAGGTGGCGGACGCGAATCGCAGTGTCATAAAACTACATATGGATACGGAAAAACGTTTATCTCAAATGCATAGCGAAACACATAAGCAGCTAGAAAAAAACCGGCTCGAGAATATGAGCCGCTTGCTGGCATTAGACGGGATTGAGTCCGCTCTGAATACCATATTAATCCGCACCGAGCCTCCCGAAAAGAAGCCGTTTTTGCTTTTCCGCCCATTCGTAAGGCTGCACAGGTTCATAAGCTCAAAGCTAGCCAGGATGATGGCCGCAAACCGTCTGCGCCGCAAAAGCCGCCGCAATGGCCGTCGCTAGTGGTACTGGCTAGGAGTCCCCCGACGTCCTCCGGTTCATTTTTCTTTCACGTTTATGCTCATACATCCTCTCATCGGCAATACTGAGGACAATGCTGGACGACAGTTCGTTATCCTCATCAATGGCGATGATGCCATAGCTGATGCTGTAGATATAGTCCTTGTCGTTAAGGTACTCGTCGGTATTCAGCTCGTTTTGGAGTTCATCCATACGTATTCTTGTTTCCTCAGATCCGCTGTCAGGTATCAGCATCATAAACTCATCACCGCCGATGCGGCATACCACAGCGCTGTCCGAAAATGATTTCAGGCAAAGGGCGACTTTGGAAATGTACTTGTCGCCTTCTTCATGCCCATATTTATCATTAATGAATTTCAGGTTGTCCAAATCGATGAACACAAGTGAAAACCGCTTTTTCTCATTAAGCCAGTCATTCAAAGTGAGCATTCCATAAAATCTGTTGAACAAACCCGTCAGGGCGTCATAGAAAGCGTGAGTTTCAAGATCTTTCATCTGCCTTTTTTCGGCGCTGACGTCGGTTATTACCATAGCCACGGCGCTGGTTTTCTCCCATTCGATAGGATAGGAGCTTATCAGCAGATACCGTTCATCACTGTCATGATTATATTGAATTTCAATGTTATTACTTACGCCCTTCTTTTCAAATTCCGGAAACAGCTCCAATATCTGCTTCATGTACTCAGGCTCGTTTTCTATCTCCATTTTTGCCTTATCATTGAAAAGCAGTACTTCCTGCTTCTCTGCAGAAACGACAAATACCTGCTGCGGTATATGATATATCAAATTGCTGAGAAGCACATTGCCCTGCTCCATTGATTTCGCGTACTGATGGCTCTGCGTAATTTCCTGTTCCAGTTTTTCCTGGCGCTCCGACAGTTGATCGACCATAGTGTTAAAGGATTCGGCAAATTCGCCCATGAAGTCCACGCGTTGCTTATAGTCGCCCTTTGCGACTTGCTGGGACTGCCAGGTCAGGTGCTTAAGGCTCGCATGGAGGGATTTGAGCGGGCCTGCCATCTCATTGACCGAAGGCGGCAGTGGTACGTTTAAATCCCCTCTTCCCAATGACTGTGCAAATTCGTTGAACTCAGAAAAGCATTTTTCAAAGAACAATAGCCCCTTGCCAAGCATGACGAAATCTCCGTCAAGCATTTCGAGATCGAGCGGAGCTTGGGGCGTGAAATTAAAAATGTTACGCAAATAGGTAAAAAGAAGCTCAGATGTGACGCTCATACACACACCTCAGAATAGTGTAATTTGATTTGCTTTTCTGACCGGAAAAAGACGCCTATGATACTTGAACGCCTTTGAAGCGGCACACCCGGTCTCCGCTTGCCCAGCAGTCAATTTCCCGGACGTCATACTTTTTGCCTGTATACATTTCAAGGATGCCGGAAATAAAGCCTTCGTCATACACACAAATGTTCTCATTAGTCACAGGTAACCCGCTGCAGTCCAGATCCTCCCCGACGGTAAGGACTATCTCGCCGGTTTCAGCATCGAATAGCTCCATGCGGAGGATGCCGACTTTTAGAAGCCTCAGCATTTCCTGCAGGTTTGAGAAAAACCCCTCAAAATCCAGATCAAGCTTCAGCATGTTATTCGCAAACTCTTTTCCCGCCACATATCCGGCCTGTCTGATAAAATGGTTTGCCTTATCCAGCCCGAATTCTTCGCTTAATACGTCGAGAAGCGTGTATTGCATGAGCCTGTAAACGACCACAGGCATGTCTTCTCCCAAATCACCACGCCCGGTTTTGATGTCACCCAGACTGCCCCACTGGAATTTCTTTCTGTCATCCGACATGAATACGTTTTCCATGTTCGTCCCCCCTAATTCCACAAGTGATTTCACCTGTATAGTATAATAAAAGCATTGAGGCAAAATGTCAATACCTCAACTTGCGCACTTACACAAGTTAAAAGGGAATTTAGGCTGTTTGCAAGAAAATGACAGGCTGCAGATAGATAAAACAGCCTTTCCCGGCTGCAAGTGAATTGCAATCATAAAATCAGTCTTTTTTAATTACAAAATAATCTAATCTAATGTTGACATATTACGCTTATGCCATATAATAATATGTAAACGGATTCAAATTCCCGGGTGAAACAAAAATACCTGGCCGGCAGTCAGGAAAAAAATGAAAGCGAGGGATATCTTTATGACAAAACAGGAGCTATTCAACGAACGGAGAAAGCGGATTGACGCCGCAGTCGCACTCACTGAATACGACCGCGTTCCCATCGCCCCGAAAGTAGGTTTCTTTTACGGCTCGGCCTACGGCATTCCCAGCTACGCCACCCTGACGGACGTCAGAAACGCCATCCCCGGTGTAAAGGCCTATATGGAGGAGTATCAGCCGGACCTCGTATGGCCGCCGGCGGTGTACCCCGCCAAGGCTGCAAACGCGCTGGGATCTAATTTCATCAAATTCCCCGGTTACGCGGACGGTATCGGACTCAATGAAAGCTTCCAGATATTGGACGGCGAATACCTGCATGACGATGAGTTTGAAGATTTTTGCTTTGACCCAACCCACTTTATCCTGACAAAATGGCTTCCCCGGAGGAACAATAACCTTGCGGGCCTTGCTAAGATCAATGTGCAAAACCCCATAGAGTTCGGGCTTTACGCGTCAACCGTGGCATTTTCCGACCCGGAAGTGATCCAGGCCTTTGACGCCTTGGCGCTGTCAGGTAAATACTCCCTTGAATGGCTGATGGGCGGCGGGGAAATCGCGCATATCATCGAGGACGAAGGTTTCGTACTTGGCCCGCAGGTCGGCACAACATGCCCGTTTGACATGTTTGCGGATACCTTCCGCGGCATGATTAACTCTATCACGGATATCTATGAGAGGCCTGAAGAACTGATGCAGGCGATCAACGTAATGCAGGGCCTTATGCTGAGGAACGCGCTCGGCGCCGCCATTGCCCTTAAGCGCGAGTTCTTCCTCATCCCGCTGCATATGGGCGTTGACGAGTTCATGAGCCCGGAAAACTACGCCAAGTTCTACTGGCCGGGCCTCAAAGCCCTGATGATGGCATGTATTGACAACGGCATTACCCCGTACGTATTCACCGAGGGCAACTACAACACCAGGCTGGAGCAGCTCTGCGACATTCCCCCGGGCAAGGTCGTCTACATGTTTGAAAAGGTAGACATGAAAAGGGCCAAGGAAACCGTCGGCAAGGTCGCGTGCATAAACGCTAACCTCCCAACGGCAACTCTGATGTACGGTACGCCGGAGAAAATAGCCGACGAAACCAAGAAGCTTCTTGACATTTGCGCGCCGGGCGGCGGCTTCATTATGGACTGCTCAATTCCGATCGACAAGTGCCCAAAGGAAAACCTCCACGCCATGTATGACACCGTTCATAAGTACGGCTCCTATAAGTAGAATCCCGGAACCACACATCAAATAGATCCTGTCGCATATACCAAATACTATGTGCTTGGGACAAAAGTCTATGGTTATGCCTGACTTTTGTCCCAAGTTATTGGATCAGTCCGCCATCACCTTTGCCCCCGAATCATAACATCAGATGAACTTGCTTAAAATCATATTCATCTGTCTGACGTCAAAATGTAAAACTATTGGCGAGCCCCATACATCGCTATGTATCGCTGAGCGCGCTCTTTATATCATTCAGAAGCGTTTCCAAAGAGGCGGCAAACTCTTTTGTTCCCGCTTCAATATATTCAAGGTCTTCCCGTTTGCCGGCATCGCAGAACGCAGGGTGTCAAGGGTACACCTGATATTTATTGAAAATGGACAAAAAAACCCACTACGAGATTCATAGCTCGTAGTGGGTGTATCAAATTCAATTATGGCTTAATACTTACCGAAATCGCCACTATTGCGGTCAGTAGCCGTTAACCTTGCTGTCCCCTGTGCGCAAGCCGTCTTTATGCTGGGTTTCCGGCTGTCGGCAAACTCTGGTATCCGCCGGCGCTTTCTTTCAGCTTGAAATGCGACAGCAACTGTTGCAGCATATCGGATTGTCCGCTCATTTCCTCTGATGCGGCGGCGCTTTCCTCGGCCGTTGCGCTGTTTTGCTGGACGACTTGCGCTATCTGGTCAATACCCAGATTGATCTGCGCTATGCTGGTGGACTGCTCCTCGGAGGATTTAGCGATCCTCAATATAATTCTGTTGCTCTCGCTTATGCCCGAAACGATTTCCCCAAGGCTTGCGGAGGTTTCATCAGCTATACGCGAACCCAGCTCCGCCTTTTCGATCGAATTTTCGATAAGGTTCGAGGTGTCCTTGGCGGCTTCGGCGCTTTTTCCGGCAAGGTTGCGCACTTCCTCCGCGACAACAGCAAATCCTTTGCCGTGCTGACCTGCCCGTGCTGCTTCCACGGCAGCGTTAAGCGCAAGGATGTTCGTTTGAAATGCTATATCGTCTATGACCTTGATCACCTTGCTTATGCTCTGGCTCGCCTGATTTATTTCCTCTACGGCCCCCATCATTTCTTCCATCTGGCGGCTGCCTTTTTCTGCATTTTGCTGGATCGAATCTGCAAGGCTGGCGGCTTGGGCGGTCATTTCCGCATTGGCTTTTGTTTTCTCAGCGATTCCGGCGCTGGAAGCAGAAAGCTCTTGAACCGTGGCTGCCTGCTCTGTGGAGCCCTGTGCCAGCAATTGCGCCCCGTCTGCAATTTGCTTTGAGCCGTTGGAAACCTGCGAAGCAGATGAACGGATTTCGTTCATTGTCAAGTTGGTCTGCTCGATCATTTCGTTTATCGACTTGTTCATAACATCGGCATCGCATCGCACCGGGACTGACATGGAATAATCGCCGCCCGCAACCAGAGCCATCGTTTTGGCTTGGTCCTTGATGCTGTTGGTAATAGCGACAAAGGATCTCTCAAGCAAAGAAATTTCATTCTTTGTCTGTGAAGTGTCGGTAAGTGGGATTTCAAAATTGACATCGCCTTTTGCAATCTGATCTGCCATCGAAGTTATGGATGGCAGCTTGCGCAGATTGCGGCTTATCAGGAGCCATATGACCAAGCCCACCACCACAACGAGCGCAAGCCCAATCCCAACAATCATCCACACCAGAGAAGTTGACGCCGCGTTTACTGTCGAGGTGGGGACAACGCCGCAGACGGCCCAGTATTTACCCGTATTTCCGATCATTACGCTGGACATAAAAAACTCCATCGTCGTGTTTGTAATCGTAGAAAAAGCAGTAATGCTGAAGTTTCCTCCATTAGCAAGCAAATCATCAATACTTGAAGAATAATTGCCAATCCATGTTGTTCTATAATCTTGCAAAAGCAGGCTTGTATCCCTATGCGAAGTGAGCAAGCCGCTGGGCGACAGAACATAAAAATAGCCGTCGCTGAGGATCGAGCCGCTGTTCATGACCTCTGTCACTGCCTCAAGGCTGATATCTATACCCGCGACGCCGACGAATCTCCCGTTTTGTGTGATGGGGATGCCAATGGAATAGATGGGAACCGACTTTCCGCCAACATCATATGGATATGGATCCGTGATATTCTCCATGCCCGAATTTTTCGGACCTTGATAATATAATCCATCGACCGGGTGTTCATAATCCACCAATGGATCAAGACCGATTCTGTTTCCGTCTCTGAACACAAAAGGAACAAAGCGCCCCGTACTATCATGATATTCGTTTGCGTTTACAAACGAATTGTCGTTTCCGTCAAAAGCATTTGGCTCCCAGCCGGTCCACAGAGCCAGTATGCTTGCGTCATTGCGCAGAATCTCCTGAAAAAGATTCACGATTTCTTCACGGGGGTTTTCGGAGTTCTGCTGAATGGACTCTATCACGTTGGCAAGCGTGGTTACGACAGCGTATCCGTGATTGCCGAGCGCCTCAAACGAGTTCGCATACTCGTTTACGCTCGCGTGAATAAG
>Ga0099364_10011412_pt1 | contig 12147 bp, 7 predicted proteins | sample TergutTh196P3_FD_73070 | JGI IMG/M metagenome (GOLD analysis project Ga0099364, IMG submission 73070) | Microcerotermes parvus P3 segment gut microbial communities from Pointe-Noire, Republic of the Congo - Th196 P3 | ecosystem: Host-associated > Arthropoda: Insects > Digestive system > Gut ...
GCGTAGAACGCGGGCGTGCGGCTACTTTGCGGCGGCGCAGACATAGACCCCTACTACCCCCCTCTGCCCCCCACAAACTCCATGACCCCCCACAATATGTAGGCGCAGATGTAGGGGCGGGCATTGCCCGCCCGCAAAACACGCAATCGCCTACAAAATCTAATTATTTCTGCATTCTGCATTATTATTTCTGCATTAAACATAAGGAGCAATAAATGTTATTATACATAATCCGCCACGGCGACCCGAATTACGCGACTGACTCGCTGACCCCGCGCGGCATGCGGCAAGCCGAGGCGTTGGCGCGGCGGCTGTCCGAGAACGGCCTTGACGAAATCTACTCGTCCCCCTTAGGGCGGGCAGTCATGACCGCACAGCCGACCGCCGATGTGCTGAAACTTCCCATTCAAATCGAGCCGTGGATGAGCGAGGATTTAAGCTGGGACGACTTAGCCGTCGAGGGCGAGAACGGGCAGAAAGACTGGCTGTTCGCCTGTGACAACACGAAATTCCTCAAAGACGGCGATTTTGCAAGAGCCGACTGGCACAACCACGCCGCAATCGCGACTTGCAAGACCGCAAAGCAAGGCTACGAGCGGATTCAAAGCGACTCGGATGAGTTTCTGACACGCCTCGGGTACAAGCGCGAGGGGTGCATTTACAGAACCCTTGAGGTCAATAACAAGCGCATCGCCGCCTTTTGTCACTGGGGTTTTGGCATAACTTGGCTGTCGCATCTGCTGTCAATCCCGCCGCTCGTGTTTTGGGCGAGTTTTAACTTTTCACATTCGGGGGTGACGATTCTGGACTTCAAGGAATCCGCAAACGGCGTAACCGCCCCGCAATGTCTCTGCCACTCGGATTTGTCGCACTTGTTTGAGGCGCGGTTGCCGATGGAGTACAATAATTGCACTAAGATTTAGTAAATGAATTTCCATTTAATTTGCCTTGAAATTCGACAAAAACTGTGGTATACTTGATATAACCGTAGAAATTAGAAAGGATTTACATACATGAAAGTTCAAAAAATCCAAGTAATGCCCGCGCTCCCCATGCGCGGATTGGTAATCTTTCCCGGCATGGTTCTGCACTTCGACGTCGGGCGGGATAAGTCGATTCACGCCTTGAAAACTGCGGCGTCGGGCAGCAGGAAAATTTTTTTGGTGGCACAAAAAGACTCGTCGGTCTCCGACCCGCTCTTTGACGAGATATATAAAATCGGCGTTATCGCCGAAATCAGGCAGATTCTCCGCACGCCCGACAATTCCACGCGGGTGCTTGTCGAGGGGCTTTGCAAGGCGCGAATCCTGAAGTACAGCCAAATAGAACCGTTCGTCGAGTGCGAAGTGGTTGCAATCGAGCCGCGCAATTCCATGCCGCCCGCAGACGAGGCGACCGCGCTGTTGCGGGTTTTGGTCGATACTTTTAAGGACTACTGCTCAATGGCGCCGAAAATGCCGTCGGAGCTGTACGAGGGCATTGTCACCGAGAAAAATTTGGCAAGTCTGTTCGACAAAATCGTCTTCAACGTCTTCTTGAAAGTCGAAGACCGGCAACGTCTGCTCGAAATCGGGAGCCTCAAAAAGCGCATAGAAACGCTGATTACCGTGCTTGAGAACGAGACCGATGTAATGGAAATCGAGATTGACATACATGAACGTGTGCGGGAATCGCTCGACAAAAACCAACGCGAGTATTACCTGCGCGAACAAATCAAAGTATTATCAACACAGCTCGGCAATGACGAGGACTTGAACGAGGAGGCCGCCGAATACATAGCGAAATTAGAAAAAATCGGCTTCGACAAGGACACGCAGGAAAAGCTAATCAAAGAGGCAGAGCGGCTTTACAAGCTTTCGGCGCACTCGCAAGAGTCGGGCGTGGTTCGCAGTTACCTCGACATAATCCTCGACCTGCCGTGGAACATTCAAACCAAGGACAAAACCGACATAGCCAAGGCCGAAATCGGCTTAAACAAAGACCATCACGGCTTGGCGAAGGTGAAAGAGCGGATTTTGGAGCTAATCGCGGTCCGCGCACTCAACCCCGACCTGAAAGGCCAGATTATCTGCCTTGTCGGGCCGCCCGGGGTGGGGAAAACCTCGGTGGGCAAGTCGATTGCGAAAGCTCTTGGCAGAAAATACGCCCGTATTTCACTCGGCGGTGTCCACGACGAAGCCGAAATCCGTGGCCACAGAAAAACCTATATTGGCGCAATGCCCGGGCGGATTGCCAACGCCATAAAGCAGGCGAAATCCATGAACCCGCTGATTCTGCTCGACGAAATCGACAAGCTCGGCAGTGACTACAAAGGCGACCCGTCCTCGGCCATGCTCGAAGTTTTGGACGTTGAGCAAAACACAAATTTCATCGACCACTACCTCGACGTGCCGCTTGATTTGAGCCGCGTGCTGTTCGTCACGACCGCGAACACCACAGATACAATCCCGCCGCCGCTCTTGGACCGCATGGAGGTCATCGAGCTGGGCAGTTATACACGTGAGGAAAAATTTAATATCGCGAAAAAGCACCTGATTCCGAAGCAACTCAAGAAGCACGGCGAGAAGGCATCCATGCTCAAAATCAAGGATAGTGCGGTTTACGCGGTCATTGATTTTTACACTCGTGAGGCGGGCGTACGCAAATTGGAGCAGAGAATTGCAAAAATTTGCAGAAAAGCCGCGAAAATTCTAATCGCAAGCGAGAAATCGGTGACGGTGACGGTCACGGACAAGAACCTCGGCGACTTTCTCGGTGTGAAAAAATACACCGCCGAGCATCTTTCAAAGCAGGACGAAATCGGCGTTACCAACGGCTTGGCGTGGACGTCGGTGGGCGGTGTGCTGATGCCGCTTGAAGCGGCGGTCATGGAAGGCACGGGCAAGGTCGAGATTACCGGTTCGCTCGGCGAGGTCATGACCGAGTCGTCCAAAATCGCGGTCAGCCTTGTGCGGACGTTGTCGCCGCGCTACGGAATTGACCCCGAATTTTACAAAAACAAAGACCTGCACATTCACGCACCCGAGGGCGCAGTCCCGAAAAACGGGCCGTCCGCCGGTGTCACCGTGACGACCGCGCTGATTTCCGCGCTGTCGGGAATCGCGGTACGGCGCGACGTCGCAATGACGGGCGAGATTACACTTCGCGGCAAGGTTCTGCCGATTGGGGGGCTGAAAGAAAAGTCGATGGCGGCCTACAAAACGGGCATTAAAACCGTGATTATACCCGCCGAAAATCAGCCCGACATCGAGGAATTGGACGATGTGATTAAGAATAATTTGAAGTTCGTGGTGGCCGATGATATTGAAAAAGTTTTGGAGACCGCGCTCGTGAAAACTAACATCAGGCCGTTCGCGAAAAAGCCCGCAAAGATAGACGCACCGCCGATTAATCTAACCGAGAGCGGTGCGGATAAGGGTAGTGGTGTTGCAATCAAACAATAATTGATTGTGCGGCGTTTAGCACCGCTAACCGCCCTGTCGGGTAGGTCAACCCGCCTTGCAACCAGACGGCGTACGGTTCGCGCAAAGGCGCATCAGCACTGACTTCGATGGACGAACCCATCGTGAACGAACCCGACGCCATTATCACGTCGCAGTCGTACCCCGGCATCGCCCACGGCTCGGGCGCGGCGAAGCTGTCAATCGGGCTTGCGGCCTGTATTCCGCGGCAAAACGCGATGAGTTTTTCGCGACTCCCGAGCTTAATTGCAAGCGGCAAATCGACACGCTTTTCGGTGTACCGCGGGAAAACTTCGTAGCCGAGCAATTCAAACAATGCGGCGGCGAAAACCGTGGTACAGAGCGCGTTTGCGGTGATTTCGGGTGCAAGAAAAAGCCCGAGCAGAATCTCCCGCGTCATGCCGAGGGTGCAACCTGCCTCCGCGCCAATTCCAACCGCCGAAAGCCGCTCGGCGCACAGGTTTGTCAAGTTTCTCACCCCCGCAATATAACCCCCGGTGCGCGCAATTCCGCCGCCGGGGTTTTTAATTAGACTGCCGATTATCAAATCCGCGCTATCTGAATAGTCACTGCACGGCTCGGCAGTTTCGCAAAACTCACCGTAACAATTATCGACAATAACGATTGCGTTTTTGTTGATAGTTTTTACGGTTTTTGTCAAGTTGCGAATCTCATCTACACTCAAAGATTGCCGCAAGGTATACCCGCGCGAACGCTGAATATAAGCGACTTTGCAAGCTTTTATTAAGTCTAATTTGTCATGTAAATTACTGCCGAAAGGAAGCTCGGCGTATCTAATTCCAAACTCTTTCAGCGAACCGCCGCAGTCGGCTGTAATCACGCCTTTCAGCGTATCGTAAGGGCTTCCCGTCAGCGAAAGTAATAAATCAGTCGGGCGCAAAACCGCGAAAAGCGCAGTAGAAATTGCGTGGGTTCCGCTGATGAAATTGTGCCGCGCAATCGCAGTCCGGGAGCCGAAAACAGCCGCAAAAACCTCGTCGGTTTTCTCCCTGCCGACGTCGTTGTAACCGTAGCCGTCGGTGCCGCCGAGGTGAGATGTGCCGACGTTATTTTGGACAAAAGCGCGCAGGACTTTTTCGCCGTTAATCCTTGCGATTTCGCGGATTTCGGCGAATTTTTCTTTGGTTAATTCCTCGGCTTTTTCGGCGATTTTTATTAACTTTTCATCGAAATTAAATGTCATTTTTCACCTTAAATTAATACTACAATTCCGCGATTTTATTCGCCATAATTTCAGCGAAAACTCGTAACTGCGCGAAGTCATTTTTACTAATAACGCAGTTCGGCGAGTGCAAATATCTGCACGGCGAGGACAAGCAAATGGTGCGGATTCCGCCGACTGATTTGTGTATAGTTGAGCTGTCATTTCCGCCCGCAATTTTAGTTTTTGTCTGACATTTCAGGCCGTTTTCGGCGGCAATTTTGAAGCACAAACTATACAATTCGCGGTCGTAAACCGCGCCCGTATCCATGAAAGGAACGACCGCCCCGCCGCCCAATTTGCACACTTGCTCGTGACCGTCAATTCCGGGTATGTCGCAGGCGGTTGTCGCCTCGATTACGAGCGCGAAATCAGGCTTAACAGTAAACGCCGCAACACCGCCGCCACGCGCACCGACCTCCTCTTGAGCGGTGAAAACGAAGTGCATGTCGTATTCAAGTTCAGACAAAATCATGTCAAGTAAAATTGCACAGCCGAGCCTGTCGTCAAGCGCTTTTCCCGCGATTAAGTCACTGCCGAAATCTGTAAAGTTTCCGACAAAATAAGCGGGTTCACCGAGGCTTATAAATTTCTCGGCGTCTTCTTTTGAAGTCGCGCCGATGTCGGCAAAAAGGGAAGAAAGTTTCGGTTGTTTTTCCTTTTCATTTTTGTCAAGTTGATGCACGGGTTTTCCGCCGATGACGCCTGTAATCCCGCTTTTGAAGCGGATTTGCCGCCCGTAAACAACAGTGTCGGAAATCCCACCGACCGCAGTTAGTGACACAAAACCGTCGGGATTTATACCTTGTACAACAAAGCCGACTTCGTCCATATGCGCCGAAATCATTACTTTATTTTTAGGTTTTTTCGCACCTTTTTTGAAGATAATTAAGTTTCCTAAATTATCACTTTCAATCTCGCAACTTGAATTAGATGAATTAGAAAGTATTGATTTTATATAGTCACGGACGGCGTTTTCGTCACCTGAAACAGAGTTTATCGCGCTTAAATTTTCGAGAAACTTGACAATATTTTTCATACAATTTCCCCCATTATAAACTCCGAAATTAATTTACCGGTTGCTTCAATATCACTTAGCTGAACTAACTCCGCCGCAGTGTGCATATTTCGCAGCGGAATCGACAGCAACCCGCATTTCACGCCCGTTCGCGCTATCGAAATTACATCGGCAGTTGTGCCTGTTTTCCCGCCCATGACTTCAACTTGACACGGAATATTTTTATTTTTTGCAATATTTACTAACTTACTGTACAAAGTTTTGTCAAGTACGGGCGAGTTTCCAACCATGACACCTGCGCCCAATTTCCAAGTTTTATTTTCCGGCGAACCGGGGTAATTTCCGTAACTTACATCAACGGAAATTGACAAATTCGGCGCGATATTAAAAGCTGAAATAACCGCACCACGACAGCCTAATTCTTCTTGTGCCGAAAATAAAATTGCGAGATTAAAGTTAACTTTTCTCGTTTTTATTAAGTCCAAAGCGTAAAGAATTGCCGCCACTCCGGCTCGGTCGTCAAGGGCGCGCGATGTAACTTTTCCGCCCTGTAATTCCGCAAATTCTGCATCAATTGTAACTACATCCCCGAGCGAAATTAACTCTTGTGCAGACTCTTTTGTAAAGCCGCAGTCGATTGAAATTTCATCTGCATTTAAGGCCTTGCCCTCGTCTTTTTTGACGTGCGGCGGAAGCGCGCAAACCACGCCCTTGACGGGCTTTTTCCCCCATACAGTGACCATTTGCGCGGGTAAACCGCGGGTGTCAATTCCGCCCGCTCCGCTGACTTTCAAGAACCCGTTTTCGTCTATAAAGTTGACAATCATTCCAATTTCATCAATGTGCGCGTCGAGCAATAAAACCGGCAAGTTTTCGTCGAACATTATAGTCCCGACGACGTTACCGAATTTGTCAACTTCAGCGTTCGGAGCATACTTCAAAAGTAGCTCTCGTGCCGCATTGGAAGCGGGAAATTCACACCCCGCAACGCCCACCGGTTCGCATAAAATACTTAACGTTTCTTTGAGGTTCATTGGTATTTCTCCTGCAAAATTTACACTTACAATTCGCCGAGTGAGGCTCTAATTTTCTCGGCTTTTTCTTCCGCTTTCTGCAATTTTTCACGCGCTTTTTCGACCTGCTCTTTCGGTGCTTTCGCGACGAATTTTTCGTTGTCAAGTTGCTTCTTTACAAAGTCAATATCAGACTTTGCAAGTGCAAGTTCCTTTTCAAGTCTTGCGCGTTCTTTTTCGAGGTCAACGAGTTCGCCCATAGGCATGAAAATCCGCGCTGTGTCTGTAACCGCGACCGCTTTACCTTCGCTGTTTTGCGCCTTTTCAACAAGTGAAATTCCGGAAGCAGATGCTAACTTTTCAAAGAAAGCCGTGCAATTTTCAAACAGTTGAAAATTACCCGCAGAAGTTTCAATTTCGAGCATAACTTTCTTGCTCGGCGGGACATTTAATTCGGCGCGTTTTGTGCGGATTGCAGAAATTGCGTTGATGATTTTTTGGAAGTCCTCGGATTCTTTTTTGAAGTTCAAATTTTCACTGTAAACTTCCCAACTTGACATCATTATTGCCTTGTCAGAACCGGGGATTGCACCCCAAATTTCTTCGGTGATAAATGGCATAAAAGGATGCAAAAGTTTCAACATTCCGCGCATTACAAAAACGAGAATTATCTGCGCTGTGAGCGCGTTTTCGCCACCTGCCGCAATCCGCGGTTTTGTAAGTTCGATGTACCAATCACAGTAGATATTCCAAATAAAATCTTGTATATTTCCGACCGCGACACCAAGCTCAAACGCCTCTAAATTATTAGTTGCGTCTTTGACAAGTTTGTTGTAACTTGACAAAATCCACTTGTCCTCAATTGTCAAGTTTCTGCTTAAAATATCACTATTTTCTTGTGAAAAATCGTCAGATAAATTCATCAAAACATAACGTGAAGCGTTCCATAATTTATTCGCGAAATTGCGTGAAGCCGTGATTTTATCCTCATTCCAGCGCATGTCGTTGCCGGGCGCGTTGCCCGAAACTAACATGAAACGCAGTGCGTCCGCGCCGTACTTGTCAATAATTTCGAGCGGGTCAACGCCATTGTCTAACGATTTGCTCATTTTCCTGCCCAAATTATCGCGCACAATACCGTTGAAAAGCACGGTATCAAAGGGAATTTCGCCTGTGTATTCAAGTGACGAAAATATCATTCGCGCAACCCAGTGAAAGATAATTTCGGGCGCGGTTACGAGCGTTTGAGTGGGGAAAAACCGCTTGAAATCCGCAGTTTCATCGGGCCAGCCGAGTGTCGAAAACGGCCATAATGCCGAGCTGAACCAAGTGTCAAAAGTGTCCTCATCTTGTCTCATTTTCGTGCCGCATTTTTCACAAGTTAGTACTTCATTTTCATGCGCCGTAAAATACCCGCAATCGGCATTTTCGCAGTAGTAGACGGGGATTCTGTGCCCCCACCAAAGCTGCCGCGATATGCACCAATCCCGCACATTTTCCATCCACGCGAGATAATTATTCTCAAAACGCCGCGGTATAAACTTAATTTTCCCGCTTTTTACCGCTTCAATAGCGGGCGCGGCAAGTTCCTGCATCTTGACAAACCACTGCACACTTGCCCACGGTTCAATCACCGTATTGCACCGCGCACAACTGCCCACATTATGCACATGTTCTTCAACTTTTACCAACAGCCCGGCCACCTCAAGGTCAGCTACAATCGCCTTTCGCGCCTCATAACGCCCCATGCCGCAGTACTTCCCGCCGTTGTTATTTATCACCGCTTTTTCGTCCATTACGTTAACTACCGGTAGGTCATGGCGCAGTCCGACTTCAAAGTCATTCGGGTCGTGCGCGGGCGTTATTTTTACAATTCCCGTGCCGAAATCTTTCTCGACATAATCGTCGGCTATGATTGGAATTTCCCGCTCTACTAAAGGCAAAATGACGGTTTTTCCGATAAGATTTTTATACCTTTCGTCGTCGGGATTTACCGCAACCGCAGTGTCACCAAGCATAGTTTCGGGGCGTGTAGTTGCAATTTCGATGAACTCGGAATTGTCACTCAGCGGGTATTTTATGTGCCAAAAGTTACCGTTCTTTTCCTCATAATCGCACTCGATATCGGAAATCGAAGTTTGACACTCGGGGCACCAGTTGACAATGCGAAGCCCGCGGTAGGCTTTGCCGTCCTTGTAAAGCTTCAAAAACACGTCCATGACTGCTTTTGAGCAGCCTTCGTCCATTGTAAAACGCTCACGTTCCCAGTCGCAACTTGAACCCAATTTCTTCAGCTGACTAATAATCGTCCCGCCATATTCGCGGGTCCACTCCCACGATTTTTCAAGGAATCCGTCCCGCCCCAAATCCTTTTTAGTTACACCTTGTTTTTTCAAGTGTGCAACCACCCGCGCCTCGGTGGAAATCGAGGCGTGGTCAGTCCCGGGCAGCCACAAAACTTCGTACCCGCACATACGTTTCCAGCGAATTAAAATGTCCTGATAAGTGTTATTTAGCGCGTGACCTATATGCAAAATTCCCGTCACGTTAGGCGGCGGAATCACAATCGTATACGGTTCTTTTTCCGAATTAACATCGGCTCGAAAGTAACCATTTTCCTCCCAATTTTTGTAAATTCGCTCCTCAAAATCTTTCGGGGAGTAAGTTTTCGCGAGTTCTCTCATTTTTAGTACCTTCCTGTGATTTTGTATTGGTTTGCAGTATCTGCTAACATGCGGGCGAACACAGTTCGCCCCTACGTTCAATGATATTTATATGTCGTTGAAAATTTTTGCTGTTTTGGGTTGTATTTAATTTTCTAATTTTTCTAATTTTCTAATTTTTAATGTAAGTTTGCAGTTGTGAATAGGGCGGTAGGGGTATGGGGGTCTATGTCTGCGCCACCTCAAAGAATCGCCAGCCCGCCACACAGGCTGTTCAGACTCCACTTTCTCGATTGCAAACTTACAAGTTCACGACTTGACAGGTTTCATCTACTTGACAAGTTTACACTCGCAAATGGGCATCTGCTACTTACTAACGGTTCGGCTCGAGAAGGTTAGATTTTATCAAGCGTAGAACGCGGGCGTGCGATTCTTTGAGGTGGCGCAGACATAGACCCCCATACCCCTACCGCCCGCCGCAGTACCCATAGACCTACCGCCCCCCGCAGTACCCGTAGACCTACCGCCGACCAAACCTCCCAAAAACCGCCAGTAAAACCAAAACCCCCAAATTCACCGCAACTATACACGCCCCCGGCGGCAGTGAAAAATAGTAGGTTAGAATCAGCCCCGCCGTGAAGCAGACGACTGAAATTGCCGCCGAAAGGAAGACAGTCGCTTTGAATTTCCCCGCGATTCTCATCGCCGACAGCGGCGGGAAAATTACCAAGCCCGAAATTAACAACGCGCCCATTAACCGCATGCCGACAACGATTACAACCGCCGTCAACACCGCAAGCATTGTATTATAAAGCGAGATATTAACCCCGACAGCCCTTGCGAAATCCTCATCAAAACTTATCAGAAAAATCTTGTTGTAAAAAATAATATACAGCAAAATTATCGTAGTGCAAGCTACAATACTCATTGCAACATCGCCTTTTTCAAGCGCGAAAATGCTCCCGAACATGTAGCGGCTCAAATCGTTTTGGACGTTGAAAATGTTCATCAAAATCAGCCCGCCCGCAAGTGAGCCGAGCGAGACAACGGCTATCAGCGCGTCGCCCTTGATTCTGCCGCTGTTCCCCAATCGCAAAAGCAAGATTGCGGCAATCCCGACAATCGGAATTGCCGCCCATGTAGGCAATGGTGCAATCGCGGCGGTCAGCGCGAACGCGCCGAATCCCACATGCGCCAGCCCGTCGCCTATCATGGAGTATCTTTTTAGGACTAAGTTCACGCCAAGCAGTGACGCCGACAGCGAAATCAGCGCGCCCGTAACAAACGCATACCGCATGAAATCATAGGACAGCAACAGAGATATTTCGCGGGTTAAATTCCCAAAAGCCATTTAATTTTGCAGTCTCTTGCGTTTGATAAGCACAACTACCAACACCGCCGAAACACCGATAAACACTACAGCCGCCGCCGCAAAGCCCGCGACTGTGGGGATACCTGTGGGCGGGCCGGGCGGTGTGCAGACCGGGCAAGTGGACAAGCCGCAATTAGTCGGGCAGTACTCGACAATGTCATAACTGCTCAACTGCGAAATCGCCGAATAAGCCGCTTTCGAGCCGACAGGGACGTAGATAGTCGTCAAGTCGGTTGAACCGCCGAAGACGTTGTCAGAGCCGATTCCGCTTCCGAAAGTCGGCGGAATAAGTCCGCTGAAAGTAACTTCGGCAAGATTAGTTTGCAGAAAAGCGGCTTCGCCTATACTATTTACGCTTGCAGGGATTACAATTTTTGTAACAGGCACAGAATCAAACGCATGCGCCCCTATGGATTTGAGATTTGCGGGCAGAGTTACCGTGGTAAGAGTAGTCTTTGCAAATGCGAAGTTGCCTATACTTGTTACACTATCGGGAATTGTTACAGTTGCAAGGGCGGTTTTATTAGCAAACGCCGAAAGTCCTATTTCCGTGACGCTGTAAACCTTACCCCTCGGCGATGTCACACTCGCGGGAATAATCGCAGTTGTCCTCGCGAAATCGCTCTTGCCGAGGAACGCGGCTGTGCCGTTTGCGCCGTTTGCAAGCGTGAGAATTTCGTAGTCAAAATCGCCCACGGTAAACTTATCGCCGACTTTGTCGCTCGGTTCGGTGATTGTCATGATGTTTTTGTTAATAGTCGCAGTGCCGGAGGAGGGGTAGGTGCAAGCGTTAGTGTGCTGATTTGCACTCGAGTGACCGCTCGTGCAATTCGCCCACGACTCGACCTTAAACGCCGCCTCGTACAACGCGCCGTCCATCTTCATACCTGCATCTTCCCACGCCTTAAAGTGCGCCGACACGTCAATTTCGCCTTGTTGTCGGTTTGTGCGAGGTATACTCCAGTATTGCTTAAAGTTTCCGTTGCCTGTCAGCATGGGTTGCCCGATTCTGTCAGAGACATAAAAATCGTACATAATGCCGTTAATACTCGCTTCGCCTTGCTTTGTTCCGGCAGAACCCGGATTGTAACTTTTGCGGTCTGTGAGTATGTAATACTCGATTTGGTTTGAGAAGTTTTGCGGTGCGCTCCCCGGCGCGTAAAACGCCCAGCCATACACCGCGACATACGCCGCGCCGTCGCTCGTGTTCCAAGTAAAATCGAAGTCGAATGAAATATCGCCGATTTCCGCGTGGTTTTTCGCGGGTACTGTAGGATTGCCGATAGTCCCGCCCGAAGTCGTCGAGAATTTCTGCCCCGAACGGAACAGGACGTTATGTGTGCCGCTCCATGACGCAGTATACGTCCCGCCGTTCTTGTCGCTACCCGTCAAGAGCAT
>Ga0099364_10011413_pt1 | contig 12147 bp, 9 predicted proteins | sample TergutTh196P3_FD_73070 | JGI IMG/M metagenome (GOLD analysis project Ga0099364, IMG submission 73070) | Microcerotermes parvus P3 segment gut microbial communities from Pointe-Noire, Republic of the Congo - Th196 P3 | ecosystem: Host-associated > Arthropoda: Insects > Digestive system > Gut ...
AGAATACCGTCGGGCTGCGCTATATCGGGTATAATAGACAGAACCGGCAAACGCATGGGCGGCGGGGCGATTATAAAATCTATAGGCGCAATGCGCGACCGTTCGAACGGACTGGGCGGAGGGTTCGCCGCTTACGGGATATATCCGGAATACAAAGATTATTACGCTTTTCATATATTTTATGATTCGCCGCAGATTAAAAAAGACTGCGAGGATTTTCTCGAACGGCATTTCGATATTATTAATTTATCGAAGATACCGACGAGAAAAATAAAAGAAATAACGGACGAGCCGCTGATATGGCGTTATTTCGTTACTCCGCTGCCGACTAAGCTCGCGGACAGTCAGCTTGACGAGCGCGAGTTTATATCGAGATGCGTATTCAGAATCAACTCCCGGACGGACGGGGCCTATATTTTCTCCTGCGGGAAAAATATGGGCGTGTTCAAAGCCGTCGGATACCCGGAGGACGTCGGGAGGTTTTATAAGCTTGAAGATTATGAGGGGTGGTGCTTTACGGCGCACGGGAGATATCCGACTAATACTCCGGGCTGGTGGGGCGGGGCCCATCCGTTCGCCCTGCTCGATTATTCGGTCGTGCACAACGGCGAAATCTCGTCTTACGACGCGAACCGCAGGGCAATCGAAATGTACGGGTATAAATGCGCGCTGCAGACAGACACCGAAGTTATAACGTATATTATAGATTATCTCCACAGAAAAAAAGGTCTTGACTTTAACGAAATCGCATTAGTTATAGCCGCTCCGTTCTGGCGGACGATTAAGCGTATGCCGGCTGAGGAACGGGAAGTTTGCGAGTATCTGCGCGTTATGTTTTCCGACCAGTTAATTACGGGGCCGTTTTCGATTTTAGCGGGTTTTGAGAACGGGCTTATGGCTCTTAACGACAGATTAAAGCTGCGAAGCATGGTAGTGGGCGAAGCGGGGGATAAAATATACATAGCGAGCGAGGAAGCGGCAATCAGAATCATCGAGCCGGATTTAAATCATATATGGTCGCCGAAAGGCGGCGAGCCCGTGATAATCCTATTAAATAAATCTAATAGTCCGGAAGGGGGAAGAGAGTAATGGCTTTGAATTATATATATCCCGATTATGAAATATCGCGTAATTACGACAGATGCATAAATTGCCGGGTCTGCGAGAGGCAGTGCGCCAATAAAGCGCACGAATATCTTGAACCTCCGGGGAAAATAGTCTGCGACGACGCGAAGTGCGTAAACTGTCACAGGTGCGTAACCCTTTGCCCGGCGCGCGCGCTTAAGATTATAAAAAGCGGCAATACATACAGAGAAAATAAAAACTGGAGCGGCAAAACTATAAACGAGATTTACAAACAGGCGGGCAGCGGCGGAGTATTACTGTCGGGCATGGGAAATCCCGAAGATTATCCGGTATATTTTGACAAGCTCCTGCTGAACGCCTCGCAGGTGACGAACCCGTCGATAGACCCTCTGCGCGAGCCTATGGAGACAAAAGTTTCGCTCGGCGCGAAACCCCGTGATATTGAGCGCGGCAGTTCGGGAAGAATCATAAATAATCTGCCGCCGCGTATATCTTTATCTATGCCGGTGATGTTCTCGGCTATGAGTTACGGTTCTATAAGCTACAACGCGCACGAGAGCCTCGCGCGCGCCGCGGAAGAGCTCGGCGTTTTATATAACACGGGAGAAGGCGGTCTGCATGAGGATTTTTATAAATACGGAAAAAATACTATAGTTCAGGTCGCGTCGGGGAGATTCGGGGTTCACGCGGGATATTTAAACGGCGGCGCGGCGGTCGAAATTAAAATGGGTCAGGGAGCGAAACCGGGAATAGGCGGACATCTTCCGGGGACAAAAATAGCCGGCGATATTTCAAGGACAAGAATGATACCCGAGGGAAGCGACGCGATTTCCCCCGCCCCTCATCACGATATTTATTCAATCGAAGATTTACGCCAGCTCGTTTATTCGCTTAAAGAAGCGACGGAATATAAGAAGCCCGTAATAGTTAAAATCGCGGCCGTGCATAACGTTATGGCTATAGCGAGCGGTATTGCGAGAAGCGGCGCGGATATTATAGCCATCGACGGATTCCGGGGAGGAACGGGAGCCGCTCCGACGCGCATACGGGACCATGTGGGGATTCCTGTCGAGCTCGCGCTTGCCGGAGTCGACCAGCGTCTCCGGGACGAGGGAATCCGGAACAACGTATCTATAATAGCCGGGGGAAGCATAAGGTCGAGCGCGGACGTCGTGAAAGCCGTGGCTCTGGGCGCGGACTGCGTCTATATCGCGTCTGCGGCGCTGATTGCCCTGGGATGTCATCTGTGCAGGAGCTGCCACGCGGGCAGATGCAACTGGGGAATCGCGACGCAGACGCCGGAATTAGTCAGGCGTTTAAATCCCGATTTAGGCTATGAGAGGCTCGTTAATTTAATGAACGCGTGGCGGCATGAAATAAAAGAGATGATGGGAGGTATGGGCATAAATTCTATCGAGAGTCTGAAAGGCAACAGGCTTATGCTCCGGGGTATCGGCATGAACGAAAAAGAACTTGAAATACTGGGAATAAAACACGCGGGAGAGTAAGAGATATATGAATAAGATAATATATAACGGCAAATCAAAAGTTATATGCGAAAGCGAAGAAGAAAACGCGCTTTTAATCAAGTATAAAGATACGGCGACGGCTTTTAACGGCGAAAAAAAAGAAGAGCTTGAAGGCAAAGGCGAATTGAACGCGGCGATATCCAATTTGATATATAACTATCTTGAAAGAAACGGGGTCGAAACTCATTTGATTAAAATAATAGACGAGAAGTCTGTTCTTGTGAAAAAGGCTGAAATAGTCATGGTTGAGGTAATCGTCAGGAATATTGCGGCGGGCGGGTTCGCTGAAAAATACGGCGTACCGGAGGGCGCGGAGTTAAATAATACCGTCGTCGAATTTTGCGTAAAGAGCGATACCCTCGGCGACCCGATGATAAATATAAGCCAGATTACCGCGATTGGGCTTGCGGCGGGCGAAGAGCTTACGGAAATGCGTCGTCAGGCGTTTTATATAAATAAACTGCTTACGGAGCTTTTCGCAAAAGCAGGAATCAGGCTGATAGATTTCAAGCTCGAGTTCGGCAGATATAAAGGCAGGCTGATATTGTGCGACGAAATTTCGCCGGATTCCTGCCGTCTCTGGGAGACCGGAACTGATAAAAGGCTTGACAAAGACAGGTTCCGGCGTGATTTGGGCGATGTAATCGAGAGTTACAGAGAGGTGTTGAACAGGCTTTTAGCCGCGGGAGCGTAAAAGTTGTAAGAAAGGAAGCTGATAAACATGAAAAGAATATATGTAAATGAAAAATGGTGTCTGGGGTGTCGTCTGTGCGAATATTACTGCGCTTTTGCCGGGATTGACGGAGAGAACGGCGATAATGAAGACATGGCGCGGGCCTTGAAAGATATTAAAATAAATCCGCGGATAAAAATAGAAGAATATGACGGAATAAGTTTCGCCGTATCATGCCGTCACTGCAAAGAGCCGTTATGCGTTAAGAGCTGTATTACGGGAGCGTTGAGTATCGCCGACGGGGTGATTAAGATAAACCGGGAAAAATGCGTCGGCTGTTATACTTGCATATTAGTCTGCCCGTTCGGAGCGGTTTCGCCGTCGGACGGCGGCGCGGTTCAGAAGTGCGAGTTATGCGTAAATAAAACCCCGGGGAATCCGGCTTGCGTCCGGGGATGTCCGAACGGGGCTATCGTTTTTGAGGAAAGAGGTTTATAAAAAATATGAAATATGTGATTATAGGCAACTCCGCGGCGGGCATAGGCGCCGTTGAGGGAATCCGGCAGATTGACAGACGCGGCGAGATTATTATTATAACAAACGAGCCGCGCCATACTTATTCGCGCCCGCTTATATCTTATTTACTGCTCGGCAAAGTAACTGAAGAACAGATAAAATACAGGGGCGATAATTTTTATAAAGAGCATAACGCGAGTGTAATTTACGGCGAGGCCGTCAGCATAGACGATAAAAATAAGCGGGTGATATTGGCCGGTAACAAGAGTATATCTTACGATAAGCTGCTTGTCGCGGCGGGTTCGTCGGCGTTTACGCCGGATTTCGCCGGGCTTGACGGCGTTAAATGCAGGCATAATTTTATGACGCTGGACGACGCGCAAAATTTAAACGGCGCGATTAACAGAAGCTCCCGCGTATTGATTATCGGCGCGGGGCTTATCGGCTTAAAATGCGCGGAGGGAATTATAGACAGGGTCGCAAAGGTTACCGTCGTTGATTTGTCCGCGGAGATTTTATCGAGTATTTTAACCCCCGGCGGCTCAAGAATAGTTCGGGCGCATCTTGAAAATAAAGGGTTTGAATTTAAACTGGGGCGTTCCGTAAAGTATTTCGGCGGGGATAGCGCGGTTCTTGACAACGGCGAAAATATTGATTTTGACGTTCTTGTTTTAGCCGCGGGCGTTCGTCCGAACGTTAAACTGCTGAAAAATATCGCCGGAATCGACAGGGGTATAATAGTAAACGAAAAGTCAGAGACAGACATATCTGATATATACGCCGCCGGAGACTGCGCGCAGGTTAAAAATCAGGATAAAGTTACGGCGCTGCTGCCGAACGCTTATATGCAGGGAGAATGCGCGGGGATTAACATGGCGGGCGGAGAAAAGAAAGTTAACGGATTAATCCCGATGAACGCTATAGGCTTCTGCGGTCTGCATATAATTACGGCCGGGGAATATAACGGCGAAGTTTACGGAGAAAATCAGGACGGGGGATATAAACGGTTGTATTACGGCGACAATAAATTAAACGGGTATATATTAATCGGGGATAATAATATCGAAAAAGCAGGGATTTATACAAGTTTAATACGCGAACGCGCGGCTCTCGACGCGATTGATTTCGAGCTTATATGCCGAAAGCCGGGATTAGCGGCGTTCAGTAAAGAATACAGGAAAATAAAATTAGGGGGTATGCAAGAATGATTATATCCGCGGAAAATCTTGATTTTAAAGAGTTGAACAGGCAAATCAGAACGGGCGGAAGCGAAATAACAATAAATGAATGTTACGGTCAGAGATTTATCGGAAACGGACTGGGAGAAAAGACGCTCGTAATAAACGGTACTCCCGGCAACGCGCTGGGGGCTTATCTCGACGGCGGCGTGATAACCGTAAACGGAAACGCGCAGGACGCCGTCGGCGATACGATGAACGGCGGTAAAATTATAATCCACGGCAATGCGGGAGACGCGCTCGGATACGCGATGCGCGGCGGCAGTATTTTCGTAAAAGGCTGCGCGGGATACAGGACGGGCATACACATGAAAGAATACAGAGATAAAAAGCCGGTTATCGTAATCGGCGGCAGAGCGGGGAGTTTTTTAGGCGAATATCTCGCGGGGGGATTGATTATAGTTCTGGGAATAGGCGAAACCGGCGCGCCCGCGGGAAATTTCACGGGGACGGGTATGCACGGGGGACGTATTTTTATAAGGACTGAAAAAAAATTAAAGGATTTACCCGCGCAGGTTATAGAAAACAAGGCCTCGGACGAGGATATAGAGGAAATAAAAGATTATATCGTTGAATTTGCGGGATATTTTAATATCGGCGCGGATTCTCTTCTCAAAGATAATTTTTATATTCTGAAGCCTAACGCGAAAAATCCGTACAAGCAATTATATACGGAGAACTGAAGCGTATGAGAATTGATAACGGAAGTGATAAACTCAGGGAAGAGTGCGCCGTTTTCGGCGTTAGTTTAATAAACGGCGAGGCCGCCGGGGTTACTTATAACGGCTTGCTGTCGCTCCAGCACAGAGGGCAGGAAAGCGCGGGGATTGCGGTAATCCTGGACGACAATATTTTTTGTTATAAAGACACGGGGCTCGCGGCGGAAGTTTTTTCGGGCGGGAGACTCGGAGATATGCCGAAGGGACGGACAGCCGTCGGGCATACGCGCTATTCGACGACCGGCGCAAACACAAAGGAAAACGCCGGACCGTTTGTGGCGGAATATCCGGCGGGGAGGCTTGCGGTATCCCACAACGGGAATATAACGAACGCGGAGGAGCTTCGCGCCGGGCTGAAAAAACTCGGCGTAAATTTTACCGCGACGAGCGACAGCGAAGTTATAGCGGCGCTGATCGCTTATAATATAAGCGGAGAAAGAGATGTTCTTTCGGGTATAAAACGCGCCGCGGGGTTATTAAAAGGCGCGTTTTCCCTCGTGATTGCCGACGGCGGAGGCAGACTTATAGCCCTGCGCGACCCGAACGGATTCCGGCCGCTCTGTATCGGCCGGAACGAGACGGGAGCCGCGGCGGCTTCCGAAAGCTGCGCGCTCAGCTCCTGCGGGTTCAGGCTCGACGGAGACGTTCTGCCGGGTGAAATAATAGTTATAGAAAACGGAACCGTAATAAGCCGGAGCATAGAGCTTGAAAAGAAAGAACATGAGAGGGGCGTCTGCATTTTTGAGTATGTGTATTTCGCAAGACCCGACTCTGTAATCGACGGGTTGAGCGTATACGACGCGAGATATAACATGGGAGCGGCGCTGGCTCTCGAACACCCGGCGAAAGCCGATATCGTATGCGGCGCGCCGGATTCGGGTCTCGACGCGGCGCAGGGTTACAGCGCGGCAAGCGGACTGCCGTTGGCGGCAGGGTTCGTAAAGAACAGATATATAGGCAGAAGTTTTATTTATCCGACGCAATCGCAGCGGGACAGCGCCGTAAATCTGAAGCTTAACCCGTTAGCGGCGACCGTACGGGGCAAGCGCGTCGTACTCGTCGACGATTCTATCGTACGCGGTACGACGAGCGGGAAAATCATACGGAGTTTAAAAAACGCGGGAGCAAAAGAAGTTCATATGAGAATCTCGTCGCCGCCGTTCAGATACGCCTGCGGCTACGGGACAGATATAGATAACGAGGAAAATTTGATAGCCAATAAAATGAGCCTCGATGAAATCCGCCGTCAAATCGGCGCGGACAGTCTGGGTTATATCAGCATAGAGGGCTTAAAAAACGCGTGCGCCCAATGCTCCCTGCCTTTTTGCGCCGCCTGTTTTATACGCGGCGGAGAGCGTTCGGAACGGCGTAAAAATATTTTTGAATAATTTTAAAATAACGCTTGACAAAACCGATTATTTGTGTTATAATATAAAAGTAATCAGCAAAGGGGCTGTGGATTTTTATCCGCAGCCCCTATTTTTATTTATTAAATTAAATTAATTAATGGGAAAGGCGGAACGAAAATGGATTTTGGAATTTGGTTTTTAATCGGAGCGGCGATGGTATTTTTTATGCAGTGCGGATTTACTATGGTGGAGGCGGGTTTTACCCGGGCGAAGAACGCCGGCAATATCATCATGAAAAATCTTATGGATTTTTGTATGGGAACTATTGCGTTTCTCTTAATCGGGTATAGCTTTATGCGCGCGCAGGATTATATATTCGGCGTCGTAGGCGTTCCTAACATGGGGATTTTCACCGACTTTGCGAATTTTGACTTTTCGGATTTCGTATTTAATCTCGTATTCTGCGCCACGGCGGCGACTATCGTTTCGGGAGCGATGGCGGAACGCACCAAGTTCAGCGCGTACTGCATCTACACCGTGGTAATCACAACGGTTGTATATCCGGTTCAGGCGGGCTGGGTCTGGAACGAAAACGGCTGGCTGGCGAAGATGGGTTACGTTGATTTCGCGGGTTCGTCGGCGATTCACATGGTCGGCGGTATAACCGCTCTGATAGGCGCGGCGATTCTCGGTCCGCGTATCGGCAAATATACCGTCGATAAAGTTACGGGCAAAAAAATTGCGAAAGCGATTCCCGGACATTCGCTTACGCTCGGCGCTCTCGGCTGCTTTATCTTATGGTTCGGCTGGTACGGGTTCAACGGGGCGGCGGCTGAGAATATATCGCAGCTCGGCTCTGTATTTGTCACGACGACGATTGCGCCCGCGGCGGGAGCTCTGGCTACGATGACGCTTACGTGGCTTAAAAATAAAAAGCCCGACGTGTCGATGACGCTCAACGGCGCGCTCGGAGGGCTTGTAGGAATAACCGCGGGAACTTCCAACGTCGACGCTCTCGGGGCGTTAATTATCGGTTTAGTTTCGGGCATACTTATAGTTCTGGCCGTTGAGTTTATAGATACGAAGCTCTGCGTCGACGACCCTGTGGGCGCGGTTGCGATTCACGGAGTATGCGGGTTATGGGGAACTCTCGCGGTCGGATTGTTCGCGAGACCGATTACGGCCGGAGAAGATATTATTTCCGACGTAACGGGTTTATTTTACGGCGGCGGCGCGGGGCTTCTCGGAACTCAGGTTACCGGCATACTCGCAATCGCGCTCTGGACTTCGGCGACTGTCGGCGCGACGTTTATGATAATCAAAAAATTTCACGGACTGCGCGCTTCGAAAGAAGACGAAATCCTCGGGCTCGATTCGACGGAACACGGTTTAGCGAGCAGTTACGCCGACTTTCTGCCGGCTGTAAATACCGACCTGTACGAACTTGGCGATAAAGCCGGAAAAACCGCGGCGGTTTATACTATGCCCGAAGCGGCGGTTCCCGTTACGGATATATCGACGGGGCAGAAACTGACTAAAGTTACTATCATAACTAAACAGAGCAAATTCGCGGCTCTGAGAGAAGCGTTCGATAAGATAGGCATAACGGGAATAACGGTTACGAGCGTTATGGGTTACGGGGTACAGCGCGGGCATACGCATACGTACAGGGGAGTACCTCTCGATTCGCCGCTTATACCTAAAATGCAGATTGACGTGGTTATCAGTAAAGTTCCGGTAGACGTATTGGTCGGCGCGGTTAAAAGGGCGTTATACACGGGCAATATCGGCGACGGTAAAATTTTCGTGTACGACGTTGAGAACGCGGTCAAAATCAGAACGGGAGAACAGGGTTACGACGCGCTGCAGGACGATTCCGCGGGCGAAATATAATTGAAAATCATTAATTTAATATTTAACTTAATATTTAACGGAGGAAGAAAACATGAAAAATATTCAGGATTTATTCGGCAGTATGGTCTTTAACGAGAGTATAATGCGCGGGAAGCTGCCGAAAGATATTTACAAAGCGCTAAAAAAGACTATGTCGCGCGGAACTCACCTGGAGCTTGACGTCGCGAACGCCGTCGCAAACGCTATGAAAGACTGGGCGGTCGAGAAAGGCGCGACGCATTTTACTCACTGGTTCCAGCCCATGACAGGAATTACGGCCGAAAAACACGACGGTTTTATTTCCCCGTCCGGCGACGGTAAAATAATCATGGAGTTTTCGGGCAAAGAGCTTATACGTGGAGAACCCGACGCGTCGAGTTTCCCGTCGGGAGGTCTGCGCGCGACTTTTGAAGCCAGGGGCTATACCGTCTGGGACGCTACTTCCTACGCTTTTATAAAAGACGGGAATTTATGTATACCCACGGCGTTCTGCTCGTACAGCGGAGAATCCCTCGATAAAAAGACGCCTCTGCTGCGTTCGATGGAAGCCGTCGACAAGCAGGCCCTGCGCATATTAAAACTATTCGGAAACAATACGGCGAGGCGCGTCGTGTCCAACGTCGGACCGGAACAGGAATATTTTCTGATAGATAAAGAAATATTTTTGAAACGTCCGGATTTGATATATACCGGCAGGACTCTTTTCGGCGCGAGGCCGCCGAAAGGACAGGAGCTCGACGACCATTATTTCGGCAATCTTAAACCGAGGGTTTCGGCGTTTATGAAAGAACTGGACGAAGAACTCTGGAAACTCGGGGTCTATGCCAAGACGAAGCACAACGAAGTCGCTCCCGCGCAGCACGAACTCGCGCCGATTTTCAGTACGGCAAATATCGCGACGGACCATAATCAGCTGACTATGGAAACTATGAAGACCGTAGCGGATAAGCACGGACTGGTCTGCCTGCTTCACGAGAAGCCGTTCGCGGGGGTAAACGGCAGCGGCAAGCATAACAACTGGTCGCTCAGTTCAGACACCGGTATAAATCTGCTTGAACCGGGCAATACTCCGTATGAGAACGCGCAGTTTCTATTATTTTTAGTCGCCGTCATAAAAGCCGTAGACGACTATCAGGATTTAATCAGGGTCTCTGCGGCGAGCGCGGGCAACGACCACAGGCTCGGCGCGAACGAAGCGCCTCCCGCAATCGTGTCGATATTCCTGGGAGAGGAGCTGACCGAAATACTCGAAGCTCTCGAAGCGAAAGATATTTACGAGAAAAAAGAAAATAACAATATGGAAATCGGCGTGACGGCCCTGCCGCATTTCCCTAAAGATACGACTGACAGGAACCGTACTTCCCCATTTGCTTTCACCGGGAATAAATTTGAATTCAGGATGCTCGGCTCGGCGTTTTCGATTGCGGGGCCTAATATAGTTCTTAACACGATAGTCGCCGAAAGCCTCAGGCAGTTAGCCGACAGGCTTGAAAAGTCTGAGGATTTTAATTCCGATATGGCCCACATGATAAGAAAATATTTCCGCGAGCATAAGCGCATAATATTCAACGGAAATAACTATTCCGACGAATGGGTGGACGAAGCCGAAAAACGGGGATTGTCCAATCTCAAAACGACGGTCGACGCAATGCCTGAGTTTATCTCTGAAAAAAGCATAGATTTATTTACGAGGCACGGCGTTTTCAGCGAAGCCGAACTTCGTTCCCGCTGCGAGATTCTCATGGAAAATTACTGCAAGACGATACGCATAGAAGCGTTTGCCATGACCGATATAGTCAAAGGCGATATAATCCCCGCGTGCGCGGCCTATCAGAACGAGCTCGTAAAATTATTGGGCGGCAAAAAGTCTCTCGGGGATTACGACGTTTCCATGGAAGAGCAGCTGCTGGGAAGCATATCTAAACTATCGTCCTGCATGATGAAAAAACTGAAGATTCTCGAGGACGCGCTGCTTGAATCCGCGGAAGAACGCGAAGCTTTAATCTGCGCGAAATTTTACCGGGACAGGGTTTTTGCCGCGATGTCCGAACTGCGCCTGATTGTAGACGAGCTTGAAACGCTTGTCTCGAAAAAACACTGGCCGCTCCCGAGTTACGCTAAAATGCTCTACAGCGTGATATAGGCGCGCAAAATATTTATACTGCGAAGAAGCTGTATTTAACCGCCCTCGTCAGCAGCCAGCTTTCGCACGGGTCGTTATTACAGCATCCCTCGATAAAGCCGGTTATCGCGAAACCGCAGCGGGTTTGACCTCCCAGATAACTATCCCACGTATGCCCGTATTCGACCCATCCGGCTTCGGCGCAGCCCTTGTCATGCTCATACGATATATAAGGCAGAGTATTGCTTATGATACGCGCGTTTTTTTCTCCGTCATAATTATACATATAATTTATCGGATTCGCCAGAGACGCGATAAATATCCCGCCGTATTTTAAAACTCTGTAACACTCCTTAAAAACCGGAATTACATCGGGAACGTAAAACAGCGACGGGGGATTATAAATAAAATCGAAAGAAGCGTCTTCAAATCTTGATAAATCGCATATGTTTCCTTTTTCGATATTGATTTCCAAATTTTCCCTTTCTGCGACGAGCCTGTCCCGTTCCAGCATTTTACCGGATAAATCGATTACCGTTACGTCCGCGCCGAGCGCGGCGAGCAAAGGGGCCTGCTGCCCTCCCCCGCCGGCGGGCAGCAGCGCTTTCATATCCGAAATATTTTCCGGTATCCATTCGGACGGCGGCATAAAATCACATTCGCGCGTGTACTTATAATTTTCGATTTGCTCATGTGTTACAGGTATTGAGAACCCGACGCCGCCGTCCGCAAGGTTATCTATATTTTTTTCCACCTGCTTATATATATCTTTTATATCTTTCATTTACATACCTCCCGCTCTCATTTAATCGTTTATAATCCACGAGTTACGCGCTTGGCGTATTTACTATCTTTGCCCTCTTTCGCAAAGAGGGTGCCGTCCGCAGACGGCGGGTGTTTTCGTCTCCCCGTACGCAACATCAAATTTCAAAAACACCCGTCAGCCGCTTACGCGGCTGCCACCCTCTTTAAGAAAGAGGGCTTTGGCGCAAATTTAAACTAACTGCGAAACTCGTGTAATC
>Ga0099364_10011414_pt1 | contig 12147 bp, 9 predicted proteins | sample TergutTh196P3_FD_73070 | JGI IMG/M metagenome (GOLD analysis project Ga0099364, IMG submission 73070) | Microcerotermes parvus P3 segment gut microbial communities from Pointe-Noire, Republic of the Congo - Th196 P3 | ecosystem: Host-associated > Arthropoda: Insects > Digestive system > Gut ...
GGCGTTCCGTTAAGTTAGCCATTATTTCTTGCATTATTCCGTCCCTACCGGCACGCTAAATAGGGGATACCTTTTTTCTACCGATATTCAGTCTCTAACGGGACACACCCCACCCTGAAGGATAAAGCCCTAACGTAAAATAGCAATTAAAGACCACATCGGCGGTTTTACGCTAAATTATTAATCGAACAGGTACAATCTGTTTTCTTCGATGACACGGATTAGCTTGGTAGCGTATTCGGGGTCGGTGGCGTATCCACATTCTTTCAGTCCTCTTGCCCAGGCTTTGTAGTCGCGGATGTACAATGTAAAGAGCTTGGCATAGTGGCTGCGGTTGACGAGGAAGAGGGAATGATCCCTGTATGATTCTTCGGCTTTTTTGTATTTCCGAAAACATTCGTTCTTTATCTCGGCGTCCTTATAGACGCGATCGCCTTTCCAGTCATGACATTTGATGCCGAAATGGTTGTTAGCCGTCTGCGCCAGAAAGCTCGTTCCGCGAGCGGATTCCAATATGCCCTGAGCAAGCGTTATGCTGGCGGGGATTTTATACTTCTTCATTTCACGGATGGCGATTTTGCTGTATTTCAGTGCATATTCTTCGGTTACGCTTGTTACTTTATAGACCTTACATGCGGATAAATTCAGCAATAAAATTGCCGTTATCAAAAATAGATGGGTTGAATATCGTTTCATTTGCTTACAATTGTTAAGTATAAAGAGGCTGCCCAAAAGGGCAGCCTCTTATAAAATAATTACTCGTTTTCTCTACTTCTGTCTACATAGTGGGTATGTAGCAATTCGTGGGACAGATGTCCGCCCGGTTTGCCGAGATACTTTTTGTAGATCGCATCGATAGAGGGGTTGAGATGTGATTGACGGAGGGGTTTGCCTTCGTCTTCGCCGTAGATCGCTTTCAGGCGTTTTGTGCGCACATCGGGGTCGTCGCTGCGGGGCTGACCGCCGCCACAGATGCAACCGCTGGGGCAGCCCATCACTTCAATGAAATGATAAGGCGATACGCCTGCAACGATTTGTTCCATGAGGAGTTTGGCGCCTGCCAAGCCACTCGTTACCGCTATTTTCGCTTCAAAGCCTTCGAACATTTTGAAGTCGGGCTGGACATTTTCAAATTTCAATGTCGCTTCCTTGATTTGGTCTAAGCCTACGATTGGGGCAACGTGTAATTGGTCGAAAGGCAGTTCCCTGCCGGTGATGATGGCATAAACCGTGCGGATAGCCGCTTCCATGACGCCTCCGGTGACGCCGAAGATATCGGCGGCGCCCGTAGACTGTCCTAACGGGTCGTCGAACGGTTCGTCGTCTAAACTGCGGAAATCAATACCGGCCTGTTTGATCATTTGTCCTAATTCGCGGGTTGTGAGAACGGCGTCTACGTTGCGTAAACCTCTATTTTGCATTTCTTCGCGCGCTATTTCAAACTTTTTCGCCGTACAGGGCATGACGGATACCGTGTACATTTTAGCCGGGTCGATGTTGATCGATTCGGCATAATACGTTTTAGCCATAGCGCCCAGCATGATATGGGGCGACTTGCAGGTAGAAAGATGTGGGATGAGTTGGGGATAGTACGATTCGACGTATTTAATCCATCCCGGCGAACAGCTGGTTATCAACGGAAGGGTTGCATTTTTGCCGGTCAATACGTCGATAGCCCTTTGCAGAAACTCGGTGCCTTCTTCCATGACGGTCAGGTCGGCAGCCCAGTTCGTGTCGAACACATCGTCGACGCCGAGGGCGCGTATAGCGGCTGCCATTTTACCTGTTACAGCCGTTCCGACCGGATAGCCGAACATTTCGCCTAATGCTACACGAACAGCCGGGGCGGGTTGTACGACGACTCGCTTTTCAGGGTCGTTAATAGCATCCCATACCCGTGAGATATGGTCAGTCTCAGTCAAAGCTCCCACCGGACAAACGACGGTACACTGTCCGCAGAACGAACATTTAGCGCCGTTGATCGAGCGGTCCATCGCCGGTGCTATAACCGTATCAAAACCGCGGTTCTGGGCCTCCAAGATACCTACGCCCTGAATTTCGTTACAAGCCGTGATACAACGGCGGCAAAGGATACATTTCGACAGGTCGCGCGTGATTGAGGGCGAAATGTCTAACTGTTCGCGCACGCTGCTGGTGTGGAAACGATTTTCGGTCACGCACAAAATTTCGCCTAACCGCTGTAATTCGCATGTTTGATTGCGCACACAGCTCAGGCAGTTTTGAGAGTGGTCGGAAAGCATCAGTTCGTACAGCACTTTACGTGTTTTCAGTACGCGTTTAGAGTTGGTATAGACTACCATTCCGTCCCTTGCTTCGGCCATACAAGCCACTTGAAGCGAACGGGCGCCTACAACTTCTACCGAACATATCCGGCAGGAACCGATCTTGTGGATACCTTCCAGATAACATAAAGTAGGGATGTTGATTCCGTTTTGTTTGGCTACTTCGAGAATCGTCATTCCCGGTTCAGCACTGAATTTCTTATTATTAATTGTTACTTGTATCATAATTATCTCCTTTCACAGTGTAAACAACGCATGGATTCTGCGATGGCATTAATTTTATGGAAACCTAACAGGACTTCGGCAAACGACTGTTTCCTCACTTCGGGCGATAGCCTTTCCATCAGGAATTGCGGGTGTTCGACCACTTCGTCGTTGTCAAAAACATTCGGGAGGTCGATTGGCGCTCCTTTGTTCAATTCGCCGTTTCCGCCAAGGTATTTATCAATGGCTGAGGCCGCTTTTTTACCGTCTGCGATGGCGCTGATGACGGTGTCGGGACCTCTTACGATGTCGCCGCCCGCAAATACGCCTTCCATTGTACTCATTTGTGTTTCAGGGTCAACGATGAATGTGCCCCATTTCGTTACGCCGATTTCATCTTTGCTGATGAACGGCAGATCGGCATACTGGCTCACGGCTGGAATCACATAGTCGACGTCTAAAACGAAGTTAGAGCCTTTGATCTCGACCGATTTTCTTCTACCGGACGAATCGAACGGGCCTAATTCCATTTTCACGCACTCCATACCGACTACTGTATTGTCTTTTCCGATGAATTTCACCGGCGCCGTCAGTTCCATGATCTCGATGCCTTCTTCGATGGCTTCGTGTACTTCTTCGGCATAAGCAGGCATGGCTTCAATGGTTCTTCTGTAGACGATGATCACGCGGTTGGCGCCGATACGCAGCGCCGAACGGGCAGAATCAATGGCCGTATTTCCGCCGCCGATAACGGCAACGGTGCCATTCAATTTCATGTCGTCACGCAAATTGGTGTCTTTCAGGAAATTGAGGCCGTGCATCACGCCGCGCAAGTTTTCGCCTTCGATATTGACTTTGGCCGGATACTGGGTACCGGTAGCCACATAAATAGCATCGTACCCTTCGCGTAAATGACTGAAATTCACATCTCTGCCTACCTCCTTGTTCAGGTAGATATTGACGCCTGCCTGACGGATCAGGTCGATCTCGTGTTGCAGAATGGCGCCCGGCAAACGATATTCGGGAATACCGAAAGCTAATACGCCTCCTGCCACATCATGCGCTTCAAAGACATCGACATCGTAACCGATATTGACTAAATAGTAGCCGCATGTTAAGCCCGATGCGCCCGCGCCGATAACGGCGATGCGTTTTCCTTTTTTAGCAAACGTAAGCTGCATCTTGTAGGGGAGTTCGTTTTTGAAGGCATAATCGGCGGCAAAGCGTTTGAGGTCGCGGATGGCAACCGGCTCGTCGACTGTGCCACGGCGACATTTGCGTTCGCACGGACGGGTACAGATTCTGCCGCAGATGGCTGGGAGCGGGTTTTCCTGCATCACCAAGTTGTAAGCATCCTGAAAACGACCGGCTGCTATCAATGAAACATAACCGGGAACGTTGACATTAGCGGGACATGTATTTTCGCAGGGCGAAGTGAACATGGAAGCGCAAACGCCTGACCTGCAATATTTTTTGTTGATATGTTCTTCATATTCTTCACGGAAGAAACGGATGGTAGAAAGAACGGGGTTGGGAGCTGTCTGGCCAAGGTTACACATGGCTGATTCCTGAATAGCTTCGCTGATTTCAATGAGACGTTCGATGTCGCCTGGTTTACCTTTTCCTTCGGTGATGTCTTCTAATATCTCTAACAAGCGCTTGGTGCCAACGCGACAGGCGACACATTTGCCGCATGATTCGTCGCGTGTGAAATCCATGAAATAACGTGCCTGGTCGACCATACAGGCGTCTTCGTTCATCACAATCAAACCGCCTGAACCCATGATAGCGCCCAATTTGGTGAGCGATTCGTAATCAGCGGGGACATTGAGGCTGTCTTTGGTGATACATCCGCCGGAGGGGCCTCCGATTTGGGCGGATTTAAAATCTTTTTTGTTGGGGATACCGCCGCCGATGTTGTAGATGATGTTGCCAATGGGCGTTCCGATGGGCACTTCGACAATACCGGTATTAACTACGTCGCCGGCAAGGGCGAATACTTTGGTGCCGGGCGCTTTTTCCAAGCCGAAAGAAGCGTACCATTTACCGCCGTTGCGGACAATCTTTGGGATATTGGCTAACGTCTCTACATTATTAATAATGGTCGGATAGCCGAATAAGCCTTTCTGGAACGGGAACGGCGGTTTTTGTTTGGGTTCGCCGCGTTTGCCTTCGATAGAGGCCAGCAGAGCTGTCTCTTCGCCGCAGACGAAAGCGCCGGCGCCGATTCTTATTTCGAGGTCGAAATTAAAATTCGTTCCGAACAGTTTTTTTCCTAACAGTCCGTATTCGCGCGCTTGTTCCAAAGCTACTCTCAATCGCTCGATGGCAATCGGATATTCGGCGCGGATATAGACATAACCCTTCTGCGCGCCGATGGCATAAGCCGAGATGATCATTCCTTCGATGAGGCAGTGCGGGTCGCCTTCGATGACGCTACGGTCCATAAATGCGCCCGGATCGCCTTCGTCGGCATTACAAACCATGTATTTGATATCGCTTTTTTGCGAGAATCCGGCGCGAAGTTTTGTCCCTGTGGGGAATCCTGCGCCGCCGCGACCGCGAAGGCCGGAGGCTTCCACTTCTTTTACGACTTCTTCCTGCGTCATGCCTGTAATGGCTTTACATGCAGCGGCATAGCCGTCGTGGGCGATATAATCACGGATATTGGTATAATCAATGAGGCCGCATAAGTCCAAAACGATTTTCACCTGAGCCTTAAAGAACTCAATATCATCTATTTTGGGTACATATTTCAATAAAGTTTTATCGTAGAATGTGTATTCTTCTATCGGCTTTTGGTTCACTAAATGGCTCTTTACGATTTCTTTGGCTTTTTCGGGATTCAGTTCGGTATAGAAAATCCGGTCTGGAAGCGTCATCATCACTGGCCCTAAGGCACAAATGCCCATGCAGCCGGTTTGAAACACCTGCACATCTTTTTCAATCCCCTGTTCCTTCAGTTCTTCCCGGATAGCCTTTTCAATTTCAGCACAATTAGATGATACACAACCCGTTCCGCCACACACTAATACCTGGTATTTGTACGTTTCCTGATTTTTTAGAAACTCATTTTTTATTCCCTCTAATTGAGCGAATGTTTTGATAATTTTTCCCATAATCATTCGGTTTTAATACTTTGACAGGATGGAATCTAACTTAGTCGGATTCACAGCCTTATAGACTGTGTCGTCGATCATCATGGCGGGGGCAAGCCCGCAGGCGCCTATGCAGCGCGCTTTGCTCAGTGTGAATTTGCCGTCTTCAGTCGTGCAGTCGCACGCTACATGAAGATTTTTTTCGAGGCCGTCAAGGATTTTCTTGCCTCCACGCACATAACAGGCCGTACCCATACATACCATAATGGTATGCTCTCCTTTGGGTGTGGTCGAAAAGAAGGAATAAAAGGAAACTACTCCCGATACTTCCGATAAGGGAATGTTCATTTTATCGGCTATAAATTTTTGAATTTCGTAGGGTAAATACCCATAGATACCCTGAGAGGCGTGCAAAATCATAATCAAATTGCTGGGCTTTGCCTCGTATTTGGCAATGACCTCTGCAATCTGATCTAACTTTTGCGCGTGATCATCAGGGAGTTTGCGAGTCACTTGCGTAAGTTTGTCCATGTTTACATTTATAAGATGAATACTATTTTTTTAAAATACGGGGGCAAAGGTAATGCTTATTTTAAAAATACAAAAAATTAAACTTTAGAATAAAAAATTTTTTTTCAACCGGATGAAGGTATATATCAAATATGATGTTCCTGTACGGGACAAGCCGGGAGAGAAATTCACAGGACAGGCAGCTTAAATGTCATGGTGACTTCGCCTGTTTCTTTGTTGACTTTCACTTGCTGTCCTTCTAAGCCTAAGTCTTTGCCGGTCGACATTTTGAATAAACCGGCTAAGAATTGCATGCCGTTGTTCATGACCTGTTCCAGTTCGGCTGTTTTTGATTCGAGTTCGGCTGCCGGAGGGGTTGGTTCGCTGGCGGTTTGTGCGATACTTTCCTGTGGTTGGGCGGCTTCCAAAGCAAAGGCTGCCTGTTCTGGTTGCGGGAGGGATTGCTGCAGTTGCTCGGCATATTCTTCTTCGAATGGGTCGGGATCGAAGTGTTGGGCTAATTCTAATTCCGGTTCGGTCGTTTCTTCCGGATCGACGTCTGTTATTAGCGGTTCATTTTCAAGGCTGTTGATATAGGCTTCCAATTGCTCGATGAATTGGGAGCGTCCTTTGCTCGAAAAATCGACGAAATTAATCGAACTGCTACTGTCCAATACCCCTTCAAAAAGGTTTTGTTTGATTAACAGGCCGGCGGCGATCTGCTGCTCGATCGAGTTGAGCGTAATCATATTGTAGATTGTCAGTTTGTTGCTTTTTTGCCCCAGTCGGTCGATGCGTCCGATGCGCTGGTTCTTTTTGGCCGGATTCCATGGGAGTTCAAAATTGATGAGGATATCGGCTACTTGAAGGTTCAATCCCGAACCGCCGGCTTCGGTAGAGAGGAAAATGTTACATTCGGGGTTGTTCTCAAATTTTTTAATCAGTTCACCACGCAGCTTAACAGGCACCTTGCCGTTCAGTTCTACAAAGCCGACCTTGTTTTCCCGGAGCAGTTGCCCAATCAGTTTATGTACTTTCACCCATTCGGAGAAAATGATGACTTTCCGGTTCGTATTTCCCAAATCCAACTGTACAAAGAGGATGTCTTTCAATTCTTCCAATTTGGGCGATACATTTGTCTCTTCGTCGATCAGGTAGGTCGAATCGCAGACCATGCGCATATTGGTGAGCAGGAGCATTAGCTTTTGAATATCGTAGGCTGTAAGGAATTTTTTGCGGATAATCTGTGACACGCCTTTTGCATACGAAGCATGATATTCGGCTTGCTCATCCGACATGGCTACCGGAATATCAATTTGTTGAACATTCGGGAGCTGGTCTAATACGGTGCGTTTTTCGCGGCGGATCAGTATGTCGGATAGCTTATGGTTGAGCGATTTCAGATTGTAATAGCCGTTGATTTTATTTATTTTTTCAGGGTCGAAAAGGCAATGCTGGTATGAAAATTCCCACAGCGGGCCGAAGAAGTAAGGGTCGAGCACGCTTACCACCGAGAAGATGTCGATCAGACGGTTCTCGAGGGGCGTACCGGTGATGATCAGCGTGTGTTTGGCCTGTAGTCGCCGGATCGCTGAAGATGTTTTGGTCTCAAAATTTTTAACTTTTTGCGCTTCATCTAAAATCAGGAAGTCGATCTCGGCTTTGTTGATGGCCAAGCTATCGCGTAAAATGGTTTCGTAGTTGACAATGAAGAAAAAACAGTCATCATTGCTGTATTGCCGTTCCCGTTCGTCGGGCGTTCCGGAGACTACAAGCGCTTTTTCGTTCGAGAATTTTTCAATTTCTTTTTTCCATTGCGCTTTCAGGGTTGCCGGACAAACCACCAGTGTTTTGCGAAAAGCGAATAGTTTTTTTTTCAAAACGGCGATGCCGATGGCTTGAAGTGTTTTCCCCAAGCCCATTTCGTCGGCGATAATGGCCGCTTTTTTATACAGCACAAATTCGATGCCTTCTTTTTGGTACGGGAACAGCTCGGCGTTTATCAATGAATAATCCGGGTGGTGTATGCGTTTCAATTCGTTGAGCATGCTGTTCTCGAAAGCGCGTTCCACTTTCTCCCTTACTTCGGGGCGGATACAGATGGTTTCCATCCCGTCCGCTTGCTGAATAAAATCCAAAAAGGCAATCAGTTCCGCTTCGTCGTTGTCAATAGCATTTTGTTTTTTGAAATGACGGGTGATTAAAAGCTGCTCGTCCACATGCAGTTTGTGTGGATAGTACCACGTTATTTTGTTCTCATTCAGCGGGTCGCAATAGATTTCAATGAACGGATAAGTCTTGTCTAATTTGTCATACAGTTGTTGGTTGCTTTTCAATTGATAGAACGCATACATGATGTGTTTGGTTGTACCTAATTTGTTAAGCCTCGAATCCCAGCTATCACTGTAACCGGTTTCATTGTGAAAGTCGCGCAGTAAAATTTTGTATGTTTGACCTTTTTCATTGGTCAGGATATGGTCGCCAAAGATATTATTCGCCCACCGGATGCGATACGTCGCTTTTGCGGCTTTTATCCGTCGCTCGTCCATCACCCGCTTTATCATTCCCTGGCGCGAATATTTTTTGTGTTCTGTATGATCTTTGGGATCAAGCAGGCTCATCTCCTGTTCATATTGTAGCAGACAGGCGTATGAATAGCGATTCCACCCGGTACGTTCTTCGTTTGATTCGGGAACAAAGCCATCTCCGCCATCTTCAATCCATAAAGAATACTCGACGGATTCATTTTCTTCCGGTGTATTGATCAGAAAATCAATAGATAAAGCCGACTGCGAGAGAATCTGACAATCGCAATTAATAAACAACAGTTCGCCGTGCGCTAATTCATCGGGAGATAAAAGGGCGGCAACTTTTTTTTTGATCGTTTGAAGGTTCATATTCAATTGTATTTTATAAAATAGATCGTTCTAATTCTGCTATTCTTTTCTGAAGGGCTTGGTTGTCGCTTTGAAGGGCTTGGTTGTCGCTTTGTAGGGCCTGGTTGTTGCTTTGAAGGGCTTGGTTGTCGCTTTGAAGGGTTTTAATCGTATTGCCCATCGCTGCTATCGTGCGTTCTTTGTCTTGCAACTCGTGTAATATTTCTTCCTCTAATTCCATCTCACGCCTCTTTTTAGGGTCTTCCATTGCTTTTCGTAACCGGCGTATAATTTCGCGGTACGCTTCAGGGAAAGATTCGTCATCAACATCTAATATATACCTCAGGTTTGTTATGGCGCTCTGGTCAAATACGGAAAGGATTTTTTCAAGCTCGTTACGGCGATGTTTCTTGAGTTCGTTCATCTGCACTATCCACGAGCGATGATGCAGGCTTGATACAAACTCTCCTGTGGCAGGATACTCATCGCCACTGTAAGCGTCCATCACCTTGTAGTCCACTTTCAATACCGGACAAGCCGGCAAATCCATGCCGTAAGCAAGAAAATAGATACAATATATCTGGCGGGGTTTTTCTACCTCAACAAGTTCCGGTTGATTTTTATTTTTTTTGCCTTTCTTCTTTTGTACGACAACTTCTACATAGCTGTTGTCAGGATGCTGATAATGAAGTCCTAAATAGCGGCGAAACCGTATCAGGTCTGCTAAGTACTTTGCCTTTTGCAGTTCGATGCTGATGGTCTTATAGCCATTTTCCGTCTTCACTTTAGCCGAAAAGTCAAACCGGCACACGGTCAGGGGCGGACTTTCTTTTTTTGATCGAGGGACTTCAACGGTTCGCTCCTGTGCGCTGAAGTCCAACTCCTCTATTTGTTCGCCGATAATGGCAGAAAGAAGGAGTTTTGCAACCTTGTTGTCTTCGAGCAAGTACTTGAAAACTACGTCGTATATCGGATTTGCTATGTGCATGACGCTTGATTATTTTTTGAATTTCTTATTTATCGGCACAAAAATAGCAGATTTTTTTGACCCTGCAAAATATTTTACTCATGTTTCGCTCTTTTTATCTTCCCGCTTTCTGAAAAATCGCTGCGAATCGCCCCACTCGCCGTAACCTATCGGTATACCTGCATTTTGCAGGTTTTGCTCTAATTTCGACTTGCTTACGGCGGCGTCGTCGCTGACGCCCGGTTTATGCTCGTAGATAAGGTAGTCTGGACGATGCTCCGGCAGGGTCATATTCGGCATGATGATGTTTGCGCCTGCCAATACCGCCATTTCGCGCCCTTCGAGATGCAAAACCTGCAAGGCGGTCGTGGATGCAATATTAATGTCAGGCATGAGCAGGCGTAGGGTAGCGACCATTTTCAGCGCCAACTCCAAACGTTTTTCCGGAGGTAATAAAAGGTGACGAAACTGATATAAAGGCGTTTGGCTATGCTCCAAATAAGGCCCCATCCCTACCATATCAACGTTCATCGCTTGAAAAAACAACAGATCATCGGCTAAGTCATCTATCGTCTGGAACGGCAATCCTATCATCACCCCTGTCCCTACCTGATACCCTTCGTCGCGTAACAACCGGATAGCGCCCAGACGGGCGTCAAACGAATGTTTATCATCGTCCGGATGCAGTTTGTAAAAAAGCGCTCTGTTCGATGTCTCGATACGCAATAGATAACGATGTGCGCCTGCCTGATACCATTCCCTGTATGTAGTGGCAGTCTGCTCCCCGCATGAAAGGGTTATCCCGACCTCGTTGTTGGTAAATTCCTTTATCTGATGCAGCAAACGGGTGATACGTTTCGTGAAATGGGTTGATTGCTGCTCGCCAGACTGCAATACAACCGAGCCATAGCGGTTTTTCCAAGCAAAATCCACTGCCGCCAACACCTCTGCATCGCTCAACTCATAGCGGTTCACCGCCTTATTGTCGCGCCGGATACCGCAATAATAACAATTCTTACCGCAGATATTAGAGAACTCTATCAACCCCCGCAAAAACACCTTATTCCCGATAGCCTCTGTCTTTACCGCATTGGCTTCGGCATAAAGCGCTTTCAGCGAGGCAGGCTCGGATAGCGATAGCTTTTCTATGATTTCAGTACGATTCATTGTTAATCTAAATACTGGGCGGCTACATGGTTGTTTGTTATGTGACGTACCTGGTAGATTAACTCTCCGTCTTTTTGATATATTTTAAAAAAAACATACCATTGTGTGCGTTTACTTTTCGGAAATACAGCATAGTACAGTCCTTTTCCATATCGTTTAGAAAAATACGTCGGCGCAGGTCTTTTTAGTTTAGAAGGCAAGTTCTCTAAAATATCTTGAAACAAGCCAACAACATAATTAACGGATGTTTCCTCAAAACTGAAATAGCCTTTTTCGTAAAGAATATCAATAAGGCTTTCTAAATCTTCGATAACCTCCGGAATTGCCCAAACTTTCATTTAGCATGTTTTTTACGTATATATCCGACTATTGAATCTCTAACTTCTTCTAAAGGTATCGATCTGTAAAAATCATCGTCCGGATCAAAGATTTTGTCCGGTTCGTTATTGGAAATAATACTTTGAATGACAAACATATTTTGTCCTCTTTGGATTATTACCCGTCCTTGCAACGCCATATCAAAATACTTTTCCTGATTGGCATTAAATTCTTTTGTGCTTACTATATTCATAAAATCTTAATCTAAAAACCCTACAAAATTACTAAAAAAAATGATTGCTCCCAATGAATCTCTATTATTTTAAAAATAATTCTACACTTCGTTTCCAACTGCCTTTGATATAGGCAATAATCATGCCGTAGTTTGTGACAGGGATTTGGGCGTCGATGGCTGGCTGTAAACGGTTGAGCAACTGCTTGCGGGTAATCATGCAACCGCCGCATTGGATGACCATGGCATATTCGTTGACTGGGTACGGCAACTCGGATAAACCGGAAACAATGTCAAATTCGAGCTGGCGACCGGTGTGTTCCTGAAGCCAGCGGGGGATTTTTACGCGACCGATATCATCACAGGTACTATGGTGCGTACAACTTTCCAGGATTAGAATCCGGTCGCTGTCTTGTAATTTATCAATATGAGGAGCGCCATTAAGATAGGCGTCGAATGGCCCTTTTTGTCG
>Ga0099364_10011415_pt1 | contig 12147 bp, 9 predicted proteins | sample TergutTh196P3_FD_73070 | JGI IMG/M metagenome (GOLD analysis project Ga0099364, IMG submission 73070) | Microcerotermes parvus P3 segment gut microbial communities from Pointe-Noire, Republic of the Congo - Th196 P3 | ecosystem: Host-associated > Arthropoda: Insects > Digestive system > Gut ...
GAACTATATTTGAAATCTCCTACTTTATTGAAAATATCTGCCCCTGCACGACCACACTCCAATAAAAATGCGTTTCCGTAATCAAAAAAATACATCCCGTTGCGAGACAATTCATTAATGGCATCAGCGTGCCGGCGCAAAGAAGCCTGAACTGCCTCCTTAAATTGTGCAGGATTAGATGTCATCATATTGTTTGCTTCCTCAAAACTGTATCCAACGGGATAATAACCGCCCGACCACGGATTGTGCAGCGATGTTTGGTCAGTGCCAATATCTACTTTAATCTTTTCTTTGGCAATATATTCCCATAAATCGACAATATTTCCGTGATATGCAAATGACGTTGATAGGTTATCTTCTCGTGCCGCTTCAACTTTTGCCATCAAAGTCGGCAAATCGGAATAAACTTCATCTACCCAGCCTTGCGAGTGACGTTTTGTTATTGCTTTTTCGTTAATTTCGGCAACAATACTGACGCAACCAGCAATTTTAGCGGCTTTTGGCTGTGCGCCTGACATTCCACCAAGCCCCGAAGATATGAACAAACGCCCATAATTTATTCCTTCTATAAATCGCAAGGCATTCATAACGGTAATTGTGGTTCCGTGAACAATACCCTGAGGTCCGATATACATAAACGAGCCAGCGGTCATCTGTCCGTATTGGGATACGCCAAGCGCATTAAATTTTTCCCAATCATCTGGTTTTGAATAGTTTGGGATGACCATACCGTTAGTAACCACCAAACGCGGTGCCAACGGATACGATGGAAACAATCCCATCGGATGCCCCGAATAGAGTACAAGCGTCTGTTCGTCGGTCATTGTTGCTAAATATTGCATTGTAAGCAGATATTGCGCCCAATTTTGAAACACGGAGCCGTTACCGCCGTAGGTAATCAGTTCGTGCGGGTGCTGCGCAATGGCATAATCAAGATTGTTGCTTAACATTAGCATTATTGCAGCCGCTTCCTTTGATTGATACGGAAATTCTTCGATAGAACGTGCATATATCTTATAATCAGGCCTATACCGATACATATAAATACGACCAAAATTTTTCAATTCTTCAAAAAATTCGGGTGCTAACTGCTGATGCAGATGTTCGGGGAAATAGCGAAGCGCATTTTGTACCGCAAGTTTTTGCTCTTCTTTCGATAAAATCATTTTCCTGACAGGCGCATGGCTTACTTCCGAACAATGTGGTTTTACAGGCGGTAACTCGTTGGGTATTCCCTGTAATATTTTGGTTTTAAAATCGTTATCTGTTATCATTGATGTTATTTTTTTAGTCTATGATTATCCTGTCTGAAATTATGTTGCCCAATGCAGTCGTAATTTTCACTATATAAACTCCTTTTGAGATATTTTTTAAACTAATACGATTAAAATCATTATCGGTTACAAAATTTATCTGGCTGCCATCCAAACTAAAAATTGTAACTGAATTTATATTCTCTATTCCACTGATTTCAACAACATTTTGTTGCTTGTTGTAAATAATTGAGTATGAAGATATTTCATCTTTATCTATTGAAATAGGAAGGTCTTCATTAAAATGGTAATTAGATGGTTCTGATTCTCCCTCTGGCTCAGAATAAAGAGCCGTGACCCAAAGAACGCCAATAAATCCTTGATTCAAAATAAGATAATTTGAAGTAGTAAAAGCAATTTGTTCAACCTCAGAAAAAGGTATTTCCATTCCTTCATAGTATGTCCACGTGTAGAAAAAATAGAGGTTATATCCAATTAATTGAGCCTCTGTTTCAGAAAGGTCAGGTTCTTCCCATTCCAATGTAGTACAATAGGATGATAAAGTTGCAGGTTGCCCATCGCACCAACCGGGGATATTTCCAAAATATACGTAAGTCATATCAAAAGAGTGAGGTGCAGGAAATATAATCGGTATCATCAAAATATCTTCCAAATCAACATCCTCATCCTCTATCGTAAAACTTGTCGAATAATCATAATAACCTTCACAACTTATTGTGAGAGTGATAAATGTGCCTGTTACTATTGGGATTGTTTGAAAAATTCCTGATGTTCCTATCGTTGTGTGATATGTATTATCCTCAATTTCAAGGGTTAAAGTTGCGCCCACCAAGGGACCGTTTTCATCAACTACTCTACCTGTAACGGTATAAGTCGGTGGTTCAATATAAGCGGGCATATACGTTACCGTTCCATACAAAGGATTGTTCGGTTTATGCCACACTACCGTTTCAATGTGTTCAGGGTCTTGCACTTCAACTCCCCAATTATTATTTTGCGCCATCACGTCATTGGGATTGTTGTTGTAAAAATCATACAAATAGCCGCCGTTTCCGTTATTGTCGAAAAAATTCATACCGATATTGTAGTCGGGATGATCTGGCTCAACCTCAATATTGCCTAGATTCAGGCTGGGACCTAATGTTAGTGTTGGCAAATTTCCGACTGCCGTAATTCCCCAGTGATGCCCTGAAATCATATTTTGAGAAATATAGGCAAACACGTTGCCCGCTGAATTGGTAATGTTTATCCCGCTTCCTCCGACCATGGGATTTACTTCTGTATTGTTGTCTTCGAGGATATTACCGATAATTTTTCCATTTATATTACTGCCTGTCAGAGTAATACCGTATCGATTGTCCTTAATATGATTCCCTTTAATAATAAAATCACACGGAACAGCCATCAAAGATGAGGTGCTTATTCCGCCTACCATTGTGTGCGCCCTGTTTCCGATAATTGCATTTCCGATGATTTGGGATGTTTCGCCTGCAGCGCACGGTCCAATGTTAATTTGCGGACGATTTGAGTTGCTCGTAACATTTCCTTCTAAATAATTGTTTTCAATAAGGAAAGTACTTGCAGTATTAGCAGCGGAGGCAATTGCGGGATAATAATTTCCAATAAACTTTGAGTTCTTAATCGTGGCAAAACCTCTTGTCAGGTTAATAGCACCTGACGTTGAGGAAGAATAGTAGTTATGGCTAAATTCACAATCATCAGCCGTAAAAGCGCCTGTCGGGTCAATCGCTATTCTAACTCCTTTTCCGTAGGTAAATGTAGCTTTTTTTATGTCCACAATGGCATCGTCATCAATTACAATTCTGCCCCAGACGTTCTCTTCGTCTAAAGCGGTAAACAATGCTTGGTCAGGGGCATCGACCGTAAATTTTGAGGAACTAAACACAATATCAACGTCAGGTTGAATTTTAACCGTGATGTTTGATAAAATAAGAAGTTCATCCGTCGGAGCGATAGTTACCGTTCCGTTTACTATAAAGCCATTTCTGGTATTTTCGGGGTCTGCAATTACTACTCCGTCCGAATTGGCTACTAAATCAGTGAAATCCCACACAACTCCCGTTCCCGGTGTTGTATATTGCGCATTTGCGCCTATCGTTAGGAAAAATATTCCTATAAAAATTAGATTTTTCATATAAAATTAGATTAATTTATTTTGCAAAGTTAGAAATTTTTTTGGAAATATCAAAAAAAAATCATAATTAGAATTAATATCGCTCAATATTCTTCATTTCCTCATTCCCTCTTTTGAGCCTTGAATCCTTTTGAACTTTGAACTCATTATCAATAGAATCATTAATTATCCGAAGGCTTATATCACTAATTTCAACCGAAACATTTACGAGCGAATCTTGCAAAAGCAAATATCCGTAAATATTTGATATTTTTTTGTTTTCGTCAATTTGAAAATCTAAAATGGTGCTTTGCTTTTGAAATGAATGAGGTATCTCTTTGTATAATGTATCGGCGGTGCTGTCGGCATAAAATGCGCTTAACATCATTTGCGGATTTTTGCTTTCGTCATTTATGAGAAATTTATATTGTGCTGAAAATCTTAACATACCCGTCAAATCTAATGTATCGGTCTCTATTTTGAAAGGTGCTCTTTTGTCGATGGTATCGGTTGGACTTATTGTTAAAGTGTCCGCTTCTGACCAAAGTTCTGAAAGTTTTTGTTGTTCTGCTTCCAATTTTTCCAATCTATTTTTTTCGTCTTCTTCTATTTTCTCTTTATCAAGTAGAAGCCCAAGTTCTGTCTCTCTTTTGCTAAGATTTACGACAACTTGTGCATATACTTTTTGATATAATTCGGGGTGATTGGCATACCATTTTCTAATAGAATCAAATTGTTGGTAAGTATATCCGTATTTTTCTAGTGTGCTTTTGTAATAACCATAAGTATCTTTTGTAGAAAAAATATCGCTGCTACCGTATTGCATTGTATTCTCTATGATTTTGAGTTCTGTAACTATTGCAGCCATCTTTTTCGGTTTGGGAAATCCCCTTGGAACTCTGTTTTTACAGCCGATAAACAGAATGCCGACAAGCAATATAATAAGGACAATTTTTATTTTATATAAATTTTTATTCTCCATCGCATCTTAATACTGTTCTAACTGTTTTAAGTAAAATAATAGCGTCAAGTCTTAGTGACCAGTTGTCTATGTATTCCATATCCATTTTCATCCATTCTTCAAAATGGATATGGTTTCGACCGGAAACTTGCCAGATGCACGTTATTCCGGGTTTCATGGATAATCTTCTTAGCTGCCATCTTTCGTAATGTTTTACCTCTTCGGGTATGGGAGGACGTGGTCCAACGATTGACATATCGCCTTTTAGGACGTTAAAAAATTGCGGTATTTCATCAATTGATGACATCCTTAAAAAGCGTCCTATCCTTGTAATTCGTGGGTCAGCCGCAATTTTGAACACTGGTCCGTCCATTTCGTTTTGGTCAATTAGTTCCGACTTTAACGTTTCGGCATCTTCTACCATTGTTCTGAATTTATAAACGTTAAACCGTCTTCCCCGTAGCCCTACGCGCCTTTGTTTAAAAAATATGGGACCTTTAGAATCTAATTTTATAAGAATTGAGACAATAAGAAGTAGAGGCGAAAGTACTATTAATGAAATAAATGAGAAGGTATAATCGAAAATATTTTTTATTGACAGCGAAAAAGTATCCGAAGGGGTATTAAATATTGTCAAAAGTGGCATTATACCGAAATAGTTCAGTTTTACGTTGTGTGTCAGCATATTGATAAATGGCGAATACATACGAAATACTACTCCAATTTCAGAACATACTTGTACCAATTCTTCTATCTCTTTTTGGATCATCTCTTTTTTGCATAAAACGATTTGGTCTATTGTTTTATTCCGTAAAAGTTGCTCTACGTCTGTATCAGCGGGTAAAAAAAGAAATTTTGTTCCAAACTCTTTTTCCAAAGTGTCGGTACCAATTACGGCGCTAATTCTGAAGCCCCACTCTGGATGTCCATCTATCATACGCAAAAAAGATGACGCTGTCGAATCGCCTATTACCAATATATTCAAATAATTATACCCTCTTTTTCGTACAGTTTTAAAAATTCTAAAAATTAAAAGCTTAAATGAAAACGTGAAAATAATGTTGATTGCCGCAAAGAATAACAAAGTACTAAGCCCCATATAATACAAATTAAAAGTCTGAATAGCGACCGCAAGGAAAGATGTACCTACCAACGCAACTGCAAAACAATTAACCAAAACAACCGAATAGGGACGCGTCCTGTACAACGTGTTGAGTTTGAAAATGCCTGCCAATACTCCCCAAAACATCACTATAAGCAACTGAAGAATGATAGAATCTTTCGGTATTACCGGAAATTGCTTAAATTCAATATATAAAGCTAAATTAAAACTGACCAACGCAACTGCTACGTCTGCCACTGTTATAAAAGCATTAATAAGGGTCGTTCTTTCTTTTAACATATTAAAAGGATTTAAGATTTAATGATTTAAGATTTAATGATTTAAGATTTAATGATTTAAGATTTAAAAATTTAAAATTTAAAAAGTCCAAATTGCGCCAAATTTTGCGCCCAAATTATTAAAAATATCTCCACTATCCAACGCAAAATCACTTTTAACGGTAATTTTTGACAATTTTTCGGGAGTCCATTCTATTCCAATCATTGAATAAAATTGTTTCAATCCGCCGTTAAAGAAGTAATTTTCAGTTCTTTCCCAAGTATAACGACCGGGGTATTCATTAAAATAAGAACCCCAATTAACCGAAAAAGTTAACATCGTTTTCCAAATCAGATTATTTGTAATTTCACCTTTTCCTCCGATATGAAATGCTCTAAATCGGTCATTAACAATATAATTACGGTTGTATGTTCCAAGAATTGGGTTTCGATGCGCTATTTGGTCTCGTGTGAGATTTAGAGGCGAGCCCATTACCTTACCGTGAAAAGTCCATCCGCCGGGATAATCCCCGTTGCTCATATATCCGTCTCTGCCGCCAAATTGATGTCCTCTTCCAATGTCGGGATGACCTACAAGCGTTTCCCATACTTCATCAAAAGTAAAATTTGAGCCTTCGATGTCGAGTACTTCGTTCATAAATTTGTCTAAACCCATTGTTCTTATCATATGTGGAGTATAATATTGTCCGTTCACCATAGGGTCGGGAAAACCTTCTCCTGACTGATATTTGGTATTTATCCATTCGATTGTCAAATTTTTGAGCCATCTTATATTGTTGAAACTCACGTTCATCCCTGCTATTTGGTCTTTGTTGTATTTAAATATTGCAAATTCATTATCCCATGTTAATAAATACATTCCCGATTTGTCTGAAAATGGTTTTTGGTAATAAAAATGGATATTTCCAAAATCATGTGATGTATATATTCCGAAGTCAAACATTCCCATGTGAGCGCCAGCAGCATTTGTGGCATCACCTCCTCCTATCTTTTCAGACCCTTTTGCAAAAAATGTTTTCCAATAATCAATAGGAATTTTATTGCCATTTTTGTATCCGCCCATAAATACCGAATGAAGCAGCCCAACATAAGGCTTCCACTTACCTCCGTCAAATCTTACGTAGGCATATTTTTCGTGCAATAATATTTCTTGGTGATAATAATTGAAATCGTCTATTGATGTAAAATTTCCTTTGGTATCGTCCAATTTTCCGTGTGTCAATTCACCACGAATTTCAACTTTTCCAAAAGTGAAGGGAACTTTGGTATATTCGGGTATTCCTACTGTAATTCTGTCCATCGGTCTGAAATTGTCGCCAAACAAATATGAGCCCGAACCGCTGTAATCATCACCAAAAATCGGCGAAAATTTATGGCGACCAACGGTCAAATTTAGAAAATGCCAATCTATTTTTAAAAATCCGTGATGAAAATAACATTTTGTGTTGACAATAGAATTCATACCGATATCGGTATTATAATCCAATTCGGCATCGACTAAAAAATTCCAATTATTAATATTTTTTAACAATGAAACTTGCGCGGTTGTCAGAAACTGCTCTTTCTCTAAAAGTCCCCATCTTCCTTCTTGTCGTGCCGATAGCCACAACGGGACAGGCGAGTTCCCCGATAAAACAACCCCTGTTTCTACAGAACTTTCAACGATTACCTCTTGAGAATAAAGTCCACGCAAAAACAAAACCAATACAAACGCAAAAACTAATCTTAATTGATTATTCATTAATTTTTCTATAATAGTTTGACTCCTTCGGAGTCATTCACTCATTCATTCATTCATTCATTCACCCATTCAACATCGCATAAATCTTTCCTGCCAGCGTAAATGCGTCCAAAGTAGTTCCTAGTATTGGAATTTCCTCGTCATTGCTTATAGTTTTTACATCTTCTTCAGGTTTAAGATTTTTTACTAATATAATGGCTGATACTTCCTTTAAAGATGCTACTGCCATAATGTTTTTATGTGTTTGCAACGTTATCCAGACGTGTCCTTCTTCGGCGTTTCCCATAACGTCACTTAACAAGTCGGACGAATATCCGCCTGTTATCTTTTTTTCTAAACCTGAATTACCGCTAAATACGGTCAGGTCAAGTGCTTTTACTAAATCAGATACTTTCATTTTTTGCTCCTGGTTTTTTACAATCTTTAGTGAGGCGGTCTTTGCCCCAAACTTTTTCTATTATTCTAATGGCGTGGTCGCCGTGTAATTTTTTATTTTTTTCCATATTACGCTGAATAAAGACGCAATGTGAAAGGTTTGCTTCTTTTCTAACGATGTCTCTTGCGAGGCTTTGACATTTAGGTGAGCCGCAGGCTCCGCAGTCTATGCCGGGTAGAAAGCACATCATTTTTTGTACTTGCAACATTTTTTGTAGCGCTCTGTTTCTATCTTCATCCAAAATCAGCATTGAGCGCGCCTCAACCGGCTGAACGGTAAGTCTTTTGCGCAGGTACTCTTGATATGGTTCTAAATCTTCGGGCATTCCGTGTATATCTTTGTAGAGGTCAGCCCTTTTGCGTAGTTTATCAACGGTCAGAAATCTGTTTCCAACGGTCAAAATACCTCCTGCGCAACTTTCATCACAGGCGCGGAGTTCTAAGAAATCTACGTCTGTAATTTCTTCATTTTCAACTTTTTCTAGGAACTCGATGACGTTATGAATTTCATCAATGGCAAGGCAACGTCCTTTCATATAAGGTATTTCGCCGTTAGTAAGCGTCCACTGAATGGACTTTGAGCCCAGATTTGGCAGTTTGTTGCCTTTCGAGCCTGCTCCTTTGACTGACTTGTTTTTAATTACCTGATATGCTTTGTTATAAATGAAATTCATATTTATCACTCCGTCCACTGATGATTTTTCTTCTCCTACGGGACTTTTTACGGCAGCAATTTTTGCGGCACATGGAGTTACATAAAACAGTCCGATATCTTCCTTTGGGATGCCTTCGTCTAAAAATTTTTTCCTTAAAAATATTGCAGAGGCATCAATTGGCGGCTTAATAGTAATAATATTATCGACAAGAGAAGGAAAACGAACCTGAATTAACCTGACAACAGCGGGACAAAAAGAAGAAATCAGCGGTTTTAAGTTATTTTTTTTCTGAAATTCAAGCATTTCAGCGTTCACTACATCGACAGTATGTTCGGTCTGAAAAATATGTGTGAAGCCAATCTCTTTCATTGCACTAGAGATTTCTGCTTCTGTAACATTTGATGGAAACTGGGCTATCATAACAGCCGGTACTAATGCAACGCGGAACTTAAAGTCAAATATTTTGTCAAAATCATCTTGTTCGACATAAAAAGCGTCCACGGGACAAGCATTCATACAAACGGCGCAATGTACGCACCAATCTTTACGAATTTTTGCTTTTCCGTTCCTTATTCTAATGGCATCGGCGGGGCATAGTGTTATGCAATGTGTACAGCCGTAACACTTATCCTCGTTTACTTTTAATGCATTATAAAAAATTTTTTCTTCTGTCATCGAAATTTATTTTAATAAAAACATACTGATTCTAAATTAACGTAGTAGTCAATCTCAAAAATTTGTTCTCATTTCCAAGATTGTTCCTACTCCTACTTGGCTACTTAGATTAAACCAGTCGGTATTTCGTTTAATATTTGGCAGCCCCATTCCTGCGCCGAATCCCATTTCTCTAACGCTTTCTGATGCGGTTGAAAAGCCCTCTTGCAGTGCCAAGTTTATGTTTTCTATTCCTGGTCCTTTATCTTCTATCTTAATGTATATTTGCTTATCGTCAATTTCGGCGCAAACAATACCATTTGTTGCGTGCGCAACTACGTTTACTTCGCCTTCGTAAAGCGCAACCACGATTCGTTTTATTATTTTTGCGTCAACGTTAAGCTGTTTCAATATTTTTTTTACTTCACTGCTGGCAAAGCCGGCTTTCAAAAAATTTCCGCCTTCTACTTCATATTTTAATACCATAATTACTGTTTTTTAGTAATTTAATATACGGGCTTTAAGCCTTTTTCATGCAAAATGGCAACGGACTGAAACATCGAAAATGGGGTTTCGATTGTAACAAGGTTGTTCTCGGAAGCCAATTCAATCATTTCGGGCGTCATCTTTTTATCTCTGACAAATGCAACGCACTTAATTTCAGCCATTTCCGCTGTGCGTATTGCCTGAAGATTTGCCATTCCTGTCAATAGCAGCATACTGTCGCTATCAACGGTTAATACATCGCTCAATAAATCGCTTGCAAAACCATATTTGACCTCTTGGTCTAATCGGTCTTCGCAAGTAATTACTTTTGCGTTTAAAAATTCTATAATTTCTGTTATTTTCATATTATATTATTCTGTAAATCAATACATTTGGTTATACACTGTAATAAAAAAACTCTTTTGAATATAATTGTTATACGAAAAAATTATGAAAAAGTTTTAATTTTTGTTAATTTTTTAATTTTATTTCACCGTTTATGGAGTTTCAAGTGCCTTCTTTGCTTTTAATTTTTCTTTTAAGGATTGGCAGTAATAATTTGGCGTAACTCCTGTAATTTCTTTAAAAGCGTTGATGAATGCGGCTCTTGACTTAAAACCTACTTGATTGGAGACAAATTCAATAGTGTAGTTATGAGCGTCCGGTTCTTCAAAAAGCCGTTGTGCTTCTGTAATTCTGTAACTGTTTAATAAAGAGCGAAAACTCGTGTTGAGGACGGTGTGTATAACTTGAGAAACGTAGGCGTGATTAATTCCTATTAGTTCTGAAAGTTTATTTAATGAAAAATCTACACTGCATATAGCGGGTATATTTTCCATCATCGCAAGGACTTTGGTTTGTATATTTTTTTGCATTGCGTCCGTCAAATTCCTGTTCTTGTATTTTTCGGGCGTTTTGGTGTAAGAGTCCAAGAGTTCTATGATTTCAACGTTTTTGGCAAACAAAACTTCATAAGAGCGGTTCAATTCTCTTTTTTGCAAAAAAATGTACAGCAAAACGAGGCTCACAAACAACAAAACTGCCAATGTAATAAACCAAATAATATTTTGATAATAAATGGAGTTCTCTTTAATCTGTTTTTCTATGATAAGTTCTTCAATTTGCTTATTGGTTTTAGAAACTTCATAAAAACGCTGCAATTGGCTGATGTCTCCAAATATTTCCGTGTTCAAAACCGAATCTTTTTGAGTAACGTAATTTTTATAATATTCGAATGCTTTCCTAATGTTCCCTTTTGATTCTTCTATTTTAGAGATTGTAAGGAAATTTTCGGCAACAATTCGGAGCAAATTAATTTCTTCGGCAATAATATTCGATTTGTTTATATAAAGGATAGCCGAATCGGGTTTGCCAATTTCCAAAAACAGTTTTCCCATATTTGATAAAACTTCGGTCTCATTTTCAAGATTGTTTTTTATTCTTGATTCTTCTAATGATAACCTATAATAATAGAATGCTGAGTCGTACATTTTTGTTTTTTGATAAAAAGAGGCAAGGCTATTTAAAATTATGCCATAATGCTCGTAATTTTGTTGTATGCTGATTTGCAACGATTTATTCAAATAATAATATGCGCTATCAATGTTTTCGTTTTCTAATTCAATATGCCCCAAATTGTTTAGTAGCCCGGCTGTACTGTCGGCACTAACGTTCAATGCTCTTAAAAAGAAAGACTTAGCAATATCAATTTTGTTGAAATGAGCATAAATATTGCCTATGTTATTGTATATCTTCGAGATATACGTATCGTAATCATATTTTTCAGAAAGAAGTAGCGCTTTAATCAAAAATTCATACGAACTTCTGTAGTCGCTCATGTAATAATAGATAATAGCCGATTTGTTTAATGCTTCAACAATTCTCTTTTGTTGTTCAAACTCGTTATCCTTGACGGGAGTATTGATAATCAGGCTATAACACACCAACGCTGTATCGGTGCTGTTTTTGCTATTGTAATAATTTGCAGTATCAAACAGCTGCTGCTGGGAGAGCCGTATGAAATCTGAAATAATATCACTGCTCCGGTATGAAATAATATTATTTTGTCCAAAAATGACGACCGAAAAAAATAAAGCTGAAATCAAAAAATTGTTACGTAACATAATATTTCTTTTTAAAAGTCAATAATTTAGAATTGTTAGTTTTCTGTAATTTATAATTTATTTATACGAAAAAAGTAAAAGTTAGTTTCAAATATTGATTTTTTTTTTGATGTTTTGGTTTCGGGCATTTTCGTTTTTTCAGAACTCCAGACTTGGCGCAAACTCAATTGTCGCAAAATTTAGAGGAGAGATTTCAGATTTTTAGACATCAGACCCTCACTCACATCCTGGACGTGCCCCGTGTTGCGCTATTAGGGCAAACACGTAGGTTTGCCCCTACAC
>Ga0099364_10011416_pt1 | contig 12146 bp, 12 predicted proteins | sample TergutTh196P3_FD_73070 | JGI IMG/M metagenome (GOLD analysis project Ga0099364, IMG submission 73070) | Microcerotermes parvus P3 segment gut microbial communities from Pointe-Noire, Republic of the Congo - Th196 P3 | ecosystem: Host-associated > Arthropoda: Insects > Digestive system > Gut ...
GTCTGGCAGTGCTGATAATCTATGTTCCCATGCTCATCTTTGCTTTCGCGGGCGGCCTGTATCTGCTGTTCCTGCTCTACAGGCATCTCAATGTGGAATTCGAGTATATCCTGACCAACGGCGAGATGGATATCGACCGCATCACCGGCAAAAGCAGGCGCAAGCGCCTGCTGACGGTCGATTGCCGCGCGCTGGAGGTCTGCGCCCCAATTGAAAGCATCGCCCAGTATGAGAACGCGCAGTATACCAAGCGTCTCGACGTCTCCTCCGGCCAGAATGACGCCCCGCGCCACTTCATGGTGGCGCCGGCAAAGGGCGGCGGGCGTATGCTGGTGATTTTCGAGCCTGACGACCGCATACTGTCGGCTATGCGCACATACAACCGCCGCGTACAGTCCTGACCGGGGGCGCGTCTTGAGGGGCATAGGGATAGATATGCTGGATATCGGGCGCATGGAGCGCCCTATGCGAAGCCCGCGTTTCGTCGAGCGCGTGTTCACCGAGGGCGAACGCCGCTATCTTGAGTCACGAACTAAAAATAAAGGGAGCCGCGCATATATAGAATGCGCGGCCGGTTTGTTTTGCGCCAAGGAAGCCGTGACCAAGGCGCTGGGCGTCGGGCTGCTGAGCGTCCCGCTCCATTCGGTCGAGATCGTTCACGAGCCGGGCGGCAGGCCGGCGGTGCTGCTCCACGCGCCGCTGAGCGGCCGCGTGCATCTTACCATAACGCATACGGCGTCGGTGGCCGCCGCCGCCGCCGTATGGGAATAGCTTGGTTCTAAGAACGGCGCGTCCTCATATATTATAAAAACAAAAACCATATGAATGGAAGAACGCCCATGACAGCAGCCATACATAAAGCGCCGCGCCGCCGCGCAATCCTTTTGGGCATTGCCGCCGCCATGCTTCTGGCCACGGCGTGCGGCGGCGGGACAAATATAACCTCGGATATACAGGCGCGCTACGCCGGTCTGAAGGAGTTTACGGCCACAGTCGATATCGCCGCGGACTACGGCGACCGCGTGAGCCACTATACCGTCGTCTATGAGCAGACCTCGCCGGGCGAAGCCTCCATTTCCATTGAGCGGCCGTCCGAGATAGCCGGTATGACCGCCCATATAAAGGGCGGCGGCTCGGAGCTGCACTACGACGGCCTGATACTTGAAACCGGCCCGCTCGCGGGCACGGCGCTGACGCCCATAGACGCCGTGCCGGCCATGCTGGCGGCGTGGGCGGTAAGCCGCGCGTCCGATTTCAGCTCGACGCAGTACAACGGCGTCAAGTGCTGGCAGCTGACCTTTTTATCCTCGGCCGGCGAAAATACCATAGAGCAAACGGCCTGGTTCAGCGCCGATACGCTAAAGCCGATACGCGCCGAAACGTCGGCAGACGGCCGGCTTGTCATAGCGTGTGATTTCACGTCGGCCGAGTGGTAGACATAACATTTTGCTTGCCGGCCTGAAAATTTTAAGAAAATATAATAAATTTCATATTTTGGTATTGCTTACTCAAACAATATGTGTTATTATGTCTGTGCTATGTTACGATAGGCCGTATATGTTTGGATGACAGCCGCGTTTTCATGACTAAAAAAAGCCTTTTGGGGGAAAATAGAAGTGCCGGTTCGCGCGCCGCGCGGCCGGACACATCGCCCCGGAGGTGAGCCGTTTCGTGGACGTGAGCATCAATCCCATCACGGATCTGTCGCGCGTACCGAGAGCAGCGGTTTCCCCGCCCGTTATGCGCGGAGATATCTACTACGCCGACCTAAGCCCGGTCATAGGCAGCGAGCAAGGCGGCGTCCGTCCCGTGTTGATCATTCAAAACAACGTTGGCAACAAGCACAGCCCGACAGTCATAGCGGCGGCCATTACATCGCAGATCAACAAGGCGCGTCTACCCACCCATATCGAACTGAACGCGCGCACTTACGGCCTGTCACGGGACTCGGTGGTGCTGCTTGAGCAGGTTCGGACATTGGACAAACGGCGCCTGAAGGAGCGCATGGGCAGCCTCGACCAGTCTCTTATGAGACAAGTCGATTCCGCCATATCGGTTAGCTTCGGGCTGGGCTGAGGGCATACGCCGCGCCGCCCCCGCGTCTGTTCGGCTGTAATAACGGCCCGGACGGCGCATACATATAGATATTGGAGGTTTCGGGATGGCACAGAAGAAATGGGTCGTCGGAGTGGCGGCTTTTTTAACCGTGACATTGATGATAAGCGGGTTTATGGCCCTCGCCTCGGAAATAGGCTCAAAGGACGACCCGATACCGTCTATGAGCTACATATCGACTGAGTTCACGCCCGTTATTTTAGAAAAGATCAACGCCGCGGTCAGCGCGAAGGCTCAGGACTACGCCGGCGAGTTGGACGCTAAGTACAACCGGCTGGCCAACGAGCTGGAATCAAAGATCAACGCTATAACCGCCGGCTCAGGCTCCGGGGGAGCGCTGCTGGCGGACGACCAGGAGCTGATCGACGCCATCGCGGCAAGGGTGCTGGCCCAGATGCCCGTCACGGGCAGCAGCGGCGGCGGCGAGGGCGGCGGCGGCTATGTGCGCGTTGACCTCAGCAACGGGCAGACGGTCTCGCTGGGGCTTGGCTCGACTGTGTTCCTGCGCGGCGGCAGCGCGACGTGCGTAACCTCGTCAAACGTCGGGCTGATAAACCTGACCGCCGGCACGGTCATAGACAACGGCCAGAACCTTGAGATGAATAACCAATACGCCTGCACCATCGACGGGCGCGGGTTTAAGGCTACGTCGGCCAACACCATCGCTTTCATTATGGGTACTTACACTATAACAACGTAAAATCTGTCCGTCTGCCATTCACCGGCGGGAATGGCGGGCCGTTGGTATATCCTCCGCCGGAGAAATGGCGGCTTAATATGGCTATGTATGGCATATCCGACTCAAGTCAGTTGTCGTCGCTGTTTGGGACGGGAGAGTCAAGCTTCAGGGCTTCCGAAGCCGTAAAAGCGCCCAACGTGAGTACGGGGACTTTCCTATACGGCGTCAATACCGCGAAGCCATCCTCTCAGGATCAAACGCTTTTGGCGCTAAAGACGGGCGCCTCCGACCTGAAAAGCGCGCTTAACGCTTTGACCGACAGCACGAGAGACTCGGTTTTCTCGAAGATGAGCGCGGAAAGCTCCGACCAAAGCGTAGCCTCGGCGGAAATGCGTCCCGGCCGCGCCAGAACGCGCGACGTGGAGCTGTCCGTGACACAGCTTGCGGCCGGTCAGACCTCGGAAACCAATGTGATGCGCGCCGGCGAGCTGAACTTTGAGGAGGGCGTACACAGAATCGCCTTAACGGGCGCGGACGGCGGCGGTTCACGGGCGGCGGCCCGCGAAATAGAGATCACCGTCGAGCCGGACGACACCAATGAAAGCGTTTTGCGCAAGTTCGCCGACGCCGTAAACGCCCGGCGCATGGGAGTACAGGCTGAGGTGACTTTCGGCGAGGGCACCGTGTCGATGTCGGTGAATTCCGTGTCCACGGGTCAGAGAAGCGCTTTTGAGCTGTCCGACGCCGAGGGTTCGTTTGTGGCCGTGACCGGCATGTCGGTTTCGTCACAGGCCCAAAACGCCGAATATACGGTAGACGGCGCCGCGCGCTCCTCACAGACCAACAGCGTAACAATTGGCGGCAAGGCCGACGTCGCCCTCAAGGGCGCCGGGAGCGCAAAGCTCACCTTCGGCCGCGACATGAGCGCCGTCTCCGACGCCGTAACAGGCTTCGTTTCGGCCTATAACGAGCTTACCGCGTCCAACGAGAAAATGAGCGCCCAGATGGCCTATTCCGCGGCGTCCTACGCCGACGCGCTGAGCGCGGCGGGCTTTCAGTTCGATAACGGCAATATATCCATTACCGACGAGGCTCTTGAAAAATCGCTGTCAAGCGGCGCTATGCGCTCACTGTTCAGCGGCGGCGAAAACTACGGCTACTCCGCGAGGCTGTCGCAGCTTTCACAGGTGGCCGAACGCGCGCCGCAGTTGTTCTCGGCGCAGACCGATACATACAGCTTCTATAACGCCGAGCGTCTGAACACTCAGCAAAGTCAGGTTTCGTTTATGCTGGGCCTGTTCTATAATACGTTTATATGAACATGACCCCGCGCGCGGAGGCCCCCCAAACGGGGGGCCTCCGGTTTATCCGGTTATGAGCCGGAGACGAATTTAGTTTTCACCTGATTTATCTCGGCGGCGGGGGCCTGCTTGACGGCGTACCAGCCGCGGCAGTTAGCTTCGTTGAACAGCTCGGCCTGTATGCCATGCTCGTCTTTAAGGATATTGAGGAAGTCGCTGCGAAGGCCCTCGCAGACACATTCGCCCGCGAATGTGTTATAGGCCGAGGAGATCATCTTCTGGCTCGCTATAAAGTCGTTTAGGGTTTCTTTATCGCCAAACGCCTGTGTATTCATCGGCTCCATTCCTTTCGTTTGATTATTGCAAATGGGTCATCAGCGTGTTGTAGTGCTGCTGGTGGCGGCCCGCTATCGCGCTGAGCTTGTTTTTGATTATAGGGTCTGTGCATTGGCCGGACATAGCGGTGTATTTTTTTATCAGCACCTGCTCTACGCCCAACTGATCCTCTAAAGCTGTGAGTTCCTTTGTTGTGAGGTTAGCCATGTTCGCGTCCCCCTTTCAATGGATTGCACGGTTAGTTTTGCCCGTGTATGTGTTTTTTATTTATTTGAAAATGATGGCAAATAAAAATCCCCCGCGAGCCAAGCTCGCGGGGGATATAAAGCGTGAATTACGCGCGTGATTTCTTGGTGGCCCAGACGGCCGCGCCGGCCGCGATAAGGAACATGACGGCCGCGAGCGCTATCAGGCTCTCGTCGCCGGTCTTGGGGTTGGCGGGAGGCTCGGGAGTAACCTCGGGGACTACTTCAGGAATGACTTCGGGAGTAACCTCGGGTTCCGGCTCAGGCTCGGGTTCGGGTTCCGGCTCGGGTTCGGGCAGAATGACTTCATCAAGAAGCTCGCCCCAGCTAACAAGCACTTCGCCGTCGGCGTCCTCAACAACGATGCCGTTGATAATGAAATCGTCGGAGCCGCCCTGTCCGCGGATGGCGATGTTGCCGATCAGGCCGTCCTCTTCCTCGTCGCCGTCCAAGGTAAACTCTACGGCATATGTTATGGTATCGCCGGCTTTAATGGTGTTTTGGAAATAGGCCGGGATCACGGTGGCCAATTCACCGGCTTCCTTCGCATGATCGTTCACGATGGCGGCGTCGCCGGAGGTATAGCTGCCGTTATCGTTATCCTTGACCCAGCGGACGCGGAAACCGGCGGCGCCCGTCGATGTGACGCTGAAGCGCAGGGTATAGGTCGCGCCTTCTTCCGGTGTGAAAGCAACTTCGCTTTCGTTGCTGTCGCTCATCGAGAAAGGCCACACGGACGCGTCGTCGCCAAGCACGATATTGGCGAAAGAGTTACCGTCGTCGCTTTGCACCCAGACATTAACGCCGCCCTCGGAAATGATGGCGAACGCCGCGGGAATGAGCGCGAAGGTCAGAGTCAGCGCCAAGAGAAGAGCCAGAGACCGCTTTAACATAATAGTTTTCCTCCTCAGAATTCCTTTTTACGCTCATAACGGCTCGCGCTTTTGGGGTTTATGTACGCCGTTTTCCGGCCAATACCCGCGCCGCCGCGGCTAAGCGTGTCAATATGTCTGGATATTACCACGCGCGGCAAATAAAGTCAAGCAATTTTTGGATATTTGCCCGCAATATCACGCGGGCTAAAAAATGTCGCGATGAATATTGCAAAAAGTTACTGCCTATGGTATGATTATCCCGATTTAAGACGCCGCCGCGCAAAACGGGGAACGGCGCCGGACATGCGGCGCAAAAAAGCATTTTAAGAATTCATAAAAGCGGCGGAGGGCGTGTTCGCGCCCGCGGCCGCGCGCGTCCCGAAAATAAATAACGTGTTGAGTATGGAGTTTGGCAATGAAAACAATTTTTTTGGTGGACGACAGCAACATAAGCTTAGCCAAAGGCGAGGAAGCGCTCGAGGATCATTACAGGGTCATGACCCTTCCTTCCGCCGCAAAGATGTTCGGGATGCTTGCGAAGGTAAGGCCCGACCTTATACTGCTTGATATCGAAATGCCCGCTATGAACGGCTTCGAGGCCCTAAAGCTTCTCAAGGCCGACGACGCATACGCGGGTATACCCGTCATCTTTGTGACCGGCCGCAATGACACCGACGCCGAAACGCTCGGCTTTGAGCTTGGCGCGGTGGATTTTGTGACCAAGCCCTTCTCGCCTCCCGTGCTGCTCAACCGCATCAAGTCGCATCTGGGCATCGACGAGCTTGTGCGCGAGCGGACGGCTCAGTTAGAGCGCCTGAAAAACGGGATTGTGTCCGTTTTAGCCGACATGGTTGAGAGCCGCGACATGGTGACCGGCGGGCACATAGAGCGCACGACGATGTATATAAAGATACTTATGCTCGAAATGCTCGCGCGCGGGCTGCATATAGACGACATGGGGGACTGGGACTTGGATATGGTCGCCTCGTCGGCGCGCCTGCACGACGTCGGCAAAATCTCGGTTTCGGATGTGATTCTGAACAAGCCCGGAAAGCTGACGGCTGAGGAATTCGACGCCATCAAGCCACATACCGTCGAAGGCGAGCGCATCATAGGCAGGATAGCCGCCCAGGCGGGCGACGAATCGTTTTTGCGCCACGCGAAGCTTTTCGCGGGCTATCACCACGAGCGCTGGGACGGCACGGGCTATCCCTATGGCCTGAAAGGCGCCGATATCCCGCTGCACGGGCGCATTATGGCCATCGCCGACGTATACGACGCGCTCGTTTCCGAGCGCCCCTATAAAAAGCCCTTTCCGGGCGACGAGGCCGCCCGTATCATCATGGCCGGCTCGGGAAGCCATTTCGACCCTGATATCGCGGATGTTTTTTACAGCGTAAGAGTCCGGTTCAAGGCCGTGTAGGAGGCTTTTATGATAGCTGAATTTCTGCGTAAAGCCCGGTCGGTGCGCCAGCCGTATGTGCAGGTGCTGTTTGTGCTGCTCGCGTTTGGGCTTATGGTGTTTTCGAGCTATACCTATATGCGCGGCATCGAGGGCAGGAATTTAACGCGCAACGCCATTAACGCGCTGGCCAACGCCCAGACCAATATCGAGACCTCGATGCAGGAGCCGGAAACGGCGCTGGGCATAATCTCCGAGGACATACGCGTCATGATTATAAACGGCGCGGGCTTGGACGAAGTGGCGAAATACATAGACGACATGACCGAGTTCATGAACGCAAGCGACCGGTTCATGACGCATTTTACCGGCGCGTACGGCTTTTTTGACGTGTTTGGCGAGGCTTTCCACGCCGGAATCGACTGGACGCCGCCTGACGACTATATTCCTCAGGAGCGCCCCTGGTTCGAGGCGGCCGTCGGCGCCGGCGGCGGCGTCGGGGTCACGGATCCGTATATGGACGTGGCGCTGCATGTCACCTCCATTACATACGCGCGCGAAATCTATGACAACGACGGCATAAGGCTGGGTATAGTCTGTCTTGACATCAAGCTTGACAGAATAATAGGCTATGCCGTCAACTCACAGATTACCGAAAGCAGCTACGGGATACTCGCGACCGGCGGCCTTGAGCTGATAGCCCACCCGATCCCGGTATATATTGGCATGAGCGTGTATAACCTTAACGACGGCGCGCAAATCGCCGACGACATGCTGAATGGCAGAGGGATTCTTACCGAGCGCGAGGTGACTTCCCACAACGGCGAGAAGTCCGCCATGTTCTATAAGAGGCTCTCAAACGGCTGGTATTTGGGCCTGATCGTGCCCTATGACAGCTACTATCAAAACACCGAGGGCATGGCTTGGGTTCTCACCGCCATAGGGCTGGTGCTGGCCGCGGCCCTGAGCGCCGTGTTGCTGAGCATCGCTTCGGCAAGGAGCAAATCCGACGAGGAGAACAGGCAGAAAAGTAATTTCATGGCGACCATAAGCCACGAAATCCGCACGCCGCTCAACTCGATTCTGGGCATCGCGGAGATACAGCTTATGGACGACACGCTTGCGACGGGCGTGAGCGAATCGTTCCACGGCATATATAATTCGGGGTATACCCTGCTGAGGATTATCAACGACATACTGGATCTGTCTAAAATCGAGGCCGGTAAAATGGAAATCAGGCCCGCCGATTACGAGGTCGCGAGCCTGATAAACGATACCGCGCAGTTAAACGTCATGCAGAAGGGCAGCAAGCCCGTCGAGTTCAAGTTAGACATCAAAGACTACATACCGTCGGTGCTGTACGGCGATGAGCTGCGCATCAAGCAGATAATGAACAACCTGCTCTCAAACGCTTTTAAGTATACCGAAAAGGGCGAGGTCACGCTCACCATGGACGTCCGCATGGGAGAACATTCCAACATCACGCTTATTATCCGCGTGAGCGACACGGGGCCGGGTATGACGGACTTGCAGGTAAGCCAGCTTTATGACAGCTATTCCCGGTTTTACACGGAGTCTACACGCACCATTCAGGGCACGGGGCTTGGCATGAGCATCACGCAGAATTTAGTGCGTATGATGGAAGGCGAAATTTTTGTTGAGAGCAAGCTGGGCAAAGGCTCGACGTTTACCGTCCGCATACCGCAGAAGAGCGTCGGGGCCGGCCCGCTGGGCAAGGAGCTGACCGAAAACCTGCAGCAGTTCCGCGTGGGCCGGTCGTCACAGGCCAAAAACGCGCATATAGTGCGCGAACCTATGCCCTATGGAAGCGTCTTGATTGTGGACGACGTGGAGACGAATCTATATGTGGCCAAGGGTCTTATGATGCCTTACGGGCTGAGCATCGACACCGCCCTGAGCGGCTTTGAGGCCATAGATAAAATCAAGGCGGGCTATGTATACGATATCGTGTTTATGGATCACATGATGCCCAAGATGGACGGCATCGAAACCACCAAAAGGATGCGCGCGCTGGGATACGCGCAGCCCATAGTCGCGCTGACGGCCAACGCCGTTACCGGACAGGCCGAAATGTTCTTGGCGAGCGGATTTGACGATTTTGTATCCAAGCCCATAGACATAAGGCATTTGAACCTGACGCTGAACAAGCTGATACGCGATAAGCAGCTGCCTGAGACCATTGAGGAGGCGCGCCGGAAAAAGGCGGAGGAGACCATGCCCGATAAGGGGCCTCATTCGACGGTAGATACCGAGCTGGCGCGTATATTCGCGCGCGACGCCCAAAAAGCCGCCGACGTGCTGGAGGCGGTGTATGAGAAAAACGGCGACTACAGCGAGGAGGACATACAGGCGTATACCATCAATGTCCACGCGATGAAGAGCGCGCTCGCCAGCATAGGACAGCCGGAGCTTTCGGCCTCCGCGCTCAGCCTGGAAAACGCGGTTCGCAGGAAAAATACCGCCGTTATAGCCTATGAGACCCCCTCGTTCCTCAGCAAGCTGCGCGCCGTGGCGGAGCAGGTCATGCCCAAGGAGGAGAACGAGGCCGCGGAAGAAGATACGGGTTACTTACGCGAACGGCTTCTCGTAATTCAGGAGGCTTGCTCGGCGTATGACAAAAAGGCCGCCAAAAACGCGTTAGCCGACCTGAAGCAGAAAACATGGTCGCGCGAGACCAATGATTTGCTTAACGGCATCTCCGAGCATCTGCTGCACAGCGACTTCGACGAGGCCGCGGACACCGCGGAGCAGGCCGCGCGGAAGCTATCGGTTGATCAGTAGGCCACAATATCCGTATCTTCGGACGCGCCGGTAACGAAGATTACGGCGCGGTTGGGCAGACAGGCCGCCGTCTGGCCGGGATATTTAAGGTAGCCGCTTCGGACGCATACCTTGTCCGGGCAGTCCGAGCCGATAAATGCAATCGCGCCGCCGCGCACGGCGAAACGGACGTTTGGGTTCTGCTCAAGAGAGAATTCGGCGTCTTGATTTAAGTCCGCCGTTTGAACGACGCGGCCGCCCACCGATATCCGGGCCTTTTCCGCGCCGCCGCCAAACAGCCTGAAAAAAGCGTATGCCGCGAGCGCGAATACCAGCAGCGCGGCAAATACGCGTATATCCCGTTTTGTGATAAGCGCGCGGTCTGTCATAAAAGAAACGCTCCCATCATTAGGGTGAACCGTCCGATGCCGAGTAGTCACTCAGCGTTTTGGAAATAGCCGCGTAGCCGTCCGTGGCCCGCCACGCGCCGTCCGTATCTATCCAAAGCGCCTCCGCGCCGCGCCGCGCCGCCAGAGCGGCGCCTTCTTCATATGGCAGTATAAACAGCGCCGTGGACAGCAGATCGGCCATGCCGGCGTCTCTGTGGATCACCGCAACCTGCTTGTAGAGGTTTGCCGGCATGAGGGCGCCGGGGTCGATTATGTGGTGGTAGGCTTGGCCGTCCACCACATAAAAGCGCTGGTATCCGCCGCTGCACGATACGGTTGTGTCGCTGCAGTACACGGTATCGGCCTGCTCGCGCGTATTGTCCGCGCTTGGCTCAGGCTCCTGTATTCCAACGCCCCAGCGGTTGCGCCCGTCCATCGGCTTGCCTGCCGCCGTGACATTGCCGCCAGCGCTCAAAAGGCCCGAAATCATCCCGGCGTCGGAAGCGGCCCTGATCGCCAGACCCGCCGCGTATGACTTGGCCACCGCGCCGACGTCCAGCGACATGCCCGGCTTGCGCAGGAACACCGTACCGCCAGCCTCGTCAATGATCAAATCGTTTATATCCGTATTCCGTGAGGCTTCGAGCAGCGCGCCCATAGGCGGCAGGGCAAGGCCCTCCTCGCGGTATTCATGCCAAATACGCAGCACCGGCCCCATTGCCACGTTGACCGCGCCGCCGGACAGGTCATACCCCTCCCGCGCGAACAGCAGCAGGTCTATTATGTCGCGGTCAACCTCGACGGGGGCCGCTCCGGCGTTTTGGTTCACTGTGTACAGGTTGTTCACGCCCTCATAGGCGTTGTATATGTCATAGAGCCTGTGCAGCTCTTCCATGCGATTATAGATGATTTCCGCGTATAGCCCGAACTCGTCCGCGCTTTGGGCGTAGGCTATGATGACGGTCGCCGTGTCGAACAGCCCGGTGAATTCAGTTTGAAACCTCTTATAGCGCGCGGTTTCGCAGCCGCCCGCGCAAAGTACGGCTATGATGAGCAGAAAAGAAACGGCCCGCCTATTCAGCACAAGCGTTCCCCCTATTAAAAGCGAAGTGCGCCGGCCCCCTGATGCTTGCCCGCAATGCCTATAATATACGCGCGCCGGCCTGTTGTCAATCCGGCCTGGGCCGGCGGGCAAGGCAAACGCATGAATGTCTATATTGCGGCAGCCCCGCAGGGACGCACACTGTGCGTCCGTGGTTCATTTTACCACAACGCGGGGGAACCAGCGGGGGAACGCGGACGCACGCTGTGCGTCCCTACGGCGGCACATCGGAAATTGTGCAAAATGCACGTTCATGCGTCCGGCCTGAGCCGGCGGGAAAATAATGTTGTATATGAAATCCTTTTGTGTTATAATTCTGAAAAATCGGAGGAGATTTATTATGACTATAGGCGTACCGAAGGAGATAAAACAGCAGGAAAACAGAGTGGCGGTCACGCCGGCGGGCGTCATGAGCTTTGTCGCGGCGGGGCACACGGTGCTGGTCGAGAAAAACGCCGGGGCGGGCAGCGGCTTTGCCGACCATGAATACGCCGACGCCGGCGCGCGCGTGATGCCCGGGCCGGAGGCGGTATACGCGGCCGCCGATATGATATATAAGGTCAAGGAGCCGCTTGAGCCGGAATACAAGCTTTTGCGCGAGGGACAGATACTGTTCGCTTATCTGCATCTTGCGCCCGACCCCCAGCAGCTTGAAGCGCTGCTGAGCGCGAAATCGGTGGCCGTCGCCTACGAGACGGTGCAGCTTGACAACGGCTCTCTGCCGCTGCTGCAGCCCATGAGCGAGATAGCGGGGCGCATGTCGGTGCAGGTGGGCGCGTATCTTCTGCAGAAGGTCAACAGCGGGAGCGGCATACTGCTGGGCGGCGTTCCGGGCGTCGCTCCGGGGCACGTCGTGATTATAGGCGGCGGCGCCGTGGGCATAAACGCCGCGAGGATGGCCGTCGGGCTGGGCGCGCGAGT
>Ga0099364_10011417_pt1 | contig 12144 bp, 8 predicted proteins | sample TergutTh196P3_FD_73070 | JGI IMG/M metagenome (GOLD analysis project Ga0099364, IMG submission 73070) | Microcerotermes parvus P3 segment gut microbial communities from Pointe-Noire, Republic of the Congo - Th196 P3 | ecosystem: Host-associated > Arthropoda: Insects > Digestive system > Gut ...
TTTCGGGCGGCTCCGGCGGTTGCGGAGGCTGGGGGATTTCCGGCGGTTCCGCAGGTTCGTCAGGTTTGTCAGGTTCGTCAGGCTCGTCGGGCTCGGTGGGCGGCTCAACAATTTCGATAGACCCTGCCGCCTTGCCTATATTCAATATGCCGCTCCCGTAGTATTGCGTCCCTGATGTTATGGGGTCAACGCTTTCTTTAATCAGTGATTTTACCGCGGCGGGGGGTAATGAAGGATTATCGCATAGCAGTAACGCCGCGGCTCCTGCGACATGAGGCGCCGCCATTGAGGTTCCGCTCATACTTGCGATGCCGCCGTTGGGTTTTGCGCTGATGATAGCTACTCCCGGCGCAGCAACGTCAACGACTGTTCCGTAATTTGTGAAAGGGGCAGGCCTATCGAGGCTGTCAAACGCCGAGACCGTGATTGCCGAGGCGTTATGCGCGGGGCAGCAGCTTTTAGCATCGGTGTTCTCGTTGCCTGCGGCGGCAACAACTGTAACATTCTTTCCGACTGAATAGTTGACGGCATCATCGGTGATTTGCGTATGATTGCCGCCCAAACTTAGATTGATTACTTTTGCGCCGTTGTCCGCCGCCCAGCGTATACCGTTCGCGACGCCTACGCTTGTGCCGCTGCCTGCGTCACTTAAGACCTTTACAGGCATGATTTTTACGTTGGGGAGTGAGATCGTCACATCAAGAACCGTGCCCGAAACGTGTGTGCCGTGCCCGTGGCCGTCATTTGGCGGGGCTGATGAATTGATGAAATTCCTGCCGGACACATGACGACCTGAGAAAATCGGATGCGCCGCTGTCAGCCCCGTATCAAGCACGGCAACGATGACTTGGGCGTTTTGTTTGCCCGTTGCTGTAAGATAGTTAATATATACAGCGGCCTTGATCCGTCCCGCGCCCCAGCCGAGATGTGAAACTGAAACGGCGGAAACAGTTCCGGTTGAATTAGCTATATTTGATGCAGGGGGTTGATATGATGTATCGCCAACCAGCGAGACAAGTGTATCAGGCTCTGCAAAGAGTACATTGGAGGAGAGGCTGAGAGTTTCGACAGCGGCTCTTGCCTGTGCCTCATCGTCAAATTGGATAACATACAAACCGTCCGGCCCGGCAAGGGTCTGCACAGCCTCTTTGAGCTTTGGAATAGACTTTCCGGGCGCGGCTTTTGCAACAACACGAGCCATTTGATAATCGTTTGTGATTGTAATATCTCCGCTTGTTTCATCAAACAGGATTTCATATTCCAATCCCGTATCGCCGAGCAGAGATTCGGGTAAAATGGGTTTTCCGTTCCTGACGACAATATCCTGTGTATCTGAAGGCAACTCCGCACCAAGCGAGTTGAATACTTCCGCCGGAATCAGCAATTCGCCGTCAACAATCTCAGCACTGTCGCTGAGCGTGATCGTGCTGTCGTCCACTTCGAGAGTATTTTCGCCAACGGATATGGATGCAGAGCTAAAATAGTTGTCATCCCATCGGGACGCGGTCAATTGGCTCACCGCACTGTAAAAAGAATCATAATTTTCCGTACCGCCGCCGTTTGAAAACGCAAGAGCAGGCAAGGCCGTAAAAACAAGCAGCAAAGCCAAGAACAAGGCAAAGAATTTCTTAATCATTTTAATTACATCTCCTTTTTTAATTATTTTAAGCTTACACCTTTCTGTCATTTCCTCATGTTAAAATTTTTGCAGATTTCTACCACATTGTCAACAATCAATAACCTATACTAGTATGCGGCTATACAGCGCCGGGTAAAAGAAAAAGCGCATAGGCATTACCTACACGCACTGGATTACAACTAAACCCTAAATCCTATTCCGCCAATTCAATTAGTTTTCTCAAACGATGGTTGAGGCAGGATTTTGTTACCGGGGGGGTGGAGATTTCGGCGAGTTCGCTGATGCTGAGTTCGGGGTTTTCAAGCCGCAGCTTTGCGGTTTCTTTTAGTTTCCATGACAGGTTTTCAAAAGCGGAATATTCAATCAGTTTGTTGATAGCGTTGATTTGAGCCGCTGCCGCGTCAACGATTTTTGAAACATTAGCAGTATCGCAGTTGACTTTTCTGTTTACGAGGTTTCTCATATCCTTTTCGATTTTTGCGGACATCAGCTCCATAGCGGCTAAGGGGGAGCCGATGAGTGTCAGAAAATCCTCGATCGCTGAGCTTTGTTTGAAATATGTGATATAGTTGCCGCCGCGAGATGTCTCTTTTGGAGAGAAACCCATATCCAAGAGGAGCGAATATGTTTCTCGACTGACATTAAAATGATCGGTAACGAGTTCCAAATGATAGGATTTTTCCGGATTTGTTATCGCGCCGCCGGTCAAAAACGCACCCCTGACAAAACTCCTGCGGCAGCATTCATCTTCAAGCACGCCGAGATTGATATGCAGCGCGATAAGGGTGTCAGTTGAGAAACCATATGTCTCAAAGATTCGGTTCAGTTTGCTCGTGTCACTGATGATATATGCCTGTTTGCCGGGTTTTGTGTCGTCGGGTAGAATATCAAAGGATGTCGAAAACGCGATGCCAAATTGCGCGGAGAGGCGGTGCCCAAGCATTTGATTACCTGTGATGATCCGTATTTCGCGCAACGAAAAAGTATTGCCGTACAGGAGCATCCCATAACACTCCGCCAAAGCACAGCATTTCTCACCCTGCGGCAATCTGCAAAGCTCATTTTTTGTGTTAAAAGAAAAGGACATATCGCAACTCCTAACTCCTAACCCCTACGTAGCCGTCGCCGAGCTATGTGTTCCTTCACCGCTCATTATCGTCATCCATGCGATAAAAAGCTCGCTCCGCATCCATGCTCCGCTTTACGGAATCACATAGCCCGTCTCCTAACTAATAACTCCTAACCCACGCCGTCATTGCGAGGAGCGCAGCGACGCGGCAATCCAGACGTAACCAAGTATCTAACCCCTAACCTCTATTTCCCAATATCCCTGTGGTTGCAGTCTATGGGGAAACCTTTTGAGAGTAAGTATTCGGATAATGCTTGTACGATCGCTACCGATCTGTGTCTGCCGCCTGTACAGCCGATACAGACAACGAGATAGCGTTTGCCTTCTTCAATATAATGCGGGATCAGAAAATCCATCATTTCACAAAGCCGGGAAAAAAAACCGTCGCTTTGCTCAAAACTGAAAACATAATCCCTTACAGGCGCGTCCAGACCTGTCAGTTCTTTTAATTCATTGATATAAAAGGGGTTTGGCATGAAACGCACATCAAAGAGCAAATCGGCTTCTATCGGGAGGCCATGCTTAAAACCAAATGATTTTATGCTGATATTCAGAGGCTTATCCTCAGTCCCGCCCGCGTATCGTTTGTAGAGCTGACGTTGGAGTTTCCCTAATGTCAGCCCTGTCGTGTCAATGATCGCATCCGCCTGTACACGAATCGGCGCAAGGATTTCCCGCTCTCGTTTTACCGCGTCTTCAAGCCCGCGCCCCGCCGTGACCAGCGGATGGCGGCGGCGTGTTTCTTTGTAGCGTTTTACGATGGTCTCGTGTTCGGCCTCTATGAACAAAATGCTCAGTTTACAGCCGATTTCGCGCATATTTTCCAAAGTCTCGAATAGTTCGGCGATGTTTTCAAGCGCACGAATATCGGTGACAAGCGCGACCTTGTCATACCGCCCCTGTGTGGCGATACAGAGTTCGGCAAACTTGGGCATCATAGAGACAGGCATATTATCAACACAATAGAAATCCATGTCCTCAAGGACAGCTGCGACACGGCTCTTACCCGCACCCGACAACCCGGAAATAATCACCAAATCCATATATTTACCCCCCTAATCCTAAATAATAATGCAAAATGCAGAAATTTAGATTAAATAATAATGCAAAATGCAGAATGCAGAAATCTACCTCAACTAATAAATTTCACGAATATTTCTCAATTCTGCATTATCATTTCTAATTTAGTAAAAACTCCTAACTCCTTATTCCTACGTAGCCGTCGCCGAGCTATGTGTTCCTTCACCGCTCCTTATCGTCATCCATGCGATAAAAAGCTCGCTCCGCATCCATGCTCCGCTTTCCGGAATCACATAGCCCGTCTCCTAACTAATAACTCCTAACCCACGCCGTCATTGCGAGGAGCGCAGCGACGCGGCAATCCAGACGTAACTAAATATCTAACCCCTACACCCTAACCCCTAATAACCTTAATCTCCAATTCCAACTCAACGCCTGTGCGCTTCAGAACCGTTTCGCGTATGTGGTCGATGAGTCTCATCATGTCGGAAAATGTTGCTCCGCCTTGGTTTACTATAAAGCCGGAGTGTTTTTCCGAGACTTGTGCCCCGCCGACAGAGTAGCCTTTCAGACCCGCTTCCTGAATCATCGCCGCCGCGAAACCACCGGCAGGGCGTTTGAATGAGCTGCCCGCGTTCGGTAAATCCAGCGGTTGAGTCATGCGGCGCCTCTCTGCCAACTCATCCATTTTTGCTTTGATAATAGCGCGGTTGCTCTCGAATAATCGCATGGTTGTTGATAAAACGATCATACCGGAATCCAAAAAGCAGCTTTTCCTGTACGCGAAACCGTGGCGCTCCGCGTCAATCGTCAATATGCCTTTTTCCAAATCAAAAGCAATCGTTTCGCGGACGATGTCTTTCATCTCGCCTTCATAGGCACCTGCATTCATAGTTACCGCGCCGCCTAGTGTGCCGGGGATCCCATGCGCAAATTCAAGCCCCGAGAGCCCATTTTCAGAGGCAAATACCGCTATTTGTGAGAGTTTCGCACCGCAATCGGCAGTAATAAGCGAGTCTCTATCTGCGTCATTTGCGCCCGACCCGTCACAGCGACCGAGCGTGATCGCGTTAAGCCGGGTAGTCTTGATCACTGCAATATCAAGCGGTTTGTCGTCAACCAAGAGGTTCGTGCCATTACCTATAACAAGAGGATTGATGCCATATCCGCGCAACGAGCGGCAAAGCGCGGCAAGCTCATCCGTGTCGGCAGGGAAAAACATGATTTTTGCCGGCCCGCCTATCCGTAATGATGTATGATTTTTCAAAGGCTCGTCTGTTTTATAATCAATTTTCGGAAACATGAGCAGGATTTGATCTAAATCCGATTCAAAAGCTGATGAAATAGTTATCATACCTCGTGATTCCTCGCATGGGGCTTTTTTGCCTCAAATTGTTGGTCTATCTTTGCGCTGAACTCGACAGCCGCATTAAAACCCATTATCTTTTGACGTTGGTTCATCGCCGCGACTTCGAGAATGACCGCAAGATTACGCCCCGGCTTGACAGGGATATTGATGTGCGCGACATCGACACCGAGAATATTGATGGTCTCCTCTAACAGACCTAATCTATCATAGACAGCATCTTCCTGCCAAGGTTTTAGATTTACGACAAGATGTATCGTCTGCATCTCTTTTATCGCGCCAACACCAAATATCTGGCGCACATCAACAACTCCGATACCCCGTATCTCGACATAGTGTTTGATAAGAGCGGGCGCGGTGCCCTCGATTACGCCGAAATCAATGGCTTTGATCTCAACGGCATCGTCAGCTATCAGGCGGTGGCCGCGTTTAAGCAGCTCGATCGCCGCTTCGGATTTGCCGACCCCGCTTTCGCCGGTCAACAGCACGCCCATACCATATACTTCGACTAAGACTCCGTGATGCGTCAGGCGCGGCGCGACTGCCTTTTTTACGATTCGGATAACATCCCACATTATTTCGGTGGTATGCGCTCCGGTGCTGAGGATAGTTACATCATGTTTTCTGGCGGCTTCAATCAATTCCGGCGTACTTTTGGCGCCGTGACACATGATAAGCGCGGGCATTTTTAGCCTAAACAGCGATTCCCATTTTTCAAGACGCACTTCGGGCGGGAATTCGTCCATATATGATGATTCCATGCGTCCGACCAGTTGCACGCGTTTTGAGTCAAAGTGGTCATAGTAACCCGCAAGCTGAAGACCCGGACGATGCACGTCACCCGTGTATATCAGCACGTCCTCAAAATCTGTTGAAGGGAAAATAATCTCCGTATTTAATGCTTGCGTCAGCTCTGATAACTTATGACTGTAAATATATTTCAAAATATTCAACTCCTAGCTCAAGATTCTTCGCCCCGTGTCATTCTGAACGCAGTGAAGAATCTTTAATTACACGGTTTTTGTAAGATTCTTCGGGCTAAATCCCTCAGAAAGACAAAAACCGAAGAATAACTCCTAACTCCTCATTCCTAATTTCTAATTCGTATAACCCCTAAATCCTATATCCTAATATCCAGTATATACAACTTACCGTGTTTTTGCAAGATTGACGGCGTGATTATATACATATGTATTGATATTATGATTTACACTACCTACCGCCGGTACTGCCTATGAACATTTTACTCTAAGAACTTCAGATTTTTTGATTGTCTTGTGAGACTGCCTGTGGTATAATGGCTGCTGCGCAAGCATTATACAATTACATTTTCGCATTATACCGTTGATTACAAATTTATGGAGGTACAGCGATGAAATTACTGAACGCTTGGAGTGCGGAGCTGGATGACACGGAGGTATTTGTATCGGAGATCCTCGAACAGCTTGACCTTGAGAATAATGCTTTGGCAAATTCAGCCGGGTTTATTACTTGCAGTTGTGATTTTGTAGAAACAGGCATGGTAAAAGCAATTTGTGATGCTCTCCCTTTTGAGACCGTAGGATGCACGACCCTTACAAATGCAAACAATGACGTCGCCGGTACTATGCTTTTTTGCCTCACTGTGCTGACGGCTGATGATTGTAGTTTTTCTACAGCGGTTACCGGCTCATTAAGGGGTGATTTGGAAGACTGTGTAAATACAGCCGCAAAAACAGCAGCAGCAAAACTGGATCAACCCGTAAAAGTGGCATTTGCGTTTTTACCCCTGTTTGAAATAGGCGGAGAAATAGTGCTGAACGCCCTTGATAAAGCGATTGACGGCGCACCGATATTCGGTACGATTGGCTGTGACCTTGACACCGCGCTTTACTCAAATACTGTTATCATACATGACGGTGAGTGCTACAAAGATGCCATGTCGTTTTTGCTTGTCACCGGAAATGTAAATCCGAGATTTGTGGTAACATCCACTTCAGAGCAAAACCTGAGCAAACAACTGGCGGTCATCACATCATCGGAAGGAAGCCGCCTCAAACGGGTCAATAACATGACCGCGAAGGAATATTTTGAGTCTATCGGGCTTATTGCCGGAAAAGGTGTTGAGGGCTTGATTTCAATTCCTTTTGTTGTCGATTATAACGACGGCACACAGCCTATTGCAAGGGCTATTTACGGGCTGAACGAAGATGGTTCCGCAGACTGCGGCGGCATTATGCCTGAAGGCGGCACGCTTTATATCGGACGAATGAATGTTGAGGATATTCTCTTGACGACCGAGGAATCGCTGAAACAACTGCTAAAAAATGATGACATCAACGGTATCATTATGTTCCCGTGCTTGGGGCGTAATATGGTTTTGGCAATGGAACCGTTGGCGGAGATAAATGTGGCGGAAAATCTCATTGGTAATACAAAACCTTGGCATCTCGCATATTCCGGCGGGGAGTGCTGCCCTGTGTACAAAAAAGACCTCCAAACAATAAATCGTTTCCATAACTTCACGTTTATCGGCTGTGCACTCTAGTGTGCTCTAGGAACACATAGCGCGGCGACGGCTGCTTATTGCTTAAGATTTAGGAGACGAAGGGCTACAATTCTTGCTTATGACTGAGAACAATAATACACAAGACCAACTGAATACAGAAGAACTTCTCAAAGAAAACCGCAGTCTTAAACGCCAACTGAGAAATCTGGAATCCATGCTCCAACGAAACAAGGCAATGCTGTCGGCTAGGACAACAATTAACGCCATGTTGGAATCTGAGCAGAGAAAGATGGAGCAAAACATGACTCTGCTGCTGGAAAACAGTGTAGATATCATTTTGCTGTTTGACAAAAACGGGCGGTTTTCGTACTTTACAAATAGTTTTCTGGAAGCAATAGGTTGGAATAGCCCCGAGCTGATCAGCGGCAGACATTATAATGAAGTATGCCCGCAGTTGGTTCCCGCAGAATGGTTTGAAATCATAGACGTAAACATTAACCTCGCTCTGGAACAGAAAGAAACCGTTTATTTAAACACAACCATCGATTTTTCCGGCGGTGAAAACCCAAAAGACTATGATGTTCAAATAACACCGATCATTGCTAAAGACGGGCAGTTGGAATCGTTTATGATGCTGTTCCACGACATGACCGACATTATTCGTTCAAAAGAACAAGCGGAAAGCGCAAATGTTGCAAAAAGCCGTTTTTTGGCAACGATGAGCCATGAGATGCGTACTCCGATGAATGCGGTCTTGGGAATGGCTTCAATCGGCAAATCCACAACCGACAAAAATAGGGTAAACTATTGCTTTTCAAGGATTCAAGACGCTTCAAAACATCTGCTTGGTGTAATAAATGACGTTTTAGACATCTCAAAAATCGAAGCCGAAGAATTTGAACTGTCTAATTCTGAGTTTTATTTTGAACAGATGCTCAATAGCGTTGTGAATATTGTCAAGTTCAGCGCGGATGAGAAGAATCAAAATCTGGTGCTAAACATTGATGAAACTGTTCCCAAGAGGCTTTACGGCGATGATCAGAGGTTAGCGCAGGTCATAACAAACCTGTTGAGTAATGCGGTGAAGTTTACCCATGAGGGCGGGTCAGTTTGCCTTGATGCAAAGTTGAGAAATGAACATGATGGAGTATGCACGCTTCAAATTTCTGTGACCGATACCGGTATTGGAATAAGACGCGATCAGCAATCCTATCTGTTTAGTTCTTTCCACCAAGCCGAGAGTGATACTACCCGTAAATACGGCGGGACAGGGTTGGGGCTTGCAATTTCCAAGAGTATTGTTGAAATGATGGGCGGTCAGATCGATGTAGAGTCCGAGCCGGGTAAGGGTTCTGTTTTTACTTTTACGGTTCGGCTGTTTAAGTGTGATGATGATACCGCATATTCGGACGCGCAGCAGGAATCCGACCCCGAGGAGTCCCTCTGTTTTGACGGATGCCATATTCTTTTGGCGGAAGATATTGAAATAAACCGTGAAATCGTATTGGCTCTGCTAGAGCCGTCGTATCTGGAAATAGACTGCGCTGAAAACGGTGTGGAGGCTGTCCGTATGTTTACCGAAACGCCGGAAAAATACGGGATGATTTTTATGGATATCCAAATGCCGGAGATGGATGGCTATGAAGCGACACGTTGCATCAGGGCGCTTGATTTTCCAAAAGCGAAAACAATACCGATCATCGCGATGACCGCAAATGTTTTTCGCGAAGATATTGATAGGTGCAAAGAAGCGGGGATGAACGGGCACGTTGGGAAACCGTTGGATTTTGACGAGGTTTACAGGCAGCTAAAAACCCATTTGGTGCGGATGCACCCGATTAACCGCGAGCGAAGAAAAACCGACCGCCGAAAAGCGGTAAAACCAAGGCGAGAAGTCTCTGACAGAAGACATGGCGATAGAAGGCAATAAACGTGAGGCTCCGCCCCAAAAATAAGATTTGCTCGGCACAAAAATAATGCTTGCATTATTTGTTGCGGTCTGCTATTATAGTGCAACGGCAGAAGTGCCGGGTTTTTTGACGGATAATTTTTTTTGCGAGAGGATAAGCAGATGGCTAAATGTGAGTATTGTAACAAATCGGTTGCTTTTGGCAATAAGGTCAGCCACTCAATGAGGCACACAAAACGTATTTGGAAACCAAATATCAGGCGCGTTGCGGCTGTCGTTGATGGTTCGCCTAGACGTGTTCATGTCTGCACACGTTGTTTGCGCAGCGGAAAAGTCACACGGGCTGTGTAGGCTGTATATTACCGATATCAAGGTCTGAGGCGATTATGCATAATTGGCGGTTTATGGTCGAAAGCGGTATATTACGGCTTTCGGCTATTTGCGTAGAAAGGCAAAAGTCATTATGAGTAGATTAAAGGCATTTTTGAAACTTACGCGGATATATTGGCTCGAAGGTTTAGCGGCGATTGTACTGCTTGCCGCGTTTGCCGGTGCGATGTGGGTTGGGTTTGGCGTTCGTATGCCCGTTGAAGCCCGTAACAGAACCGTTGGTTTGCTTGTCGATTATGACCAGCTCAAACGTATTTCCGATGGCAGCCATAATATCGAGCTGAACGATATGTTCAGGAAAGCTAAACTGGCGGGTGCGACCGGGCTGATTATCAGGGAGCGTATTCTGGCTGATTGGGAGATTGCGGGCGACCTTGTTTCCTACACGGGTAATCAACTGCTTTTTCAAATGGAAGCCATGCGTAATGAGTTTGGCGGGCAGCTAATTTCTGATTTGACGATTTTGCCGGAGAATACATATATTCTGACAAAAGATTCTGAGATACATGAGCAGATTTTTTCCATGCTTGAAGCGAAACGCAGATATCCCGAGGCGTTCCGTCTTGGCGATTATTTAGGGATTACCGCAACACTTCATTCTTCCGAACGCTCAAATCTCGGATTGGGATTCCCTTTGGAACAGCTAAGGGAAGCGGAGGCGTATGGCTTTAAGATATTCCCGCAGCTTCGTAATTGGGAGCCGGTCAGGGAGGATAGTGTTGAGACGGTGTTTGGTTGGGTAGCAAAAATACCGAATCTTGCCGCTATCGGGTTCAATGAACGTAATATTGTTGGCGACTCAACGATACCTCTTGACTTCAGCCTTCCGCATTATCGGGCATATATTGATTATCTTGAGGCAGCTATCAGGCCGCTTGATGTGCCGCTTGTGTCTTTTGAATTTTATGAACAGTTTGGCCTCACCGCGCTTGCGGGCAGATTGGATTATGATTTGATTCGCGCTCATGCTATTCCGGAAGAAGAAATGTCAGGATATACAGGTTACGCGGGAGCAAAAAGAGCGTTGGATCGTTACTCCCTTGCGGTCAGGGAACGTAATATTCGTTACATATATATTCGTTTTAGCGGACTATTGAATCCCGCCGCCGCTATGGAGCCCAATTTGCAATTAGTTACCGATGTTCGGGATATGCTTATTGATGACGGTTTTATAATTGGTGAGCCAACGACACTTAATGTGCGGGAGATTCCTTTCGCGATCATGTTTTTGCTTGGTGCAGGCGTTTTGACTGCCGGAGGCTGGATATTAGCTTTGACTCTCGGGCGGTTCTTTGGCAGAAAATGGCGTTTGCCGTATGCGGTTTTGATGATTTTGGGTATTGCCGCTTTTGCGGGGATGCTTATGGTCATGCCGCTGTATGCCAGAAAATTGGCGGCATTGGCGGGCGCTGTTGTATTTCCCTCTTTGGGGATAGTTTGGGTTGTTGAGTTTTTCCGAAAACGTTCGCCGGATAAACACTGTCTGCCGCGGGCTGCCGCGCAGTTTATAATTATATCCGCGATGACCCTGATGGGCGCGTTAATAATGTCGTCCTTGCTTACGGAAACGAGATTTATGCTCGCTCTTGACGGCTTTATGGGCGTTACGATCGCTAATCTGTTTCCTTTGGTGATTGTGCCTTTTGTGATGTGGTTTAGGGAAAAAGACAGTTACGCGCTTGTGTCCGATACACTCAGGACGAATGTCCGCGTTTGGCAGATGGGGCTTTGTTTCGTTGTGGTCGCGGCATTGGCGATGTATGTTCTGCGAATGGGCAACGACGCGCCGCAGCTTGTTTCCGGCGTAGAACGCGCTTTCAGGCAACTGCTTGATGACGTTATCGGCGTAAGACCCAGAACAGCGGAGTTTTTGATAGGGCATCCCCTGATGCTGCTGTTCCTTTTCCTCGGTTATCATTTCAAAAAATTACCCTTACTAATGGCGGGTACTCTCGGACAGGTTTCGATGATGAATACCTACGAACATATCCACACGCCGCTTGCAATCTCCATGCAGCGCAGTTTCCACGGCCTATGGCTCGGCTTGATTATAGGTATTGTCTTGATTGGAGCGTACCTATTGGGAGCGCTCGGTCTGCGGAAACTGGCGACTAGGGTTTAGGAGTGCCCCCTTCGCGCTCGAAGGGGGTGTCACGAAGTGACGGGGGTTGGGTGTAGGAGCCGTGGTATGTGATTCCGTAAA